>OIWL01003533.1_pt1 | contig 10693 bp, 6 predicted proteins | sample 1587561 | NCBI WGS metagenome assembly OIWL01 (sample SAMEA3888903, study PRJEB22519) | human gut metagenome | biome: human gut; feature: human-associated habitat; material: faeces | place: Denmark | collected 2010
ACGGAAGCCCTCCTCGCCGTAGAACAGGCCGCGAACGGGCAGGCCCAGCTCCTGGGGCTCGTTCAGGAACTCAGGAGCCAGATCGCTGTTGGCAAAGTTCCAGAAGTGAGCGCGGTTGTTGAAGGTGAAGGGGATGGACAGCAGCTTGGACTTATTGCAGCCGTAGCTGGTCAGAGCGAAAGCAGAGATACGGCTGATATCAATGGAGGTAGAGCCGCCCAGAATAGCGTCCAGAACGTCGTTCTCAGAGCCCAGAACACCGGAAGCCTGCACATCAACGACCACAGAACCGCCGCTCAGCTCCTCGACCTTCTCCTTGAAGTGAGAACCGGTCTGGCCAACGATGGTATCCAGCGGGTTGACCTCGGCGTAGACCAGAGTCACCTTGGGATCGTTGGCAGCAGCAGCTGCATCACCGGCAGCAGCAGAAGAAGCTGCGGTAGAGGTGGAAGCAGCGGTAGAAGTGGAGCCGCTCTTGGAACCACCGCAGGCGGTCAGAGCAACAGCAGCGGTAGCTGCACCGGCAACGGCCATAAAGCTACGACGAGAGATCATTTTCATAGGAATCGTCCTCCTTAAATAATTGTGAAATTCTCCGGGCGCACAGGTGCCGGAGCTTTCGTTCATTGACTGTACACACTTTAGCAAATTTTCCGAAATGAAGCAAGGGCTTTCGAAAAATGTCCTGTTTTTCGAAAGAATGTCAAGATTGTTTTTGCCATATTGCACAATCGTTTTCCGTTTTATTTGTGCAACACTAACGTACAGATGGATACAACTTGCGGTCCAAGTGGCTCCGAAACTGCTCTGGCCCCGGCCGGTCCGCTGTGGGGCAGACCAGCCGGGGCCTATGAGCAGGCAGAAAACCGACAGGATCACGCCACGGTGATCTTAACGGTCTTGCTTACGGGGATGACGCCGTCGTCCAGGGTAAAGGTGACCTTGTAGGTGCCCTTGGCCTTGGGGGTAAAGGTGAGGGTGTGAGAACCGGCGTCAAAGGATGCGCCCAGAGGCAGCAGGCCGGCGGTGCCGTAGGTCAGGCCGCCGTCCAGAGCCTCGATGACGGCAGCAGGCTGGGGCTGGGTGGTGCGGACGCCGTTGGCCGGGTTCCGGCCCGAGACCGTCAGGGTCAGGGTCTGGCCCAGTTGGACGGTCTGGTCTCCGATGTGGCTGAAGTAGGGGCGGTGCACCGTCAGAGGCAGGGGGTACTCCTGGGTCGGAATGGCGAACTGATAGCCGTTTTCCGGGATGGGCAGGCGGATGTCGCCATAGAGGCTGTCTGCCGGGGTGCCGGGGGCCGGGGTATCCACGGTGACCTGTTCACGGCTCAGCAGGCCCAGCTTCAGGTTCTCGCAGGTGGTGGTGAAATAGGGCTCCTCAGGCACATACTCGTTGCCCACATGGCGCTTGTAGTGGTTGGTCACGGTGACTACCGTCTTGACGCCCAGGGCAGTCTTGGCGGCCACGGTACGCAGGTCAGCGTTGGAAACGTCATCCAGCACAATGGCCGGACGCTTATCCTGGATCACATAGTTCAGGGCCACATTCTGCAGCACCAGACCCTCTATATGACGGGCGTAGATGCCGTAGGCCGGCAGGATGCCCAGGATGGAGGGCTCCGGGTACTCGGCTACCATCTCCGGCACATTGTAGGGGTCGTCTACCCAGGTGCCGTTCTTCCAGGCCACACGGGGCAGCAGGCCCTCGCACTTGCTGAAGAAGGTGTTCACCAGCCAGGGCAGCTTCTGCACAGTGGGGGCAGAGCCGCTCTGGGAGTAGACCCAGTAGGTGCCCAGCTGCCGCTGCTCCACAGCCTCCTGGAGGGACAGGCCGCCCCGGTACTGCACCGAGATGTTCCGCAGGATCACGTTCTTCACCTTGCTGTCCACCAGGCCCTCCAGCAGGATGGGGTACCGGGGATCTACGTTGGTGATGCGGATGTTGCTGATCTCCACGTTGCTGACGCTGGCCAGGTCCTTGGCAGCGGTAGCGTTGGCGTAGTAGACAGCGTCCTTCCGGCTGATCTCCCGGGTCATATCCGGCACATACTGGTGCTGGGCGTCATCCCAGCGGTAGAGGTACAGCTTGCCGTCGATCTCTGCCAGGTTGGCGTTGTTGATGCGAGTGGGGTTGGCAGGGTCTACCACCTTAAAGGAGGAAACGCCGTCGATGGAGACGGTCTTGCTCTTATTATAGGAGGGGCTGTAGCGGGCCACGGGGTACAGCTGATACTCGGCACGGTTGGGCAGCACCCAGCCGGAATTGTCCAGACGCACATCGTTGGCGGCGTTGATGGCCTGCTCAGTGGTGTGGCCGGTGACAGGGTACCGGGCACGATCGCCTACCCGGATAAAGATGGGGGAGGAGGAGACGGTGTCCATGGTGCAGTCGGTCATCACGATGTTGGTGAGGGAGCTGCCGTCCACGGCCTCCATGCAGAAGCCACGGGAACGCTCGAACCGCACCCGGGTGATGGTGACGGTGTGGTAGCCGCAGGTGGACTCAGTGCCAAACTTGACACGGGCGGTGGGGCCGCAGGCGTCGGTGGCCACGATCTTATCGGTGTGCAGGCTCCGGTGATCACAGAACCGGCATCGTAGCCGCTGACCACACAGTCCTCGATCAGAACGTTCTGGGTGGGCATGAACACGCCGGCACCGTAGGAGGCCTTCATGACGATGGCGTCGTCCGTGAGGGAGTTGAAGTGGCTGTTGCGGACGGTAACGTCCTGGGTGCAATCGATGTTATAGGCGTCCCGGTTGGTGTCCACGATCAGGTCGTTGACGGTCATGTTCCGGGTGCCCTCAGCGATGATGGCAAAGTGGCCGCCGTTCAGGATGCGGATGCCGTCCAGCACCACATTCTCGCAGCGCACCAGTGCAATGGCCTTGTTGCCGTACCAGGTGGAGCTGTAGCCCCGGTCGGTGCGGTTTTTGGGGTTGGAGGGGTCGTTGCCGGACAGCACATTGATGAGGGTGCCGGTGTCGTCCATGTAGCTGCCGTCGATGAGGCCCTCGCCGTAGATCATGATGTCGTGCTTGTCGGCGGCGTAGAACAGGCTGTTGGCAAAGTAGGTGTGGCCGTGGTCCTGGAGACCGGCGTAGAGGTTCACTTCCGGCTCATCGTAGTTTCCGCCCTCGCCTACCATGGTCTGGTTGCCATACCAGTCGTACAGGTCTGCCCGGGCAGCCCGGATGATGCCGTTGGCGTCGATGCGGAGGTTGACGCCGCTCTGGAGACGGATGGTGTAGCTCTTAAAGTCACCTGCCGGCACCACCACGGTGCCGCCGCCGGCCTCACTGGCAGCCTGGATGGCGGCGTTGATGGCTTTAGTGTTCTGGACGGGGTCTCCCTCCGAAACAGCCCCAAAATCCGTGATGAGGTACAGGCGGCTCTCGTTCAGCAGGACGCTTTTGTCCACGGTGCTGCCGGTGGCCCGGGGGATGTTCAGGGTCTGGAAGCAGTTTTCCTCTGCCGTATCCTCTGCGGCAAAGGCAGGCAGGCCCATGGCGGCCATGGCGGTGGTCACAGCACTGACCTTCAGAAAGCTGCGGCGCGAGATCTTTTTGGAAAACATAACCAAATTTCCTCCTTTTTTGCTTTGCACGATCTGAATCCCGATGGGGTACATTTCAGGCGTTTTTGTATGGCACGATTGCTTGGTGACTTCATTGTAGTGCAAAAAAATTTAGTCAGCAAGGGGATTGATAAAATGTCCTGTTTTTTACAAAAAAGTGAAAATGCGGCTGTGCATATTCAACAAGCGTACTTGGGGGACATTGTCGATTATGCCGAAAAACGTTCGCAAAAAAACTCGTCTCTAAACTGATATATCACATAGAGACGAGCTATTTCGTATATTCTGTTCTTCAGCTCTCCCGGATCCGCTGGATCAGGTCTGCATGGCTGTGGAACCGGTCGTACATGGGCTGTACCGCTGCGCGGAAGCGGGCTTTTTCGGCCTCGTCCAGTTCGGTGACGCAGATGCCCCGCTTGCGCATATTCTGCTCTGCGTTCGCCTCCCGCCGCGCCCAGAGCTCCCGCTCTGTCTGTGCGCTCTCCCGGGCGCAGGCGCGGATCACCTCCGGGAAGCTCTCGTCCAGCGCGGCAAGCTTTTCCATCACCGCCGGGCTGGCCAGCTGCACCTCCGGCACCCGGGTGTGCTCGTCCTTCAGGAAAAAGGGTGCCACCTCGTAGTGTCCCATCACTTCGTAGCTGGGCCAGTTGTTCTCTGCGCCGTCGATCTCGGCATTATGCAGGGCGGCATATACCTTGCTGTACACCACCTGCGCTGGCTTTGCGCCCAGTGCGGTGATCATGTCGCTCATCATGTCCGACTCCTGCACCCGGATGGTCAGCCCCTGCAAATCATCCAGCCCGGTCACCTTTTCCCGGGTGTAGAAGCTGCGCACACCGGCATCGAACCACGAAAGCCCCACTAAGTCCATCCCGTCCAGCATGGCCAGAAACTCATCGCCGATGTCGCCGTCCAGCACCCGCCACATCTGCTGGGCATCGCTGTACAGGTAGGGCAACTGCAATACGCTGAGTTCCGGCTCGTACTCTGCCAGCTGGCTCAGGGACACGCGGGAAAAATCCACCCCGCCGAACTGCATCTGCTGGATGACGCTCTGCTCTGCGCCCAGCTCTGCCCCGCTGTAAACCAGCACCTTCACCCGGCCGCCCGTGCGCTGCGCCACAAGCTCGGCAAAGGCCTTTGCCGCCTTGCTGGTAGGGTAGTCCTCCGGCTGGTTCTCCGCATAGCGCAGGATGAGCGGCTTCTCCTGTTGCGAAGAAGCAGACTGCGCCGTGCAGCCTGTAACTGCCAGTGCCGGGGCTGCCGCAAGCAGACGCAGCAGCTGACGGCGGGTCACAGCCGCACCTCCCGGGCTGCCTTTGCCGCTTCCTTCCGGTACTGGGTGGGGGTCATGCCGGTGCGCTTTTTAAAGGCGCGGGCAAAGTAGCTGGCGTCCTCGTAGCCCACCATGGAGGCCACCTCCGCTGCGGAGCGGAAGGGGTCGGCCAGCAGTTCTTTAGCTGCGTTGATGCGCAGCTCGGTCAGACAGTCCAGAAAATTCATCTTCTGGTATTTTTTGAACTGCGCCGAAAGGTACGCCGGGCTGATGTGCAAAATTTCGCTCACGCTGTCCAGCGAGAGGTCGGCCATATAGTTATCTTCCATATACTTGCGCACATGGTCCATCACCAGTGCGTTGCGGTCGCTCTCCCCTTCCCCGGCGGGCTCGGTCTCCTGCTCCGGGGCGGTTTCCGGCTCCGGGGCTTCCGCAGCCAGTTCGGCCAGACGGCGCCCGGCTTCGATCTGCCGGATAGCGCGGCGGATGGCGGCCTCGGTCTCGTCCGGGTCCACCGGCTTCAGCAGATAGTCGCAGGCACCCAGATGCACCGCCTCGTGGGCGTACTGGAACAGGCTGTACGCCGTGATGAAGATCACCTTGCACTCCGGCCGCTGCTCCAGCACCGCGCGGGCGGCATCCAGGCCGTTCATGCCCGGCATCTCAATGTCCATCAAAATCAGGTCTGCTTCCCAGAGCACGGCGGTATCGGCGGCTTTGCGGCCATTTTCCGCCATCTCCACCGTCACCTCATGCTCGAACCGGCGCATGACGATATCCGCCAGCGCCTCCCGCTCCATCCTCTCGTCATCCGCGATCAACAGACGAATCATTCCTCAAATTCCTCCTCATTCTCCACCAGCGGCAGATACAGGATCACCGCAGTTCCCCGCCCCGGCCGGGAGCGCACCACCACCCGGCAGCGGGCATCCAGCAACCGCAGGCGGGCGGCCACGTTATAAATACCGATATGTTCCCAGCGGGGTGCGGGCTGCTCCAATGCCGTGCGCAGCTGCTGCAGCTGCTCCGGCTCAATGCCCACGCCGTTGTCCAGCACCCGGATGCACAGCAGACCTTTTTCCCGCAGGGGGATCATGCGGATGCGCACCACGCCGCCCTCTTCCTTGGGGCAGATGCCGTGCTTGAAAGCGTTTTCCACGATAGGCTGCAAGATAAAGGACGGCACCATCGTCTCAGTCAGGTCCAGCGAATCCGAGAATGCCCACTCCATCTGCACCCGGTCGCCAAAGCGCACATGGTAGATGGAGTAGTACTCGTCCACAACGCGCACCTCCCGGGAGAGGGGCACCTGCTCATCGTTGCTCATCAGGCTGTAACGCAGCAGATGGGAAAGCGCCATGATGAGCGCCTGCGTGCGGTAGGCGGACTCTGTGCCCGCCATCTGCTGGATGACGTTCAGGGTGTTGAACAAAAAATGCGGGTCGATCTGGCTGCGCAGCTGCTGTAACCGACTGCGCTCCATGCGGTTCTGCAGTTCCAGCGCCTCGGTCTTTTGGCGATGCAACTCCCGCTCGATCTCATTTTTCTCCTGTAAGGTGCTCACCTGCTGCGCCATAGAGTGCTTCATGCGGTTGAAGGACTCCGCCAGCTGGCCGATCTCCGGCTGCTTGGGCAGCGGGATGTCCGGGGTATCGAACTGGCTGCGGCTGATAGCGCGGGAGGCCACGATCATCTGAGACACCGGAGTCAGCAGCCGCATGACCATCAGACCGGAGGCACAGCCCAGCGCCACGCACAGTGCCACCACCACGGTCTGCATCAGGGCGATCCGCTCGCCCAGCTCCGAGATCTCGGTGTAAGTAGTCTGGGCATCCAGAATCGAGGCTTTCAGCAGCTGCATGGTGTACTGGCTCAGATACCCGCCGCAGACCGAAACCTTGTTGTAGTACAGCTGGGAAGCCTTTGCTTCCTGCCCACTGGAAAGATAGCTCTCCAGCTCTTCCAGCAGGGTGTTGTAGCTGCCGTAGGTGGTTTCCACCGCACCGTACAGCACCCACTGCTCATCGCTGACGTTCTGCAAGCCGTCCATATTGGATCGGATGCGCCACAGCCATGCGTTGCTGGTGGAGCAGGCCGCCTGAAGCTTTTCCAGCATTTCCTCAGTCTCGCCGTTCTCCCAGCGGTACGCTTCCAGAATGCTGATGGAGCTTTCCACACCGCCCTGAAAGCGGCTGATGGCGTTAAAGTTGCCCATCTGGTCGTCCTGCACCTGCTGCACCGCCCGCGCCTGATAGCCGTTCAGGGCAAGCTGCAATGCAAAGGCCGCAAAAAATGCTGCCAGACACAGCACCATGCGCTGCTTGAGCGTAACGATGTGCTTCCAGTTGCGCTTTTCCATGCAAGGCTTCCCCCTTTTTCGTAAGGTGTATCTGAAAACAAAGAAAATGACGAATATTTCGCAAGCACAAGCGGGATTTAAGGCAAATAGCCGCAGGAATCCTTTGTGGATTTCAAGGCTGATTCACGCAAAAGCCAGCTGTGCTTGTAGAAATAGACTAAATTTTCGACTTTTCAGATACACCCCAGATAATATCTTATTTTACCACGCCTTGCGGGCGGTTTGCAAGCCGGATGCACCGCCGCCGATGCATCTTTTGCTTGCTTCTTGCCGGTAAATGTGGTACTATGCCCAAAAAGGAGGGTAACTTTATGACCCAGAATATTTGCGTTTCCGTTCAGATGGACGAAAAAAGCTTTCACGATTTTGCATCTTTTGACCTGCTGCGCCACAACAAGGGCTGGCAGCGTCCGGCGGTGTTCACCGCCATTCTGCTGGTGTGTGCCGGCATCTGCCTGAGCCAGATCGGCAAGCGGGAGGGTGCCGGGCTGCTGACCGCCGTGCTGGCCATCGTAGCCATCGGTCTGCCCGCCGTATACTTCGGTACCTTCTTTGCCAACCTCTCCAAGCAGATCAAAAAGCTGGGTCTGCCCCGTCCCTTCTACCGGCTGGAACTGGACGCCGCCGGGCTTTCGGTCTGGATGGCCGGTGAGCAGAACAAGACCGAGCCCACCAACCGCTACACCTGGAACACCGTGTACTGCGCCTACCGCACCAAAGAGGCGGTGTACATCTACGTCCAGAAGAATCAGGCCTATCTGCTGAACGAGAGCATGGATGCCGCATGGAGCCTGCTGGGCAGCGCCCTGCCCGCTGCCAGCCTGCACGACTGCCGGAAATAAGGGCAGCGGAAAATCTATTTTTCTTTCGAACTCCCGGAGCGTCTGCGGACGCTCCGGGAGTCTGTTTTTACATAACAATTTTCACAAAACAAAAACCCACGCTGCGGCAAAGCAAAAGCGCAGCGTGGGTCACGGAAATAGCGTTATAAAGTTTTAGCGGGCCAGAGTGTACTTGTGCAGGGTCTTGCGCACTGCGCCGTTACCAGCGTACAGCTCCTTGACCATGCCCTCGATCTTTTCGCCCAGACCGACGGCATACAGATCCACGCCGAACACGTCGGCACGGCTGTACAGAGCTTTCAGGCAGCTGAAGTCCTGCTCGCCTTCCTTGACCTCCAAGGGGTTGACGATGGCCTGCAGCTCAGCCAGCAGCGGATCGGGAGAGATCTCGAAGGGCTGGCCGTTGTCGTCGATGCCCTTCAGGTAGCGGGCATAGCCTGCCAGCACCAGCGGGATCAGCACGAGGTTGGACTTGTCCAGACCGCGCTCCTCGTAAGCCTTGATGGTCTCGCCGAAGCGGATCGCCAGCTTCTGGGAGGTATCGGTAGCGATACGCTGCGGAGCATCGGGCATAAAGGGGTTGGGCAGACGGCGGTTGATGACAGCGCCGATGAACTCGTAGGGGTTCAGCACGCCGGGATCGACCACAACAGGCATAGCCTCGATATAGCCGATCTTCTGGATAAAGGAGCGCAGATCCTCGTCTGCCATCTCAGCAGAGATGAGGTTGTAGCCCAGCATGCAACCATAGATGGACATGGCAGTGTGCAGGGGGTTCAGGCAGGTGCAGACCTTCATCTTCTCGATCTTATCCACGGTCTCGCGGTCGCAGTACAGCACACCGCCCAGCTCCAGCGGAGGACGGCCGTTGGTGTAGTGATCCTCAATGCACAGGTACTGGGTCTCCTCGGCGTTGACGAAGGGAGCGGTGAAGGTGTGCTTCTCGGTCACGATGGTGTAGTTGTCCTCAAAGCCGTCCTTTGCCAGCATTTCCTGCACCTTTGCGTCCGGGCGCGGGGTGATCTTATCGATCATGCTCCAGGGGAAGGTGATCTTGGTCTCGTCCTGCACATAGGCCAGGAACTCGGCGGGCACCAAACCCTGCTCCACCCACTTTGCAGCGTAGGCGTGGACGGCAGTCTTGACCTTATCGCCGTTGTGAGAGCAGTTATCCATGCTCTGCACGGTCAGGGGCAGCTTGCCGGCCTTGAAGCGCTCGTACAGCAGAGCGGTGACCTTGCCCATGGCCAGCACGGGGGTCAGGCCGCGCTCCAGATCAGCGGGAGCAACGCCGTAGCCCTTCTCGGTGATGGTGAAGGAGATCATCTGCAGGCTGGGGTTCTGGAAGATCTCCACCAGACGTGCCCAGTCGGCACCGAAGGAGTAATCAGCCTTCAGGCTCTCGGTAACGGAAGCGATGACCTTCTTCTCGATCTCGCCGGTGGACTTCAGGCAGACCAGCAGGCTCAGGTTATCGTAGGGCTGGTAAGCCTTGTCGATGATCTCGTAGTCGAAGCTTTCAGCCACGATGACGCCGCGGTCGTACTTGCCGCTGTTCAGTGCATCGTTCAGCACGGCAGCGGGGAAAGCGCGGAAGATGTTGCCTGCGCCAAAGTGCACCCAAGTGGGCTCGGCGTGGGTCTTGGCCTTGACAGCCTCGATGTCGAATTTGGGCAGCTCGTAGCCCTTTTCTGCCCACTCGGCGGACAGATTGCCGTTTTTGATATCAGACAGCTTCATAATCATCAGCCCTTCTTTTCTTCATCCAGACGATCCAGCAGATCCCAGATACCCAGCATATACTGGATGCCCAGAGCGCGGTCATACTTGCCATAGCCGGGGCGGCAGACGCCGGGGCCTTCCTCCCACAGCTGACGGCCGTGGTCAGGACGGATGTAGCCCTCAAAGCCGCAGTCATGGTAAGCGCGCATCACCTCAATGATGCCGGTCTCGCCGCAGCAGTCGCGGTGCGCAGCCTCAGAGAAGTCGCCGTTGGGGAAGTGGTGGATATTGCGGACGTGGCCGAAGGCAATGCGGTCGCAGTGCTTGCGGATGATCTCGGCACAGTTATTGTTGGGGTTTGCGTTCAGGCTGCCGGTGCACAGGGTCAGGCAGTTGTACGGATCGTCCACCATCTTCAGGAAGCGGTCGATGCTGGGCTCGTCCACCAGCAGGCGGGGCAGGCCGAAGATATCCCAAGGAGGATCGTCCATGTGGATGGCCATCTTGATGTCGCACTCGTGGCAGGTGGGCATCAGAGCTTCCAGGAAGTACTTCAGGTTCTCCCACAGCTTCTCCTTGGTGACAGGGGCGTAGGCCTTGAACAGCTCGTCCAGCTTTGCCATGCGCTCCGGCTCCCAGCCGGGGAAGGTCATGTTGTACTTCTCGGTGAAGGACATGATATACTCGGCCATCGCCTTGTAATCGCCCTTGATCTTGTCCTTCTCGTAGAACAGTGCGGTGGAACCATCGCCTACCGGATGGAACAGGTCGGTACGGGTCCAGTCGAAGATGGGCATAAAGTTGTAGCAGATGACCTTGACGCCGAACTTGGACAGGTTGCGGATGCACTGCTTATAGTTCTCGATGTACTTGTCGCGGGTGGGCAGGCCGATCTTGATGTCGTCGTGGACGTTGAC
>OIWL01003537.1_pt1 | contig 10681 bp, 6 predicted proteins | sample 1587561 | NCBI WGS metagenome assembly OIWL01 (sample SAMEA3888903, study PRJEB22519) | human gut metagenome | biome: human gut; feature: human-associated habitat; material: faeces | place: Denmark | collected 2010
ATCCGATCACTGCGCCCGGTGTATTTTCACATAATAAAAAAACAAAGCTGCGCTGGCGGACTGCATGTCTGAATTCTGCAATCTGCTCACGCAGCTCACCGTATGTAATGCAAATGCCTGTATCCGTCTGCAATGCAGGGCGGTCTGCAGGTTTTAATTCCATATCAAAATACATTGTCATACCTTCTTTTTTCAATAATCCTTCTTAAAGATTACCTTTTATTCTCATGACGTGTTCTCTCAAAAGATACTTTCGTAAGAGATTTTACGAAAAATCTCTTATTTACTCATATCCACGCCAAGTTTTTCCAGAATCTCGATTCCTTTGCTGTAGGTGCTGAAAGATGTGATATCCAGTGTTTCAAAGAACACACCAAATGCTTCTTCCAGATCTGCTACCATTGCCTTACGTGCTTCGTAACGGTCCATACCAGCGTATTTTCCACCAAGCTCGTTGATGGTCGCATCGTCATTCATAATGTTGATCTCTTCCAGATTGTGACGGCGTCCAACCTCAAAGTCGTTAGGGTCATGGGCAGGTGTGATCTTTACACATCCTGTTCCGAATTCTTTGTCTACATATTCATCGGCGATCACCGGAATCTCTCTGTCTGTGAGAGGAAGCTTCAGCATCTTGCCGATGAGATCCTTGTAGCGCTCATCTTCCGGATTTACGGCAACAGCAGTATCACCCAGCAGGGTTTCCGGACGTGTAGTTGCAATCTCTACGAAACGTCCCTCTTCCCCTACGATCGGGTAATTAATGTGCCAGAAAAATCCGTCCTGATCCTCATGCTCAACCTCTGCATCAGAGATGGAAGTCTGGCATACAGGACACCAGTTGATGATTCTGGAACCTTTGTAGATATAGCCTTTTTCATATAATTTGATAAATACTTCCTGTACTGCTTTGGAACATCCCTCATCCATTGTGAAACGTTCTCTCTCCCAGTCTGCGGAAGCACCCAGTTTCTTTAACTGATTGATGATCTTTCCGCCGTACTCCTCTTTCCATGCCCACGCATGTTTTAAGAATTCCTCACGGCCGATATCGTGTTTGTCGATACCTTCTTTTTTCAGCTTGTCGATAACCTTAACCTCTGTAGCGATAGCTGCATGGTCAGTTCCCGGCTGCCATAATGCTTCATAGCCCTGCATTCTCTTGAAACGGATCAGGATATCCTGCATGGTTTCATCCAGCGCATGTCCCATGTGAAGCTGGCCGGTTACGTTTGGCGGCGGCATAACAATGGTAAACGGTTTCTTGTCCGGATTTACTTTTGCATGGAAATATCCATTGTCCATCCATTTTGTGTAAAGACGCTCTTCGATTCCCTTAGGATCGTAAGTTTTTGCAAGTTCTTTGCTCATAATGTCCTCCTGATATTCTATCTCTGTAATAAAAGTATCTGCGGATCACTCCGCTGTAAAGCAGCCCACAGCTCTATAAGCTTATTCGATTAAAAAACGCCCTTTACACGCATTATACGTGCAAAGGGCGATATAAATCGCGGTACCACCTTAGTTTGTCTCTCATTCCCTTAACGCGGGATACGTGAAAGCCTACCATGCGCGTATATGAATCTCAGTATTATCATACCACTCACTTCAGCCTCCCGGCTCCAAAGCTACCTTCAGCGCTTCTGTTTCCGGGAAACCTTCCAGCTTATAAGCTTCCCTCTCTGTGGGACATTACCGCCTACTCCTCTTTTTCACAGCCTTTTTCTGGATTCTACTATAATGAAAAAAGGCTTTCTTGTCAAGAATGTTTCTCCGGATTTCACAAATTTATCTGATGTCATACGTATATTTTTCCCGCATTGTCGAACAAAATTTTATCAATAATATCCTTTGCATTATTTACGGAAAGATATCCGTCCTCTATTTTTTCTCTCAGAACACTACACAGTGAAAAACGGAATGCAAGAAGGGAGCCATAACTTTCCTCTACTGTCCATGTATCACATCCCCAGCAGATTTTATCAATCTGGGACATCTCGATCAGCTGATGCATTACACGTTTTGATGCAGTGTAGGATAAGATTGGAAGCCAGGTCAGATCCGGATACAGATTCGGATATCCGTCTACTATGGAAAAGAGATCATCTACCCATGGAAAGCCGCAATGCAGCAGTACGAATTTTGTTTCCGGATTATTTTTTATCACATTGTTCAACTGCAATATATTCGTATCTATGACTTGTCCCATTCCTGTATGGCACTGCAATGGAAGTGACACTTCCGCCGCAATTTCACATATTTTCCAGAACAAATAGTCCTGAAAACATCTGATATCTTCCTGGGTTATATCCGACTCTTTTAAACGGAATACCCTTTCAGCCTGCTCCCGCGTCACTTTTTCAAAATGAAGACTACGCTCATAGGCCATCGCTATTTTTAAGGCCACACAGCCCTCACTCTTTTTTTGTATGATCCACTTTCTGACCCACTCCACATAATCCTGTAAATTGTCCGGCAGCTCACCGAAGTTCTCTTCCAGTGATACACCGTCATGATTGCGAAGTCCTTTTTTATAGCCCAAAAAGAACAGATCCAGTCGAAAAGCAGGCGTAAACAGTTCCGGTCTTCCATTGTCAGAGCCCGGATTCCAGTAGGTATCTACGATTACTTTTTGATACTTACACTTATTTTTCAGTACATCCATGTAAAAGTCGGGATTTTGATGCGCTTTTCTGATCTGATCTGAAATCTGATCCCAGTTCTGAGCTGTGATCGGCTCCGATATTCCATACAACTCCCCGATTGCCTTTTGAAGCCAGACAAAATAAGATTTATATCGTGTTTTTTCCAGATATGCATTCCTGCTTTCTGCTGTTGTCCCCGGAGTTACCTGCTGCCATTGTAAATACGTATTATTTATCAGCTTATCCAGATCAAAATCCACCATCGCCTGTTCTGGCAGATGATGTGAATGCGTGTTCCTGATTTTATGATCGGATATATAGTTCATTAATTCCTGCTCTATCTGATTTGCTGTTCCCATGATAATATTCCCCTTTCTTCCTCTTATCCATTCTATCCGTTTGACTACATATTTAAAAACCACAGAAAAACAATTTCTTCTTTTCCGCAATAAAGCGACAGATCGTTTATTCCACACTTTTCAGGGATTCTACCATATCAATCTTCTTTAATTTCTGATGCATAAACAGATTTACGATCATGGAGAATCCAATTGTCAGCAGTCCGCAGTACAGGAAACTGACAGGATTAATATTTCTTCCGAACATGACCGCATCCACTTCCACAGTGCGGATAATATATCTGTGCAAAAAGATTCCGAATACAGCCCCTGCCAGCACGCCGATGAGGGTAAGGATAACATTCTCCCTGTACACATAGGCAGAAACCTCAGTATCATAGAATCCCAGTACCTTCAGGGTTGCCAGTTCTCTCTGGCGTTCCGTAATATTGACATTGTTCAGATTATACAGGACTACGAAAGCAAGCATTCCCGCAGAAATGATCAGCACTATGATTACCGTATCCAATGCTCCCAGCATTCTGTGAAGCTGAGCCTCCAGACTGCTGGTATAGCTGATGCTTAACGCAGCCGGATACTTCAGGATCTCATTTCCCACCTCAGATTCTGATTCTTTGTACTCCTCTTTTACTGTGAACACAGTTGCAGAATAGTTCGGCTTCTCCCCGAAGGTCTGTTCATAGACATTTCCTGTCATATAAATATAATGTCCCATGTAATTCTCTGTCACTGCTGCGATCTTTGTCTCATAATTTTTCCCATCCTTTGTGATGGTCATGGTATCCCCAACTTTCAGCCCTGTCAGGGTTGCCGTCTTCTCACTGATCACTGTACCTGCATCCGTCAGCTTATATTTCTCTTTTGTCTTTCTGTCCTGAAGCGTTACATCCTTATTAAAGGTCTCAAGATTCTCAGGCACATACACATATACGCTGATATTGGATTTATTTCTGGGAACACTCATCTTGGTAAACTGCACATGGGTATATCTCTCGATCTGGCTGTTATTTTCCAGAAATTCATCCAGTTCCTGTCTCTCCTTATCTGTAGCATCCTCATCATCAATGATCGTTCCTGTGTAATGCTGAAGTTCCTGATACTGCCGTCTGGCAATATCCATAATGGAATCCCTGAGTCCAAAACCCACCAGCATCAGCGCCATACTTCCTGAAATACCGAAAATCGTCATAAAGAAACGTTTTTTATATCGGAAAAGGTTTCTCAGCGTAGATTTCCATGTAAAATTCAAATGCTTCCAGAAAAGCGGGATCCGTTCCAGCAGGATTCTCTTACCCTCTTTGGGAGCAGGAGGACGCATCAGTGATGCCGGGGTTTCCGCCAGTGCCCTGTAACAGGAGAAAATGGAGGCTCCGACAGTACACACAGTTGCTGCACCTGCTGCTATCATTGCAAATTTTAATTCATAACGGATCTGGATATTGTTCATCATACCCTTATACATAATGCCATACCCATTAATAATAACCAAAGGCAGGATCTTCTCTCCGATCAGAATTCCCAGAATACTGCCTCCCACAGTGGCAAGAAAGGCATACAGCAGATATTTGGATGCAATTGCATACTTGCCGTATCCCAGAGCCTTCATTGTACCGATCTGGGTTCTCTGTTCTTCCACCATTCGTGTCATGGTAGTCAGACTTACCAGTGCAGCCACCAGGAAAAAGATAACAGGGAAAACCTGTCCGATACTTCTCATTCTGTCTGCATTATCCCCATAATCTGAATATTCCGGCAGATCATTGCGGTCCGTTACCATCCATTCCGGCATACTGATATCATCGATCTCATCCTGGGCATCCTGAATCTTTTTCTCACCGTCTGTAATTTCTTTCTCTGCATCCCTCTTGCCGTCTTCGTATTCTTTTTTACCTTCTTCCAGATCCTTCTCAGCTTTCTTGATGTCCTTTCTGGAATCCTTCAGCTTCTGTTCGTTCTCTGAGATTTCCTTCTCTCCATCCCTCAGCTTCTGTTCATTGTCGGCAATCTCTTTCTCGCCGGAAGCAAGCTTCCCTTCATTCTCCCGGATCTGTGCTTCTCCTGAAGCAAGTTCTGCCTCCTTCTCCTCTAACTGAGCCTGGCTGGAATTTAGTTTTGCTTTTGCAGCATCGATCTGTTCCTGTGCTGACTCAAGCTGGGCTTCTTTTTCCTGAATCTCTTTTCTGGCAGGCTCCAGCTTCTTCTCCTGAGCCTTCACCTCTTTCCATCCTGCATCAATCTTTGCCTGAGCATCGGGAAGTGCAGCCTCCTGTTGGTTTAATTCCGCTTCCTTTGTATCAAGCTGGACAAGTCCGCTCTCCACCTGGCTTAAACCACTCTCCAGTTCACTTCTCGCTGCTGCGATCTGGTTTCTGGATGCTTCCAGCTGGGCAGCCTGACTGTCCACCTGCTCCTGATAAGCGGAAACCTGTGCTGCCAGAGCCGCCAGGTCTTCCTCGGAATATGTGCCTGAAGCTTGTGCCTGCTCATACTGCTCCTGCAACGCGGCAAGCTGACTTCTGGCACTCTCTAACTGGGCCTCTCCTTCGGAAAGCTGTGCCTCCTGCTGCTCAATCTGGGCAAGTCCCTGATTGCAGCTTTCCTTTTTGGCATTTAAGTCCTGTCTGGTTGCTGCAATCTGCTCTCTGCCACTGGCAATCTGCTCTTTCGCACTGGCAAGCTGGGATCTGCCATCCTCTAACTCCTTCTTTGCATCTGCAAGCCGGGCTTTTCCGTCCTCCAGCTCCTTTCTGGCATCTGCAAGCTTTTTCTTGCCATCCTTATATTCCTTCTTGCCGTCTTTTAACTTCTTTTCGCCGTCTTCCAGTTCCTGTCTGGCATCTGCAAGCTTCTCATCAGCCTCCTTCTTTCCATCTTCAAGTTCCTGCCTGGCATCTGCAAGCTTGTCATTGGCTTCCTCTACAATCTCATCATATCTGACCTGACACCGTTCTGCCTCAATCCCCTCCACTTGCTCCTGCACTCTCTCTATCAGGGAATCATAAGCATCTGTATAGCTGATCAGATCCTGTGCCCCATGAGCCTGCACATAGATCTGTGTATAAACCTCCTGGTCAAAATCCTCAGGGAGCACATAGGCAAATCCATTAACCTCACCGGAACCAAGAGTAGAGTTTCCCCGGTTATAGGATATGTAAAGCGGACTCTCACCTAAACCCACAACTGTGTAATCTGTCTTTTTCAGCAGTTCGCTGTCTCCGCCCTCTTTCAGGGTAATCTGATCACCCACCTTATATCCATTGCTCTCAGCAAAAATACAGTCAAGGAAAATCTCTCCGCTTTTTTCCGGAGCTTTTCCCTCTGTCACTGAGATCCGGTTCATGGTTTGATCCACAGCTTCCACATGAAGTACCTTCTGCTTCTCGCCTTCTCCACACATTACATCTGTACCATAGGCGCCCTCTGCATTCTCTACTCCGTCCACCTTCCTGATGGCAGCTACATCATCCTCCGTCAGTCCCAGAGTTCCCATTACTTTGATATCCATAAGATTGGTTTCATCATAATAGGCATCACCTGAGAAGCGCATATCCGGTGACGACGCCTGTATTCCGGAAAAGAATGCAACTCCCAAAGCAACGATCATAAATATGGAAATAAACCTGGCCTTACTTTTGCGTATCTCCATCCAGAAATCTTTATGCATTGCTTTCATATTCATCACCTACCATTCAATCTCCTCTATGGGTGTAGGATGGTCATTCATCGTCATCCTGGAAACCTTTCCGTTCTTGATCTTGATCACACGGTCTGCCATAGGTGTCAGCGCCGAGTTATGGGTAATGACGATCACTGTCATTCCACGCTCCCTGCACATATCCTGCAACAGCTTCAGGATTGCCTTACCAGTCTGGTAGTCCAGTGCACCTGTAGGCTCATCACACAACAACAGCTTGGGATTCTTCGCCAGTGCCCTGGCAATGGAAACTCTCTGCTGCTCACCACCGGAAAGCTGTGCCGGGAAATTGGTCAGTCTGTCCTTCAGTCCCACTTCCTCCAGAACCTCCCTGGCATCCAGCGGATTTTTACAGATCTGCAATGCCAGTTCTACGTTCTCCAGCGCTGTAAGATTAGGCACCAGATTATAGAACTGGAATACAAATCCAATATCATTTCTCCGATAGCCGGTAAGCTGCCTGCTGTTATACCTGGCAATATTCCTGCCATCCACCAGAACCTCTCCGCTGGTAGCCTGATCCATACCCCCAAGAATGTTCAGCACTGTCGTCTTGCCCGCACCGCTGGGACCAACGATCACTACGAACTCTCCCTTGGCAATCTCAAAGCTGATCTCATCCACTGCAACGATCTTTACTTCTTTGGTTCCATATATCTTGGAAACCTTATCCAGTTTTACATATGCATCTGTCATCTCGCTCATCCGCATTTCCCCTGTAATTTTATTTTTGCTACACCGGTAATTTTATTTTGTTACAATTATTAACGATTCTTTTGACCCCGATTTATTTCCGTATTTATTTACAGGCAGGTCAAATTCTGACCTGCCTGGTAGTCTTAATGGTTATATTTATTGTAACACATTATACCTGTAATTAAAAATAAAATATTCATAAAAAATCCAGATACTTCAAAACCGCCTGATCATCTCAGGCGGTTCATCATTTTGACTATACACAGCACATGCCCCTTTCTTCTTAATTGTATGTACCAGAACATCTTATATCTTCTTTACCCGTTATTATTTTACATTAAGCTGATGACGAAAATATAAAAGTGGGACTAAACATACATCATCTGACCTCGAATCTTTATTTTTATTCTTACCTGATTTCCGCATGAAAGAAAAAAATCATGCTCATATACACACTTATGGTTTACAAATCACCAAAGCAGCATCTTTATATAGTGAATTTGCAAATTCAAAAAATTTAAAGGAGACAAAAATTATGCCAGAAACATTAACTTTCAGTGTTGTAAACTGGAAAGAATCTGATGCAGAATGTACATTCACAGTCGTAAACTCAGGTTTTGGTTATACCACACAGTTGCAGAATAAATACTACCATACTTCCTTTGGATTATTTATTCTGACAAACAACACCTTCTTTTTTGATATATATATATATGCAGAAAAAAAATAAATTTCTGGTCTAAATCACTTTTCTACTTCACAACTACTTTCTTTACCTCTGACCATTTCGTATAATTTTTTGCATATCCTTTTACATAAGCACGTCCTGTAAGATAATAAACTCCAGGTTTTACATTTTTAAAAATGACTGTAGTTTTCGTCTGATTTTTCTTAGTATAAGCATAACCGCTGACATATGTATAACTTCCATCTTCGGATTGAGATACTTTCTTTGCCAGTACCCAGTCCGTTCCGTCACAGGCTTTTGGTACAGTAAACTTCACCGTTACTTTTCTTTTTGTTCCCTGTCTGGAAACCTTTGCCGATTTAACAGCTGGTTTTCCTGTTACAAGGCTTGTCTTTACCGTTACTTTTTGAACTTCCGCCCACTTACTCAGTACTTTTTTATTTGATCCATCCAGATATTTATAGCCATGTACACCAATATACCAGTTTCCTTTCGGTACTCCTTTTAGAATGAGTTCCTTGCTGTTTCCTGAATATTTGCATTGTACCTTTATATAATCTGATGGCTCATCCCCGTCTTTACTTCTGGCAGCAACAACATCATAACCATCCAGTTCTTCTGTATTACTGCCAAGGATAATTTTAACGTCATTTTTCTTCACCTGTAGTTTTTGAACCACAGGTGCATTTGGTGTCTTTATATTTACCTTTAACAGAAATCCTTCAGACCATTCACCATATTTCTCCGTATGACCACTTTCCTCTTTATATGCCCTGCAATAGAGATAATGCGTCCCTTCAGGAATATATTTCAGTTTAGGATAATGATTCAGTTCAGATTTTGCGACCTTCACCTGTGCGATATAATTTTCTTTTTCCAGTTCCTTTTGAGATTCTGCTGCTACAAAAAAATATCCGTCTGCTTCATTAGAAGTATCTCTTAAAGAAAGTTCTGCATAATTTGTGATCACTCTGGTCCATGTCGGATCAATCACCGGTCTGTTCAACCCCTTGTACGCATCCACCTGTACCTTTATCTTTACAGACGTATCCAGCTCTTCATTGTTTTCACCTTCACGCAGTTCCAATTGTCCGTTAACTGTGAAACTTTGAGACGCCGTATTTTTCGGGTTATATGCACAATTCTCCACATCCCATTTTACATCGGCAGAAAATGTCGTTTTTTCTCCATCCACTTCAGCACCATAGACTTTAAGAACCGATGGCAAATGTAAAGCATCAGCAGTTTTTTCTACGCCATTGGTAATTCCGGTCACAGGTTCAATGGTATCCACCAGTCCCTGAAATGTCCTTGAATCTACTCTGAAAGAATCCCAAATCTTCTTTGTTATAGTCTCTCCTGTCGCTGTTTTCGCAGTCACTGTCACTCCAAGATCATGTTCTCCAACTGGCAGTCCCATCTGCGGACAAAGGCTCAGTTCTGTACTCTCTCCAGGTGCCAGACTGGTATTTCCGGATAATGATACACTACAGTCTTTGCTGTAATCGAAAGACAGTTCCATATCCATGTCCGTAAAATTTTTCAAAACATAAATTCTGGCTTCCGGAAGTGTCTTATATCCCCAGTGCATTATCGGGAAACTCTCGGAAGATTTTTCGGTAATTTCCAGACTCTTCTTTTCCGTTGGGTTCTTCTCTCTGTTCATTGTGATATGAACCGGATATCTGCTTCCGTCATCTGCAAGGAAATCAAACGTTTCATCATATGTTCCGTATTCCTGCTTTGGCAGTACAAAAAAATCCAGAGTTTCTCCCGGCTTCAGCAGTCTTTTGGAATCCTGTTCCTCATAATCCTCTGACCACTTTGCCATCTGATCATCTACCTCAAAATTCTTAAGACCAGAAGCATCTACCCGGACTCTTGTTTCTTTTTTTCCTGAATTTCTGACTTTCACATATTTCTCTACACGAAATTCCGGATCATAAAAATCACTTTCTGTAAGCTCTACATCCGTACCTGTTTCTATGCTTAACTCATAGTCTCTTTCAGAAGATTCACCAGACAGAGCCGAATCTGTTACTATGTCAGGAATATTTTCTGTTCCATCACTGAAAGATTCCCCTGTCGAAAAACTCTCCGCTCCCCATACGGTTAATGGAGCTGTACCCAGCATTACTGCTGACAAAAAAAGTGCTGTTATAACCTTGTATTCTTTCATCTCTTTTTCCTCCATTCAATAATATTTATTATCATAGTATATCACCATTTATATAAACCTCTGTAATTCTGGAATAAAATGTATTCTAATGGATATGAGTGTTTTGCCTGTATATTGAATTAATCTGTTTTCTTACCTGAATGACAAAAGCCCTCCCTACTGTGACATTCATTTTGTAGAGAGAGCTTCTATTTCTTTTTCCTATTTAATTTTTATTAAGAAGATTATCCTTAATCTCTTTCAGATCATTCTGAACCTGATTTAGAATTTGGAATTTTTCAGTCAAATTCTCAATCACTGTCTGGTAATTTTTTTCCCTTTCTTCCTGCTTTGCATCCCTTTGTTCATTGGATTTTACAATGTAAATCAAAAGAAAAACTGCCAGGACGGCCCAGATTCCCTGCGATATCGCAGTTTCCA
>OIWL01003539.1_pt1 | contig 10675 bp, 8 predicted proteins | sample 1587561 | NCBI WGS metagenome assembly OIWL01 (sample SAMEA3888903, study PRJEB22519) | human gut metagenome | biome: human gut; feature: human-associated habitat; material: faeces | place: Denmark | collected 2010
TATTGATCTCGGTCATAAATTCGCTCGGCTCCATTTCGCCACGCTCGATTTGCAGTAGCTTTGTTTCCCAATCGGCGGTCATCTCCGGCGATTGGATTTCTTCGGGCATCACGGTGATGAGGGCTTTTCCCTTATCCGTGGGCAGCAGCACCTTGGTTTTCTTGGTGCCCTTGCGTTCCAGAAAACCCTTCTGCACCAGTTTTTCAATGGTGGCGGCTCTGGTTGCCGGAGTACCGATACCCTGACGTTCTACGCCCTCCGGCATACTGTCTGCACTTGCGGTTTCCATTGCATGAAGTAGAAGGTCCTCGGTGAAATGCTTCGGAGGGGACGTTTGCCCTTCCTTTAGCTCGGCGTTGAGAATGCCGCACTCGTTTTCCGCTGCATTGGGCAGGGCGGTGAGTTCTTGCTTCCGGTTCAGGATGTCTGCCAGCACCTTGCGCTCCACCGCTTTCCAGCCTTCTTCCAAAATCTCCTTTCCCTTGGCGGTAAATTCCTCCCCGGCACATTCGGTGGTCAGCAGGGTTTCCAGATACCGGAAGGGCTTGCTCACCGCCATCAGCGTCCGGGCGATGATGAGCTTCAGGACGTTCTGCTCCCCCTTGGGCAGTGCGTCCAGATCGGCTTGCAGCATACTACGGGTGGGCAGGATGGCGTGGTGGTCGGTGACTTTTTCCGGGTTTACGGCGCGCCGTGTCCGGGGCACAGCCTCGTCCACATCTTCCGGGGTAATGTCGAGAAAAACCTCCAGTGCCTCGGTCAGTTCTTCCAGCATTTCCTCGTCATCGTCAGTGATATAGCAGCTATCAGTTCGGGGATAAGTGGTAAGTTTCTTCTCATACAGGCTCTGTACATAGTCCAAAGTCTGCTGTGCGCTGTACCCCAGCAAGCGGTTAGCGTCCCGCTGAAGGGTGGTCAGATCATACAGCGGTGGTGGATTCTCGGACTTTTCCTTGCGGGTGATGCGCTGGATCGTTGCTACCATCTCCTTTCGGCAGGCTTCCAGCAGGTTTTCGGCAACGGATTTTTCGGGAATGCGGCGGCTGGATGCTGTGCAGCCACTGGTCAGTTCCAGATCCACCGCGTAGAACTTCTCCGGCACAAAGGCGGCAATGGCAGCTTCCCGAACCACCGTCATGGCAAGCACCGGGGTCATAACACGACCTACCGCCAGCGGTTGACCGTACAGGCACGAAAAAAGCCGGGACGCATTGATACCGACCATCCAGTCGGCGCGTTCCCGGCAGCGTGCTGCGTTGTACAGCGCATCGTATTCAGTTGACGGTTTGAGGCGGGCGAACCCTTCCCGGATAGCGTTTTCCTCCATGCTGGACAGCCATAGACGAGAGAAGGGCTTTTTGCATCCCGCTTGCTGGTAGACAAGTCGGAAGATCAGTTCTCCCTCCCGTCCGGAATCGCAACTGTTCACAATGCTGTCTACGTCCGGGCGGTGCATAAGTTTTTGCAGGATGCCAAACTGCTTTTTGGTGCTGGCAGACACCAGATACTGCCACTTCTGCGGTAGGATGGGCAAGTCTGCGATACTCCACTTGACGTACTTGGCATCGTAGACATTGGGCGGAGCAAGTTCCACCAGATGACCAACGCACCAGCTGACGAGATAGCCGTTGCCCTCAAGGTAGCCGTCCTGACGGCTGGTGGCACCGAGGACTTTGGCATAGGACATGGCAACCGATGGTTTTTCTGCTACAACTAGAATTGAAATAAGCGTTCCCTCCAATCTGTTTTGGATTGCAATATGTAAGGCGGCAAACGCCGCCAATAAGATTATTCTTCTACGTTATCCTCCTCACCGGCTTCTTTCGGTTCATCCTCCACAGGAATTTCAAAATCGCCCTTGTCCTCGGTGTAGTTTGCATCGGGGTCAAGGGCTTCTTTTTCTGCCTGCTTTTTCTGCTTCTGCTTCATAAAAGCGTAGATGCTACCGCCAGCAGCCAGACCGACCAGAGCCAGAACGCCTAAGAATGTGGCAGCATACTTCGTAACTTTGTTGCCACCAGTCTGTTCCGTGCCAGATGCCTCCGCTTCTTCCGCAGCCTTTTTCGCATCCTCTTCGGCCTGTTTGCGCTCCTGCTCTGCCTGCGCCGCCGCTTCTTTTTCAGCGGTATAGGCATCGGCGGCATCTTCCTCCATCAGGGAAAGAAGGTCGGATTCATCCACAAGATTCATGAAATGAACGGTGTTTTCCCCCTTGTCGTTGCGGTCGATGACCAGATAGAATGTGTTGCCAGACTTCGACACCAGCGTGATGAACTGCTGCCCGCTGCCATCCGAATAACTGGTGTGGTAATCGTCCACCATCGTCAGATTGCCCTCCGGGGTCAGAGCACCGGTTTCCTCATCGGTCACGGTGACCACATCTTCTTCATCGGTGGTAGAAGTCAGGACGGGCTGTTCCACTTCCTCCACAGGCTCACCGCCATAGGCAAAAGCAGGAGCCGCCATGCCAGCGCACAGTGCCACCGACAACATCAGGGCACAGAACTTATTCATCATCTTCATTATCAGATTCCTCCTTGTTGAACGTAGCACCGACTGCGGACAGCGCAGCCGGGGTCGGGGTGGAAGATGCAGACTGGCGCAGCAGGGCGGCAAGCTGTTCCGGCGTGACCTTGGCGGTGCGCACCATCTCGTTGACCTCGGCAGCTTCTGCTTCCTGAATCCGCCGCTCAAGGCTTTCAATGCGAGTGTTGATCTTAATGCGACGCTCCCTTTCCTTTTCCAGAGAAGCGCGCAGTTTATCGAGTTTTTCGCTCATTTCTTCCTCCAATCATTTTGAAAGCCGTCCAAAACCGGACAGGTATTTCTGCCAGTAGGACGAGTGAATATCAGCATACTTTATGGGGTCTCCGGCAGACACCATCTTGCCGTTTCCAAGGTAGTAGAGTAGGAAAGTGCCGCCTTATCGTATTTCTACGACAGGTTTGCACAGACCTCTCCCAGAACCGTGCTTGCGCCTCTCAACGCACACGGCTCCCCATTTTTTGCTCCATTTCAAAAGTTATTCCGTTTTAGTTCCATGATGAATTCTCATGTGGCATTTGTGGCACACGACGATTGTCTTGCGCCTCTTTGCCAGCATGACTTTTTCCCAATCAGCTTTACCTTTCAGGTTTTTGACCTTGTTTACATGGTGGATTTCATAGCTATCGTTGTCTGTACAGCCGCAGACTTCACAGACTTTGGCCTTCAGACGTTCCTCGAAGGAGGTTGTGTTGTGCGAATAGCGATGCGCCAAATCGGGCACTTTTTCCGTCAAATCTTTGCCTTTGCAATCGCTGTACTTAGCGAACATCATACGGCGTTTTCCGTTTTTGGTTTCATACGGAACACCCCATGCACCAGTCCCATCTCTGTATTCATAACGAACCTTAGAAATTCGGGAGCGATGCTTGTTTGCGAGTGTTTTCAGACAGCTGTATTCCATCAGATAGCCAAAGTAACCGAGCTTGTTGAAGTTGCTTGCAATGGCATAATAGTTACAGAGTCCTCGAAGTTCCGCATTATAAATCATTACGATTTCCAAATCCGTGCGGTTCAGCAGAATTGGGCGATGAATAGGAATCAACCTCTTTCCATCCCTTTTAGCGATGCTATGGGACAGTAAATAGGTCGCCACCTTATCTTTCAGTGGAATATTGAGTTCCACTTTGTTGTTCATAGTGCGCATTTTTCGTTTTCCAGAGCGTTTAACGCTGGCATCCCTGCGCACCCGAACATCAAAACCAAGGAATCGGGCAGGAGTGTTACTGTGAGTGATAAGGGTCTTTTCTTGGCTCAACTCCATTTTCAGAGTGTCCCGGACAAAATCCGTGAGTTTTGCCTTAATTTCCTCGCATTCCTCTCTTGTCCCATTGACTGCAATCAGAAAGTCATCTGCATAGCGAACATATTTCAATCGCTTATCGGTACACGCTTTTGCAGGTGTCCGAAACAACTGCTTTGTCAGTTGCTTGTGCTGAGCAATGAGCTGCTCCCGCATTGTCCCTTCAGCTTTCTTGATTTTCTCATGCAGTGCATCTCGTTTGTGCCGTATCGTGTTGTATTCTTCCGTAAAGTTTCTCGGATTGTATCCGTGGTCAAATTCCTTCTTCAGCTGCGTAATATACCTGTCCAGCTCGTTCAGATAAATGTTTGCAAGAATCGGGGAGATGATTCCACCCTGCGGGCATCCGCTATAGGTTTCATGGAAATTCCAGTCTTCCATATAGCCGGCTTTCAGAAACATACGAATCAGGTTCAGAAAACGAGCATCCTTGATTTTTCGGTTCAGCACACCAATCAGCGTGGAATGGTCGATGTTATCAAAACATCCCTTGATGTCGGCCTCAATGAACCACTTTGCTCCGGTAAACTCATGCTTGATCATGGCAAGTGCCGTGTGGCAGCTTCTGCCCGGTCGAAAGCCGTGGGAATAGATAGAGAAAATTGGCTCGTAGATGGCTTCCAGAATCATACGGATAGCTTCTTGCACCAGCTTGTCAGCGAATACAGGAAGTCCCAGCGGGCGCAGCTTGCCGTTCTTCTTTTGAATATAGGTTCTGCGTACCGGCTTGGGTTCATATGACCCTGTTCTCAATGCTTCAATGATGGCTGTCACATACTGCTCGCTAAATCTATCAGCCGTATCATCATTCACACCCTTCGTTCCTGCACCCTTATTGGAGTAAAGATGCTGATAGGCGATGAAGTAAATATCTGGCCTCAAAAGATAGCGGTACAGTCGTGTGAAAATTTCATCGTGGTTCTTTTGGGAATTCTCTTGTAATTTTGTTAAAATCTCCATTGTTGATTTCATTGAGGCTTTCCTCTCTAATCAATTTCTGATTTTAATGCACAAAAAACTGCTTCTCTTCGCCATGTGAGCGGCTTTCCCGCATCCGATTTTACGGCTTTTCCTGTCAATTCAGGATTCTCGGACTACTACAGAAGCTCCGTTGTCATGCCGGATTTTCAGTGTCATCTTTCTAGCATAGCTTTGAAATTTATCACATTGCTGCATTACACATAGCTTTTTCAAGCGTTCCGGTTTAGACAATCTCCAGTTGACGATAGTAGTAGGTCAATGTGAATTATCGGATATGCTTTTGTTCCGTTACTATCGGTTCTCCGACGTGCCGCACAGGGGATTAGCAACCCATAGGAAGGACTCTATTTCCTACGGTCCCTGTACCAAAGGTTTCAGACAATTTTCCTTTGCCCACACGTAACAAGGGCTTGGAACTCACCTTAAACAATTCAGTTTTATCCTTGTATTCACTTATCCTCGCGGTTCAGTCGTGCCCGATTGTCTTTAGGCAACTTGCCGCTTTCCTGCCGTGCTCTTTTCCCGTACATCTTTCGATTTTCGGTAAAGCAGGTGGATTCCCGCGTTGCTTTGCGGGGTAGTACCTTAACCACAGCCTCCTTTCTCTACTTCTACTATCGTCCTTACTGGACGCACGATGCCCACATGACTTTTCCCCGGCGTATCATACGTTCCTTCAAAGAAAACAAGGTCGCCGGGCTTTGCTTCGGCTTCGGAAATGTGCTGGCTCTTGTTCCACAGACCGTTGGCGGTGGTGCGCCCCACATTGTAGCCGTTCTGGTTGTAGACCCAGCAAACGTAGCCGGAGCAATCAAACCCGGTTTCCGGGGTAGAACCGCCCCAGACGTAGGGCGTGCCCACATACTTTTGCGCCTCCTTATAGATAGCGGCAAACTCGCTGTCCGTCAGGGCTTCCGCAGGAACCTGATAGTCGATGCCGGGTGTGCCGGAGCCATCGGAGCCACCGGGCGGCAGTCCACCTTTGAACAGATATGGCCGACCACCCAACGTATCCTGAAAGATCTCATAGCGTTTCCACTGGTCGTTGTCCAGTTCCTCCCGGATAACGACCTCCAGCCCTTTGTTCACCAGCTTTGTGTGAAAAATGCGGTACTCATACGGCACCTGCGTGGGAATCGGGATTCCTGCCGGGCTGATGACCCAGACGGTCTTATACCGTATCTGCACCTCTACCCATGTGGTCAGCTTGTACTGCTTTTTGAAGGTCTCCTTCAGCTTGCCCTGCACTTCTGACCGGGTGTAATCGTCGTAGAGGGTGGTCAAATACGAAGTGAGCTGCCACGGGTCGTGCTCGATGGAATCAAGATGGTACTGGTACTCGTTGTAGCCGGGGTGGTCGGTGGGGGTACGCTTGATCTTTTTATCCAGTTCCTTTTCCAGCTTCTTGTAGTCGGTTTCGGCTCCCCGGATGTCCCGGTCCTCTGCGGTGTAAATGGTCTGCCCAGATACCTGCGTGGTGCCGGAGAACAGAATGGAACAGGACGAAAACGCTGACATGACCAGCAGCAGGAGCAAAAGAAAAGCGCCCACGATCAAAAGAACGTGTGCGTTGCCCTTTGCAAAATTGGCAATGCCGTTGACGGCAGTGCTGACAGCCGACTTGCCCTTATCAATGACCTGCTCCACGCCAGCCCGTGTTGCAGAGGTGCCGCTGGATGCCGCCTTTTGCCCACCAGCGGTCTGCGCTGCAGTGCTGCCCGACCGGGCAGCGGCGTAGTAACCTTTACGAATCTCCTGTTTCTGCCGCCACCGGGAAAGCCAGTTGGAGCCGCCCTCGCCGGTGCTGGATGTGCCTACATCTTGTGCCGCAGTCGGCTTCTGCAGGGAAGATTTTGCGGTTTTGGCACCCTTCTTGCCCTGCATCTTGGCTTTCTTTTTCAGTTTTCTGGCGTATCTGCTCTTGGAAATATCACGGACATTTCCTGCCGCTTTTTCGCCCTCGCTTAACGCCTGCGTGCCCACATTGTCGTCCTCGTACTGGTCAACCTCCCGATGTACCGCAGACCGGGCGGCAGCAGCGGCATACATAGCACGTTTCTGCTGCTTTGTCATGCGGGATGCTTCATCCGGGGTGATCTCGGCTTTGCCAAAACGCAGGTGCTGCGCCTTTTCCACTGCTTTATCTGCGTCCAGTTTCAGCTTCTGCTTTTTGGGCTTAGACTGCTCGACCTTCGACTTTTTCGGAGGGGAGCGTGTGGCCGTGCGCTCCTTGTCCTCCTCAAATTTCAGCTTCGGCTGTTTCTCACTCATGCTTTTGCGCCTCCGCAACTTCGGAAAGGCGGGTCGTAAGGATGCGGTAGAGTTCAAGGTCTTTCGGGAAATGATCGACAAAGGGCAGGATCACGTTGCCGAAGAACAGCAGCCCTTCGCCCTCACCGGAGTGAGTGACGTAGGAAAGCTGATGGGGCGAAATGTTCAGCTGCTTCGCCAAAATCTGCCGGTCTCCATTCGCTTGATTGAGCATATAAACGAAGTCCGAGTTCTCAAAAATATTTGATACTTCGGGGCTTGTCAACAGGTCTTTGACGTTCTGCGTTAGGGCTGTCGGGATGCCGCCCCACTTACGAAAACGCTTCCAAATTTCAACGCTGTATGCACACATGGAAAAGCGTGGCTCTCGTTATCTTCGATACGCTCTTTACACTGCAACCAAATACGTCTGTTACTGGAATCCCGTTTTTACTGAATACCTTACCAAAAAGCAAGCTGAAGGCAAGCACTACAATGTTGCCCTATCTCATGCCACAAAGAAACTCGTACGACTGATTTACGCTTTGCAGAAGTCCGGTAAAGCATATCTTGCCGTCACTTGATTTTCTCCAGAGCCTGAGTTAAACCTAAGAACAACTTAGCTGGCGCAGCGAACCCTTGACAAACCGAAGCATTCAAATGCTATTCTGTTTTTGCGATGGTTGGCTGGGCTTGCTTTGCTGTTCTCTCCGTCACCCTCGCTACTCCAAGGCCAGCATTTGAATGATGTTTGTCATGGGCAGCGGATGGTTGGCGGATTTTTTCATTTTAGGGCTTGACTTTTAATAGTTAGTCTTCGCAAGAGATTGATAGGCTTCTGCCACCTTGCTCTTGGGGTCATACTGGAAAATGCTCTTGCCGGCGGCACTGGTTTCAGCAGCACGAACAGACCGGGGAATGGTCTGGTCGAACACCTTGATTTTACTACCGTATGCCTGACGAATCAAAGTGTCGATCTGCTTTCCATAGTTGGTGCGGCTGTCCGTCATGGTGAGCAGGATGCCCTCGATTTTCAGCTTCGGATTGATTTTCTGCCGGTGTACCTTACAGATTGTCTGCAAAAGCTGCTCCAGACCTTTGGCAGAAAGATATTGAGCCTGTACGGGTATCAAAGCAGTGTCTGCCGCCGCCAGTGCATTGATGGTGAGCATACCAAGGGAGGGAGTACAGTCCAGCAGGATATAATCGTACTCCCGTTTTGCTCCGTCCAACACCTGTTTGAGCATCTTTTCCCGGTTCATGCTGTTTACCAGAGCCACCTCCAATCCTGCCAATTCGATGTTGGCAGGGATGAGGTCTACGCCCTCTGCATGGTGCAGGATGCCCTCACCGGGTTGGATAGGCTGGTCGTTCATGGCTTTCTGCATCAGAGTAGACAATGTGGCAGGCAGCTCGTCCGGCTGCTGCCAGCCCATGCTGATGGTAAGACTGCCCTGCGGGTCAGTGTCCACCAGCAGAACTTTTTTGCCCTCCATCGCCAGCCCGATGCCCAGATTTTCACAGGTGGTGGTCTTGCCGGTGCCGCCTTTCTGGTTGACGATGGCTATCGTGGTTGCTTTCTTTGAAATTCTCATCACCTCCGTATCGCTAAGTCGTGATTGGTTTGGTTCTGGTAGGAAAGCTGCATGGTAGTCGGTGCGTTGTACAGAGAAGCGAGCAGATATTGTTTCATATTACGGATTGGGCTGCTGTTCTCTGCAAGGCACCTCAGCACAAAACGGATATGGTCGGCATTCAGCTTTTTCAGCCGACTGCGTACCACCTCGGCGGGCTTGTCATCTCCTGCAATCCGCAGCATCTTGCGATTGGTGGAACAGGTATCCACAAGCAGGTCTACGATCTGATAGATGGTGTCCTCCTCGTCCGGGCAGAGCCGGAGCAGAAGGTCTATCTCCAATGCCTGACAAAAATAATACTCAAGCTGCTCCCGGATGCCCCCGGAATAGATAGGGTCAGGATCGTTCCACTCTGTTTTATTCTTATCAGTCTTATTTGCTTGCGGTTTTGGCTGCTCCAGAATTGCGCTTTCGGCAGCACCAGAATTGCTGTTTGGGCAATTCTGTACTTGCGCTTTGGGCAAGCCGGAGGAAAAATCCTTGACGTAGATCAGGCTGGGTCTGCCCAGACCACGACGTTTGCGCTCGATGAGGTCGAGCTGCTCCAACTCCCGGAACAGCTTGACCGCCTTGTGTTCGGCGCAGCAGAGGGATTCCTGTACTTCCCGGACTGTGTAGATGATATACACTCGCCCCTGCTCGTCCAGCCAGCCGTTCTTGACTGACAGGCTCATGCGGTCCAGCAGGATGCCGTACAGCGTCCGGGCATCGGTGGAGAGCTGCCGGAAGCGGCAGTCGTGGAACAGTGCCTTGGGGATGCGGAAGTAGGAGAACAATTCGCCCGACTGACCATAGAAATAGTCCAGCGTCATTTGGTGTGTCCTCGGATTTTCAACTGTGAGTGCTCCTTCATGTGGAAAACTTTCCTCCTTCTATTTCGAGTAATTATTCTACCAAGAATAACTACCTAAAGAATAATCTTTGCATCTAAGCAAAAAGGACTGCCTCACATACATTTCGTTGTGGAGCAGTCCTGTCTGTTTAGTATGTAATGGTCATTGCACCCTCGTGGCAGTCCTGTGCATAAGTGCGGAGCAGGTCAAGGTGCTTTGAGGATTTTCGGACAATTCCCGTTGCACGGTCGCCGGACATAAACTCAACGACTGCCAGCCGAGGAATCGTCAATGTACCACGAATTTTGAATCCTACAAGGATCTTCTGATTGCACCATCGCTGGATGCTTTGTGCAGAGTAGCCCGTCAGTTCCGAAACTTCCGGGGTGGTCAGCAGATCATCATATCCAACCGTGAGCTTTTCCCACATGGTATACAGCCCTGTTTTTTCCGGCTCTGTAAAATTGAAGCGTATAATCTCTGCGGCAGGCTTGTCCGGGTGCCGCTTGGAGCAGCCGTTCTTTCCGATATAAAAGCCCGTTGGCACTTTATACTTTTCGGGATGATCTTCACGGTCACACAAGTAGGTGATCACATCGTGGGTCGCAATATGGTATTTGCGTGTTTTCTTTCCTGTATTGATACACGGAACGAGACCGGAATCCAGAAGGTACTTTGCGTGTTGCTTGTTGATGCGGGCAACACGGTAGAACTGGTCTTTCGTCATTCCGTTGGGGTATTCTTCGAGAATTTTATAGCACTCTAACAGCGTTCTCATGTTCATCCATCCTTTGCTGCTTTGATTTGGTCAGCGTCAGAAGCAACATATTATGTGGATGGATTTTGGCTCCCGGAATCTCTCTCGCCCGTTCTCTCCAACGGGCGTAAAATCTCTCCCAATTCTCTCCAAAAGGCTGATTTTTCTGCGTTTTGGAAAGTGGGTTCAAATCCGCACAGAGCCTAGTGATTTGGGATCTTGACGGAATTTTGAGCGTAAATTCGATGGTTCGTATCTTCTGGCAAAGTGGGCTAATTCCCTCTATCTTCCACCAAGTACCGTGAAGCAGGAAAAACTCGAAATCGTTTTGTCCTTAATCGGGCACGTGGGTTCGAATCCCACCATCTCC
>OIWL01003553.1_pt1 | contig 10619 bp, 14 predicted proteins | sample 1587561 | NCBI WGS metagenome assembly OIWL01 (sample SAMEA3888903, study PRJEB22519) | human gut metagenome | biome: human gut; feature: human-associated habitat; material: faeces | place: Denmark | collected 2010
AATCTGCTTGGACAGAAATTTCGTTTTAAACGTTTTCTCCCCCGGCATCAGCAGAAGATAAAAATCCGTTTTCTGACGGTTACAGAGAAATAGATTCTTACATATCTGAGCTCCCAGAAGCTGATCCACTGCCTCACATGCCTCCATTGTCATCAATGCCTCATGATCCGCCCTTTTATATTCCACTCCCAGACTGTCCAGAAAATCGTACACTGCAATCTCCTTCTCCAGACGGCCCGCCGGATTTTCCGGTCTTCCTGTATAGATAGTTTTGTCAATTCTTGGTTCTCCCATATTTTCCCTTTCCTCCTGATCTTTCATTTCACACTTTTATCTTATCCTTATCTCACAAGCATCTGTCCGGCAAAAACAGCCAGCACACCGAAAACAGCACTTAAAATCACATAAAGAAGTGCCAATCCAATCTGGCCTTTTTCCATCATCGCCCCTGTCTCATATGCAAAAGTAGAAAATGTGGTAAACCCGCCACAGATTCCTACTTTAAGAAACAGTACAAGCCCTGGATTCAGCGATGTATTTTTTGCCGCAGATGCAGCGATAATCCCAATTACAAATGCGCCTGTTACATTTATAATCAATGTTTTTACCGGAAAGCCCTGACTGTTTTCCACTGGCAGTAATCCCAGAAGATATCTGCATACAGAACCTATAAAGCCTCCCATTCCCACAAATAAACAGTTTATCATTGTTTTTTCCTCCCACCTGATTATATCAGTCCAAAAAAATATCCGCAACCTTGCCGTAATTGCTTTCCACCCGGTGTTTTCCCTTTGCATTCCCACCGGTTCATGATATACTGAATTTATCTCTGTCTGTCCTGTCAGATTGCGGGGCAGACGTATTTATTTTGAAAGGAATTACCATGAAACGAATCAAAAATATTGATCTGCTTCGGGCCGGAGCAATTCTCTACATTATGCTGTATCACTGTTATACGCTGTCCGGGAAGCCCTGGCATGCACACACTGCCATCCATACATTTCTTTCCTTTGGCGGAGAAGTTGGTGTAACTCTGTTTTTCCTTCTCAGTGGATATGGAATCTATCTTTCCCTGGCTTCTGCCGAGGAAAGAGGGCACCTCCCAAACTGGGGTTCTTTTATGAAAAAAAGATGCCGCCGCATTATGCCCCAGTATTACGTCTGTGTTACCGTGCTGCTGATCTTTATGTCAACCCGTCTGATTGGCAGTGATGGATTCCGGCATCTCTTTGCCTACTATACTTTTACAGAAAATCTCTCCCCGGTTACACATGGTTCCATTAACGGTGCCCTATGGACTATGGGCGTAATCTTCCAGTTTTACCTGATTGCCCCGCTTCTCTACCGTGCAGTCAAAAAAAACTGGCTTATCTCTTCCATTGCGGCGATTCTGTTTACCGTTTTCTGCAGAATCTTAATTGTCCGGTATCTCCGCGCAGGAGGGATTTCTGATACTTCCATATATTTTGTATACGAACGGCAGGTATTCTCCTCTCTGGATAATTTTGTCCTGGGAATGGCTGCTGCCGCATTTTGGAAGCATGCCGGAAAAAAGATCCAGGAACACCGTCTGAAGCTTGGTCTTCCTACTTCCATTATCAGCATCGTGCTGATTCTGATATGGATTTTTTACTACAGCAATCACAGGCTTTATGGTGCCAGTGCAGTGGGATATCCCTCCCATTCCATCCTGGCGGTTCTCCTTTCTGTTCTGCTTGTCGGGTTTTCCATACTTCCGGAAATGGACTTTCCGTTTTTCCGTCCACTGTATTTTGTGGCCAGAAACCAGTATGGCATCTATCTGTGGCATATGCCCGTTATCATGACTCTTCAGGCTGGTTCTCCATGGTTCAATGCCTTAAGTCAGCAGCGCTTCTGGCTGTTCCTGCCCTGTATGCTTGTGATCGCCTGTACATTTGGCTATTTTTCAACCCGTTTTATCGACCATCCAAAGAAAGGATAATCTCACATGAATAACCGATCCGCAGTCAACCATAAAATCCGCAAACATTTTAATGAACTGATCTATAACGTAGCTCGTTACACTGAGGTTGTTTTGTCCATTGTAATTCTTATTGTTATCGCCCTGTCTGGTCTCCGGCTGATTCTTACAACCGCCGGCACTTCTGTCATGCATATGGACACCGATTTTTTTACAAACTTTCTTGCCCAGGCACTGTCCCTTGTAGTCGGTGTTGAGTTTGTAAAAATGCTCTGCCGCCATTCCGCCCAGACAGTTGTGGAAGTTCTCCTTTTCGCCACGGCAAGACAGATGGTAGTAGAACATCTTCAGCCTACCCAGACCCTGATCGGTATTCTCGGTATTGCCATTCTTTTTGCAGTCCGGAAATATCTCATGACAGACAGCGATGATATGTCCCCGAAACACCATTCCACAGATAATTCAGAAAAATAAAAGAAGTTCGTACCAGACATTTCACTGATGTTCCGGTACGGACTTCTTTCTTTTTTATTTCTATATATTTATGGTACGATTCGTTCTCAGAAATATTTTCTCAGAAGATAAGTCGGTGTACAGCTCCATGCATGGCAGTAACTGTTTACAATGCTGGAACCATATGGGGACTCTGCCGGATTTTCCGGATTGTAAAGTTCCCAGAATGTATCCGCACCGTGACCGATCATTCCTCCCCAGTAATATTTCATGTAATCCATTGCCTGTTCTTTCTTTCCTGTAAAAAGAAGCGCTTCTACAAAATGATGGTTCATATACGGAGAAACCATGCCTTTTTCCGGCTTCAGCGCAATAACTCTGTCCAGAATTTCACTGCATGTATCCACATCCGCAACCTCGGCAAGGATCATCCATACCTGATTTGCATAGTTGACCTGGCGCTCTTTTCCGCTTACAAAAAGTCCCTGTTTCTCATCATAGAGATACTTCCAGGAAGCTTCTGTTTTCAGACGGATTTCCTCGGAAAGTCTGGATACCTCTTCCTCATCTCCAAGGACCTCGGCAATTTTCTTTACACGTTTTGCACAGTAAATATAAACGCCCTGAACTCCACACTGTTTGTCCAGTCCTTCTGTCCAGTCAATGAATCCCCAGAAGCCATCCTGCTCTTTCAGAATGTGATTCTCGTCAAACTGCTCTGCTGCAACTTCCATCTGACGATACGCACATCTGCTGAGTTCTTTCAGAGTTTCCATATCTTTGGATGCCTGATAATAGTCATACAGAGTCGCTCCGAAAAACATGGAATAATCCAGAAGGAACGTATCATCCGCAATGACTTCCGGCTCCGTAAACAGGCAGGCACTTACCTGTCCGTTATCTTTTGTCTGACCTGCAAACAGATACAGGCAGCGTTTTACAAGGTCATAATTTTTGAATGTTTCATAGTTTGCCAGAGCCTGCAGTCTCAGATCTCCAAGCCACAGACGGCGGTCTCTCTTCGGTCCGTCCTCAAAAACATCCTGCATGCAGTTATGAAGGGTACGAAGACTGACACGGTCCAGTTTCTTCACCATCTCATCCTCAGTCTCAACCGGTTTTACATCAGACATGCTTACGGAGGAAACGCTGCGGCATACAACGTCCTCCACTACCAGCTGCCATTTCATGGAAGTATCAATGGTTTCAATCTCCAGATAACGGAAAGCATATCTTCTTGGAAGTACCAGTGTTGCAGGAAGTACATCAATGTGGAACCATTCCTCCTGAATCCATCCACGGCTGATCCATCCATCATAATCCTCGGATTTCTCAGTCATCTCTTTTGCGATTTCGCCGAATTTCAGTTTGAAAAATGCCGGTGCATCCTGCGGACTTCCCACAGAGGCAAGTTTCAGTGTCACATATCCAACCTGATGATCTCCAAAATCCAGGCAAAGCTTATCGCCTTTTTTCATATGATAATTTTTCAGGTTATCCACAGAATCTCTGTGAAGCACCTCCGGATATACACCGTCAGTCTCACGGATATCCACAATTTCAACCGGGCGTACCAGAGTTTCTTTTAACTGTGGCGCACAGTCTGCTGCTTTTTTCAGAAACTCTTCATTGGAAACACGTACCATATTTAAATCGATACTTACTTCTGCCATGTTTTTTCTCCTCTCACACATTGATAATCTGCTGTTTTCTATTTCTTTCAGCCCCCTGTTACCGGGCCTTTGTTTCTTTCTGCTTTTTATCTTAACGTTTCGGACACCTGTTCTTCAAGTGTCATTTTTACGGAAAAATACTGACATTTTTTTCGTTCTCAGGATTTGGATATGATATACTGAACAAAAGACTTTTTAACTGGAAAGGAAAACTTTATGCAGATCTCCAAAAAAGATTTTCATCGATATCTCTCAGAATATACGGAAGATGAAATTTTTTACAGAAATACATACCTTCAAAGAACAGAACATCCGGAAACATTCCGGGAGTATCTGAAGAGTCTGGATCCTGCTTATATTCAGGACCGGCGTCTGTATGTGCCGGAACTCCAGGAGGAGCCCTGGTTTCCATCTATGGGAGAAAACGATGTTTTTGCCAATATTCCGGAAAATATCGTGATCAGCAAACATTTCCGCTACACACCGGAGTTTACACATAAACATGACTTTTTTGAGATTCTCTGTGTCTATGACGGAACTGTCAGCAATCAGATTCAGGGAATCCATCATACCCTGCACACCGGAGATATCTGTATTATCCCTCCAAATACCCGCCACAGCCTGGGCGTTTTTGATGACAGCCTGGCCTTTAATATTATTGTCCGGTCTTCCACTTTCCAGAGTACTTTCTTTCAGTCAATGGCCGCAGACAGTGCCCTGGCGAAATTTTTCTCCCATGTGCTGTATCAGAAAACAGAAGGAAATTTCCTGATCTTTCATGCCGGTGAAGATGAACGGATTCTTTCCACCCTGGAGGATCTCTACATTGAATATATGCTTCATGCCAGGTATCGTTCCGCCTTTCTCAATGCGGAACTGATGATGCTCTGGGCACAGCTGCTCCGTTATCACGAGAATGATATCGAATCCATCCTCACCAAAACCGCAGGCAACAGCAGTATTCCGGAAATCCTGAATTATCTCAGTCAGAATTACCGTACCGCTACCCTTCATGATACCGCTGCCCATTTCGGATACAGTACCTCTCACTTCAGCACCTTGATTAAGGAAGGCACCGGCCGTACTTTCCTTACCATCATAAAAGAGCTGAAACTAAGCCAGGCCAGCCGCGCACTGCGGGAGACCTCGCTCAGTATCAACTCCATCTGCGAACTGACCGGATACGAAAATCCGGAACATTTTATGCGATTGTTTAAGAAAACTTATAGTATAACACCCGGAGAATACCGGAAGGAACACAGAGGGAAATGATTTTGCCCAAAATTATCTGTCCAAAACATTTCTTGCTGCCCGCACAGCCGCTTCACTGGTTCTGTAAATGGTATATTCACTGAGAGACGGCAACCCCATGTTGACTCCCTCTTTCCGATACTCCATTTTGCTGTCCAGTTCTGTTTTTCCGGACATATGATATGCAGTTACTCCACAGAGCGGATAAAGTTTTTCGATTACTTCCGCACAGATTCCTCCGCCTGCCTGGATCTGAATTCTTCCGGTTGCCTGCTCTTTCAGTTCTTTTAACAAGGGCGCACCTTTTAACGCACTGTTTTGCTGTCCGGATGTAAGAATGGTCTGAATTCCAAGTTCCGTGGCCTGCTTAAGAGCTGCTTTCGGATCTTTGCACACATCAAATGCCCGGTGAAGAGTAACTGGCATTCCCTCTGCCGCTTCCATCAGTTTTTCCATGCGCCGGATATCAAGGGTTCCCTCCGGCAAAAGCATGCCGATTACCACACCTTCCGCTCCCAGTTTACGGTACATGGTAACTTCCTCACGGAGCATTTCAAATTCATATTGTGTATAACAGAAATCTCCGAAACGTGGCCGCAGCAGAACATGAATTGGAATTTTACTGTATCTCCGGATTGTTTCGGGCTGGGTGTTGTTCCTCCGATCACCAGATTCTGACAAAGTTCCAGCCTGTCTGCTCCGCCTCTTTCTGCCGCAAGTGCAGACTCCACAGAATCCACACAAACTTCCAGGATTTTTTGTTTCATTTCAGTACCCCTTTTCCAAATCGTACTCTCTGCTTTTTTTACTTATTCTGACATAGAAATTCATACCCGTCAATCATATTGATCTCCCATCCCTTCTTTCAGTATATTAATGATACACAGATGCATCGCCCATCTGTAACTTGTCCCGTTATAAATAATGACCTCAAACCCTGGCAGAAAATTATGCATCTACTGCAAGTCCCATAAGTGTGGAATGGAGCTTTTCAAGTCCTACATTGTATTTCTCACACAGATCGTAAAGTTCCCCCTGGATCGTTGTGATCACATGGATTCCTTCCTCCTCATTTTCCATGTAGCACGCACAGTCCTGACACTTAAGTCCGCTCTTTCGATTTCGTTCTCCTGTTTTTGTATAACCTGTTACTTTCCACATAAAAGTTCTCCTTTATACCGCATCTTCCACATATAACACTTTGCATGGACTTCCTATTAAATAAATATACCCGCAAAAAAGGAAGCTCTTCCGGATAAAAAGAGCTTCCTTTTTCTGTATTTTCTATATTTTGTGTATTCTTATCTTCTGTACCCTCTATAAAATTCCCGTACAGTCTTTCTCTCTTATCCTCGTTCCGGTATTTTATCTCCAGATAATATACCCCGCATAGATCAGGTACATACACACCATGGAAATTCCCTCTTTCCGGCTGATTCTCTGCTTTGTGGCCGCATAGATCCACACGATCAGCGAGAACACGATAAGTATGACAATATCAATAATATTTTCCCGGATCAGTGCCACCGGATTGATGGCAGATGCAACTCCGAGAACCATCAGGATATTAAAAATATTGGAGCCTACCGCATTTCCCACAGCCATATCCACTTCGTTCTTTCTGGCTGCAACCACGGAAGTCACCAGCTCCGGAAGGGAAGTTCCGATAGAAACAATGGTCAGTCCCACCAGTGTCTGGCTCATTCCAAGATCAATGGCAATGCGGCTGGCAGCATCCACCGTAAGATCTCCGCCAAAGGCAATGGCAAGTGCGCCTCCCACAATAAAGAGGATGCTCTTCGGCCAGGAAAGGATGCCGATTTCTTCTTCCAGCTCTTCCATTCCTTCCATGTCCACATTTTTTTCTGCTGCCCTGGCCTTCATGGCACTTTGGATCATTACCACAATATAGCCTGCAAAAAATCCCAGCAGGATCATTCCATCCAGATGACCAAGTCTCATTCCGATCGTATCTCCTGCTGCCAGGATCCCAAGCCCCAGAAGAAGGAGCGCACAGATCATGGAAAACGGAATATCCCTCCGGATGGTTTCCTTCTGTACCAGGATCGGTGTCAGGATGGAACAGACTCCAACAACCACCATCAGGTTAAAAATATTGGAACCTACCACATTGCTGACCGCAAGCTCATTGTTATTGACCAGTGACGCTGTAACGCTGACTGCGGTTTCCGGAAGAGATGTTCCCATTGCCACAATAGTAAGACCGATGATGATCGGCGGCACCTTCAGCCTTTTTGCGATACTGGAGCTTCCTTCCACAAAGAAATCCGCACCCTTCATCAAGAAAGCAAAGCCGATCACAAGAAAGATTAACACAAGGATCAGTGGTGAACTGTTTACCAGATTTTCCATTTTTCTTCTCACTTTCTGTTTTTATTTCCCACAACCTGGAGATTCATTGTCGCACGCCCTGCTGAAAAAATTCTTTCCGGCATTCTTTTGTTAAATAAAAAAGACCCATGTATGCCCTGCTGCAATAAAATATAACAAAGCATACATGAGTCTCATTCTTTAAGATTTGCCAGGTTTTTCAGAAAAAACCGGGTCTGTTGACAAATCACACTTACGTGCGAACTACTCCCTCATGGAATTAAAATTTTCAATTTTTTTCAATTTAACAGAATTGTTTTTAAAAGTCAACCCCTGGCCGGTGACTTTTCTTTATCGAAAGCACATATTTTATGTATCTTTATTATTTTCCGCTTTCAGAAACAATCCCCTTCAGGATCTGTAAAACTCCATCTTCACTGTATGACGGACATACTTCCCTGGCTGCTGCCTGCACTTCCGCTCTGGCGTTAGCTACCGCATAACTCCTTCCCGCTTTCTGAAGCATGGCAATATCGTTGAGGTTATCTCCGAATGTACAGGTTTCCTCCGGAGAAATTCCTAACTGTTGCTGGATAAATTCGACAGCTGTACTTTTTTCGCCCTCCGGCGGTGTACTGTCCATCCATTCTTTTCCGGCAGCCGCCAGCGTTACCTTATCCCTCCATGCCGGTGTAAAATACAGGGCACAAAGCTCCTCGCACCGTTCCGGATGATAGACGGAAAACTTCAGCACCTGTTTTCCCTCAAGAGAAGAAAGATCGTCCACTTTTCTCATATCATAACCATAGGAATCCCTGAGCCATCGGAACATCCTTCCATTTTCATTCTCCGCATAACAGCACTCCGGTGTGGCAATAAAGCAGTCACATTCCGGCATTTTTTCTTTTACCATGCGATGCATGCTTTTCCAGGTCTCGTCTGGAAGTGTGTGCACCTTCAGGATCTTATCATTCTTCCGGATCACTGTACCTCCATCCGAAACAAAATACACCAGATCCTTCAACGGTTCAAACAGCTTCCTCTCACTGTCATACTGCCGCCCCGAACATACTACAAAGGTAATACCCATCTCGGTCAGCTTCCGGATCACCGTCATATATTCCGGATTAATAGTCATGGTTCCATCTTTTACCAGAGTTCCGTCTACGTCGGTTGCGATTAGTTTTATCATGTTGTTTTACTCCTCTCCCATCTGAAATACCAATATCCTCTCCCTGGGATTTTTTCCGTCAAAAAGATCCTGGCAGTCGATCTCGTCCAGGAATTCCAGTTCATCCACAGTCATCAGATAGGAAATATATTCGTCAGATGGATAATAGAAAAACAGCAGCATTTCTCTTGTTTTTTCATACCAGGATTCCCGGATGCGTCCGATGACACTTCTCAGTATTTCCACAGAAAACGGATTAAAAAAATAAAATCTGTCAGCAGATTCCGGCACCTGAAAAAGGGCTGCATTTTCCAGTATAAAAGTGGTTTTTGCCCCGGAAACAGCCCGCTGCCTGTTTTCTTCTGCGGCTTTTATCATGCGTTCATCGTACTCTACACCTGTAGTCCGGCACCTGACCTGCCATGCCAGAAAAAAATCCACCCTGCCTTTTCCACATCCATAGTCGATCAGATGATTCTTTTTCCCCAGATACCCACAATACGCAAGCCGTTCCAGTACACAGTATGGCGTTGGTTCATATGGATAACAGTACTGATCCGACCTGGAATCGTCACGGCCGGTAGTTTTGATTTTCAGCAGCTTATCATATTTTACTTCATTTTGGTCCATGGTACTGTCAATCTCCATTTCCTACATCGGGCAGCTTTTTTTCTCCTCTTTGTCCATATCTCCACGGACATATCTGGCATTGAATTCCATATTGATCTCACGGATTTCCTTCTTCCCGTCAATATAATCCTGGTACATATCCGCAAGTCTGGCCATACATCCATCACAGTTCGCAGAAATATTTCCCAGAGATTCCTCCACAATCTGTTTACGTTCCTCTTTTGTTGTATCTTTGATCAGATATCCTGGCATTGTTTTTTCCTCCTGATAGGTTCACCTGTGTTTCAGGTATTCTGTATTTTTGTTATTGTTCACTTTTTCTTTTGATAATCGTCTTGCAATACTTACTGGATTTGCATAATCTTTGATTGCCGCTACCGCACCAATATCTAATGTATCACCATCCATAAAAGCCGCATCTAATTCAACTTCCATTTCTTCGTTTGGCAACCCGCCATATCCAACTGACTTATAGTACGGAAAGTCCTCTACCTCTCTAACCGCTATTTCGATTGCGTCACCAGCGTCACCACCTTCTGCTAAAACTTGACTTGCTTTACTGATTCCTTCTACGGCCATTCGCCATGTTGCAATAATACCCCACATCTAAGAGTTCCTCCTTTATTTTTTGATAAAAGGATGCGTTATCCGCATCCTTTTTAGTTTAGAAACAATACTTTGAAGTAATCGGATTTAGATCTTCATGATCAACTAATGCTTTCGCTAATTTGCACATTCCATCTAATGATTCATTTAAGCCAATCCCACCTTTTTTTGGTGTTTCAATAATATGAATTTTATCTTTAAATTCATTAATCGTTTCTTCATTTTCTTTTGACATTGCTGCAAATGCAGGAATATCTGTTGTCTGATTAATATCATAGGCAATATTAGCTGCCATCTTGCCATAACCTAAATAGTTAAATGCTGGTCCACACATTACTACATCAGGTTTTAACTTATTAATCATCGCGCATAGTTTACGACTAACTTCTTCAGGATTTGCTTCATAATACCCATCACCACAATATAAACATGCCATCACGCGTCCGTCAACTGTTTTTAAATATTGTTCCATCATAATTGCTGGTCCAACCGGTTCTTTTTTAGCTCCTAAAGGAATCATATGGTCATCTTTGATTCCTGCACCAGATTGAATTTGATCATA
>OIWL01003555.1_pt1 | contig 10614 bp, 7 predicted proteins | sample 1587561 | NCBI WGS metagenome assembly OIWL01 (sample SAMEA3888903, study PRJEB22519) | human gut metagenome | biome: human gut; feature: human-associated habitat; material: faeces | place: Denmark | collected 2010
TAATGTCCGTATCGCCTTTGCACCTTCTACCTGCTGTTTTAAATCCCCTTTATATCTGGAAAATAGTATGGAAAAAGAAGTCAGATAGACATCTTCTGGTGTATCCTTTGCCACACGCTCAAATGCCTGACTGTCAGTAATGACCAATTTTGGTTTCTTTCCTAATGCCAAAAGGGCTTCTTTTAATTCGGTTTCCCTTGTCACAACCGGAATCGCCCCTGCTTCTAAGCAGTCCCTGATCACCTGCTGCTGCGGAAGGATCAGCCGTCCTTTCGGTGCTGCGGAATCGATCGGAACAACTAAAACTGCGATATCTCCGGTTTCTAACAGATCTCCGACGATCTTTAATGTCATTTCTTCGGTGTCTGCTAAGCTGGCGATCTTCTCTTTTAATTCATAAATATGTTCTTTTTTCTCTGCACTGACAAACAGGAGATTTTTCTCTCCGGTAAACAATGCTAAGATCTGTTCTTTTTCTTTTTCTGTTAAATCTTCTGATTTATTTACAGCGATCACATAGGGAATCTTTTTATCCACAAAACATTCGATCAATGGTTTTTCCACCGATGAGAGATTTTCTTCTGCCCCTGCATCAAGACAGCTTTTTGCATCGATCACTAAGACTGCAATATCTGTTTTGTTCAGTACCTGATAACTCTTTTCAATCCGTTTTTTCCCTAGTTCGCCTTCATCATCTAATCCCGGAGTATCTACCATCACAACTGGTCCAAGCGGCAACAGTTCCATGGCTTTTAAAACCGGATCTGTCGTCGTTCCTTTTATGTCTGAAACAATCGCTAAACTCTGTCCTGTGACTGCATTGATCACACTGGATTTTCCGGCATTCCTTCTTCCGAAGATACCGATATGTATGCGTTCTGATGACGGTGTTTCATTCATTCCCATTTGTATATACTCCTTTCATTTATCCTGATGCCAGATCCCCTTAAAAATCTTATGCATCTTCGTTAAACATCTTTTTTAACTTCTTAATACAACTAAAATATGCAGGTATTAAAAATGCATCCGCTAATACCCATGCGACCGGACTTGCAAAGCAGGCTGCAACATATCCAAATACCGGCACGAGACCAAAACCAACGATCGTTCTTCCGACCATTTCACAGACACCTGCAAGGATTGCAAATGCACTATACCCCATTCCCTGTATACAGAAACGGAATACATTGACGATCGTAAGCAGGATATAGGCTGCACTGGTGATGATCAAAAACATATGTACCTGTGAAATTACTTCCACTTCATCTGCTTCTAAGAATAACAGTGCCATCTGCTTTCCGAATATGGTAAAGATCACAAATGCTGCCACGGAATAGACGACCCCGATGACCGTTGCCGCCTTGATACCCTGATGTATCCTGTCGATCTTTTTCGCTCCGACATTCTGTCCTGCATAAGTTGCCATCGTGCCGCCTAATGCATCATATGGACAGCAGAAAAACATACTGATCTTATTACCGGCTGTGATCGCTGCTACTGCTAATGAACCAAGTCCGTTTACTGCTACCTGAAGTAAAACACTTCCGATCGCAGTGATAGAATACTGTAATCCCATCGGTACACCCATACCGCAGAGTGTTTTGACATAACTGCCGTCATATGCCCATTCGTCCTTTTGAATATGTAAGATCTCAAATTTCTTTATCATATAGAACAGGCAGAGCAGACCGGAGGCTCCCTGTGAGATCACAGTTGCCCATGCCGGACCTGCCACTCCCATATGTAAGACACCGATCGATACAATATCTAAAACAATGTTAATGACAGAGGATAGTATCAGAAAATACACCGGTGTCTTACTATCTCCTAATGCACGTATGATACCTGCAAGCAGGTTGTACAGATAAGTGACCGGTATTCCTAAAAATATGACAAAAATGTAATCGTATGCCTCTTGGATGATATCAGACGGTGTCTTCATCACTCTTAAGATATCCATGCAGAAAAGACAGACAACTACAGTCATCACTGCTGCAAATACCACAGATACCCAGACGCTGTTTGCTACAAATTTCCGCAATGCATGATAATCTTTTGATCCGAATTTCTGTGCTACCGGAATTGCAAACCCGCTGCATACTCCCATACAGAATCCGATGATCATAAAGTTTATCGAACCGGTTGAACCTACAGCCGCTAAGGACGATACACCTAACCATTTTCCTACAATAATGGTATCTACCATACTGTAAAACTGCTGAAATAAATATCCTAACAACATCGGAAATGCAAAACCGATAATGAGTTTTGTCGGATTTCCCTGTGTCATATCTTTGATACTGCTCTTTGCCATGATCTAATCTCCTATTCGTTCTATAAAAATTAGAAACGGAAATCTCTCTGACCTGAATGGATATTTTCAATATACTCCGTAGCTTTTTCCTTAACTACCGGATTGGTAATCTTCTTAAGCTCCTCTTTGATCAGTTTTTCACCGATTTCCTTTGTTCCTTCTGATGCATAATCTTCAAGGTATTCTTTTAATGTCATCAACGCATTCGGATGACAGCAGTTGATGATCTGTTTGCTCTTTAACAGGCTCATAAAACGATCTCCGGTCCTGCCTGCTCTGTAACATGCAGTACAGAAACTCGGTACATAGCCCATATCCATCAGCCAGTGTACAACTTCATCTAATGTCCGGTTGTCGCTGACATCAAACTGTGCGGAATTATCTTCCGGTGCTTCTTCTTCGGCATAACCACCGACACTGGTCCTTGAACCACCGCTGATCTGTGATACACCTAAATGCAGGACACGTTTTCTGCTCTCTGCGCTCTCTCTTGTGGATACGATCATACCTGTATATGGTACTGCGATTCTAAGACAGGCTACGATCTTTGCAAATGTGTCATCTGAAATTCCATTGTCAAATACATCCGGATCGATATCATCTGCCCTTCTGACTCTCGGTACACTGATCGTGTGTGGTCCGACTCCGCCATATGCTTCCATATGCTCTGCATGCATGATGATTCCGGTAAAATCATAACGGTAATTATTCAGTCCGAACAATACCCCGATTCCCATATCATCAATGCCGGCTTTTCTTGCGCGGTCCATTGCCTCTGTATGGTATGCATAATCACTCTTTGGTCCGGTCGGATGTAATTCTTCATAGGACTTTTTATTATATGTTTCCTGAAAGAGGATATATGTTCCGATACCGGCATCTTTTAATTTTTCATAATTTTCGACTGTTGTTGCCGCTATGTTAACGTTAACGCGGCGGATCGCCCCATTTTTATGTTTGATACTGTAGATCGTCTTGATACTCTCTAAGATATATTCGATCGGATTGTTTACCGGATCTTCTCCTGCTTCTATCGCAAGACGCTTATGTCCCATATCCTGCAGGGCTGTTACTTCTTTGACGATTTCTTCCTGTGTCAGTTTTTTTCTGGAAATATGCTTGTTCTTCGCATGATATGGACAGTACTGACAGCCATTGATACAGTAATTCGATAAATATAACGGTGCAAACATAACAATACGGTTGCCGTAAAATTCCTGTTTGATCGCTTCTGCTAATTTGTAGATCCGTTCATTTAAGTCTTCTAATTCGCAATCTAAAAGCACGATTGCTTCTTTATGGGAGATCCCTTTCATCTCAGATGCTTTATCTAAGATCTTTTCGATCAGCTCCCTGTTGTTCTTATTTTCTTCTGCATATGCAAGACATTCTAAAATTTCTTCATCACTGATAAATTCTTCCGCTTTTGGCGACATTACGTTGTACATTTTATTCTCCTTTTCATCCATTCCTATTGTTGTGCCGGATCACCGCGGTCTACGGCTAATTCATATCCGATGCTTTCCATTCTCCGGTTTAAACAGGTACGACACTCTGCTGCTTCATCTCCGGTACAGATTTTGTTATCGTATAACTCATATTTTTTCCGTACCCTTGTTGGGGAAAGATTCGGCATCACTACATTTGCTCCTGCTAAGATGCCCTTTTCCCGTCCTCTTGGATCGATCGTGCCAAGTGCTGTAGTTGCCGGAAGTAACAGATTCGGTTTTAACAGACGCAGCAGACCTAACATGTAAAGTGTCAGTTCTACCGTTCCTTTTGTTTCATCTGCAAATGGGGTTTCATGGTGCGGTACAAAAGGCCCGATACCCACCATCTGCGGCTGCAGTTCTGTTATAAACTGCATATCTTTCGCAAGTGATTCTATCGTCTGCCCCGGTGAACCTACCATAAATCCACAGCCTACCTGATAGCCGATCTCTTTTAATGTATACAGACATTTGATACGGTTTTCATAACTCATCTCAGATGGATGCAGTTTTTTATAATGGGCTTCATCTGCCGTTTCGTGCCGCAGCAGATAACGGTCTGCTCCTGCATCAAATAATTTCTGATAACTCTCGCGGCTTCTCTCTCCGAGTGAAAGTGTGAGTGCACAGTCAGGATAGTGCCCTCTGATCTCTGAAATGATATCGACCAGACGCTCATCTGTATAATATAAATCTTCGCCTCCCTGTAGTACAAATGTACGGAAACCAAGTTCATAGCCCTGCCTGCAGCAATCCATGATGTCTTCCCTGCTAAGCCTGTAACGGTCTGCATTGCGGTTATCCCTGCGGATTCCACAGTAATAGCAGTTGTTCTTACAATAATTGGTAAATTCGATCAGCCCTCTGGTATACACCGCATTTCCATAATACTGCTTCGCTGTGAACCTTGCCCGCTCAAACAGATACTCTGCTTCACTTCTATCTGTGATCAGTGCGATCCATTCAGCATTCGTCAGACAATGTTTGTCCTCTAACCGGTCAATCAATCGACGCATTCGATACCTCCTGTATTTTTGCATACAACGCCTTGGACGTAATCCCATCTAACATTCCTAATTTACCGGTCATGGCACTGATCTTATCGGCTGGTGCGTCCATCGCAACACTGATCAGGGAGATTGCCCGCTCTTTATATGGGATTCCCATTCTTCCAATGATATAACTGCTGTATTCATGCAAGATCTGGTTCACATCTTCGATATGATCTGGTTTCTCCACTACAATCGATATCATGGCTACCCGTGTTGTCATGCCCGTTCCTCTCTTTCATAAGTATCAGGTAATAATTTTGTACCTTTTTTATTACAAAATAAGACTATTTTTATGCTCTTTTGAAATTAGGTCTGCCTCATCTCTTAAGTCTGTCATAAAAATGTCTGTCTCCGTTTGCCTTTGCCGTCAGGCGGATGCCTTCCGGGTCAGATCCTAAGTGTTATATGTGATGTAATTTTCTAATAATTTCAGGGGATTGTCAAGTGGGTAACGAAGTGTACTTTGGTATTTTTTTGCGTACCATCATCAGTTGATTTCCAAAAATGAAAAACTCCCACTGTATGTAATGCAAACAGCCTTTAAAAAGTATTTGCATCCTCATACAATGGGATATTTTACCTGATTTTCATTCTATATTCTCTTATTATTTCCCAACCTTCGGCAAAGAAGCAAATCCCGGCTCTAAGTCTGCATCGGTCGGAATATAATCTGACATCTCACCGTTGTTATACTTCTCATATGCAACCATATCGAAATATCCGGTTCCTGTCAGTCCAAAGACGATCGTCTTTTCTTCTCCGGTTTCTTTGCATTTTAAAGCTTCGTCGATCGCTACACGGATCGCATGGGAACTTTCCGGTGCAGGAAGGATTCCTTCGATACGTGCAAACTGCTCTGCTGCCTCAAATACGGATGTCTGTTCTACAGAACGTGCTTCCATCAGTCCATCATCATATAACTGGGAAAGTGTAGAACTCATTCCATGATACCGGAGTCCTCCGGCATGATTTGGTGATGGCATAAATCCACTTCCTAATGTATACATCTTTGCTAATGGGCATACTTTTCCGGTATCGCAGAAATCATATGCATATTTTCCTCTGGTAAGGCTTGGGCAGGATGCCGGTTCTACTGCGATGATCTGATAATCTTTTTCTCCACGCAGTTTTTCACCCATAAATGGAGAAATCAGTCCGCCTAAGTTTGAACCGCCGCCGGCACATCCGATGATGATATCCGGTGTAATGCCATATTTATCTAATGCTGCTTTTGTTTCTAATCCGATGATCGACTGATGCAGTAATACCTGATTCAATACACTGCCTAAAACGTAGCGGTATCCTTCTGATTTTCCGGCTACTTCTACTGCCTCAGAGATCGCACAGCCTAAACTTCCTGTTGTTCCCGGATGCTCTGCTAAGATCTTACGTCCAACTTCAGTTGTTTCGGAAGGAGAAGGTGTAACACTTGCTCCATATGTACGCATGACCTCTCTCCTGAAAGGTTTCTGCTCGTAAGATACCTTTACCATATATACCTGACAGTCAAGATCAAAGTAGGCACATGCCATGGAAAGTGCAGTTCCCCACTGTCCGGCTCCTGTTTCTGTGGTAACACCCTTTAATCCCTGCTGTTTTGCATAATATGCCTGAGCGATCGCTGAATTTAACTTATGGCTTCCGCTCGTATTATTTCCTTCAAATTTGTAATAAATCTTTGCAGGTGTCTGTAATTTTTCCTCTAAACAATATGCACGGACAAGTGGTGCCGGACGGTACATCCTGTAAAATTTCAGAATTTCTTCCGGGATATCGATATAAGCAGTTGTATCATCTAATTCCTGCTTTGCTAACTCCCGGCAGAATACCTGTGACAATTCATCTAATGTCATCGGCTCTAATGTTCCCGGATTTAAAAGTGGTGCCGGCTTATTCTTCATGTCTGCACGCACGTTATACCACTGTTTTGGCATCTCATTTTCTTCTAAGTATATTTTGTAAGGTATATTCTTGTCACTCATATGCTTCTCCTATCCGTTTTTCTTTTAACGCTACGATTTTATACACTTCCTGTCAATGCCTAAACGGCTTTCTAAGTTTCCGCAAGACGAAAGCATTTATAATTGTATCTTCCATCCTTTAAATTCAGTCTTTTATATTTTCTATATAAGCTGATATCTATTTTTTCCTTTATAAATAATATTGATCTTTGCTTCATCACCTTCACTCTTCTCTCTAAATACCCTTTTCCATTTTGATGATCTTTTTCTCTGATAAATATCAAGAAATTCCATATTTCTTTTTCAAGATGTGAAATTCATTTTATCAACGATCTATACAAGATACCAGTACATTACCACAAAATGACAAAAGCTTCCAGCCATCACAAAGAGATGAAAGATCTCATGGCTTCCAAAGTACTTGTGCACACAATTAAATGCCTGTAATCTGAGTGCATATACGACACCACCTACGGTATATAAGATTCCTCCGGCTAACAGCCATAAAAACGCCGGTGTCGTAAGATCTCTTAAAAGTGTCGGAAATACCAGCAGACAGATCCAGCCCATTGCAATATATATAATAGAAGAAAACCATTTCGGACAGGTTACCCAGAATGCTTTTAACACCATACCGACAACTGCGATTCCCCACACAAGTGCCAGCATGATCATCCCGACTCTTCCTTTTAATACCAAAAGACAGATCGGCGTATATGTTCCTGCGATCAGTACAAATATCATCATATGATCGAGTTTACGAAAAACTTTTAAAACGCCTGATTTCACATCTAATGTGTGATAAACGGTCGATGCTGCATATAATAAAATCATTGTCAGAATGAAGATCCCCATTGCTGTCAGTGCAGATGGTATACCACTGATCTCTGCCTTTACCAATAACGGAGCAGCTGCGATCAAAGACAACAGCATCCCTATATAATGTGTAATTGCACTCCCCGGTTCCCGAATTGTAATTTGCATAGTATTGACCTCCTTTAAACTTCCAACGTAGTTTTTATTACTACATATTATTTTACCCAATACTAGCACTTATCATTCTTTATGTCAAGAATAGTTTCCTTGCGTTTGTGAGTGTGGCATTTTCAACTTCCTTGGCAGTAATTCCCTTTAATTCAGCGATTTTTTCCGCAACATAAACTAAATTTCCGGAATCGTTCCTGCTGCCACGATGCGGTTCCGGTGCCATATATGGCGAATCAGTTTCTAATAAGATCCGTTCTAATGGGATCTGCATAACCGTTTCTTTTAATTTTTTTGCATTTTTAAAAGTCACTACTCCACCGACTCCGATGTAATATCCCATTTTGATAAATTCTTTTGCCATTTCAGGCGAATAGGAATAACAGTGAATGACACCGGGAATTTCTTCTGCATGCACTTCTTTCATCACACGCATCGTATCTTCGGCGGCATCTCTTGAATGGATAATGACCGGAAGCTGGCTTTCCCTCGCTAATCCCATTTGCTGTGCAAACCAGTAACGCTGTGCCTTCTGCACATCTTCTTCCTTATCCCAGTAATAATCGAGTCCGATCTCTCCGACTGCAATGACCTTTGGATCTTTTGTCTGCTCTTTAAGCCATGCAAGGGTTTCTTCATTCAGCCCTGCAATGTCGCTTGGGTGTACACCTGCGGCTGCATACATATTTTCATATTTTTTTGCAAGTGCGATCGTTGTTTTTGTGCTCTCGATTGAAGCTCCTACATTGATGATGTTACAGATATTTTTCTGAAACAGCTTTTCTATCAGTATATCTCTGTCCTCATCAAAACGTTCATCATCATAATGTGCATGTGTTTCAAATATCATACGTTTTCTGCCTCTTTCTAATTATGGTGTGTCAAACATAAATTCTGCCACCCATTTGATACACGTACAGCCGGCACATATCCACTGACACTGTGCCGGCTGCCATGTTCTTTTTCCCTGATCGATCAGCAGATCTCTGCTCCTGCCGGCATATCTTTATCCGGCTGCATCAATGCTAATTCACCTTTTTCATTTTCTGCACAAAGCAGCATACCTTCGGAAAGGACGCCTGCTAATTTTGCAGGTTTTAAGTTGACAAGCACCATGACTTTTTTGCCAACCATATCTTCCGGTGCATATTCTTTACGGATACCAGATACGATCTGTTTTACCTGACTTCCGATCTTTACCTGTGAACAAAGCAGTTTCTTAGACTTTTCTACTGCTTTACACTCGATGATCTCACCTACCTGAAACTGCATTTTCATAAAATCATCAAATGTGATCTCATCTTTTGCTTCAATGTCAATGATCGGTTCATCATCTTTTTTCTTCTCTGCATTTTCTACAGGTGGATGAAGTTCCTCTACTTTTTTCATAACTTCTTCTAAATCTAATCTTGCAAATAAGATTTCCGGTTTGTCCGTTACCTTGCTGCCGCTTGCATAATGGCCAAATGTATTCAATGTATCATAATCGATCATATCTGCATTTAACTGTGCTAATACTTTTTCAGCTGTTTCCGGCATAAAGCTGTGCAGCAATGTTGCACCGATGCTGATGCTTTCTACCAGATTATAAAGAACGGTTTCTAAACGCGGAAGGGTTGCTTCTTCTTTTGCAAGTACCCAAGGTGTCGTTTCATCAATATATTTGTTGCAGCGTTTGAACAGATTGAAAACCTCTGTGATCGCATCAGCTACACGAAGTTCTTCCATCTTTGCTTCTACCTTTGCAACAGTTCCTGTTACGACGCTCTTTAAATCTTCATCAACGGCATCTGTCACACCACTGTTTGTTACAACGCCGCCAAAATATTTATTGCTCATGGAAATCGTACGGTTGACAAGGTTTCCAAGTGTGTTCGCAAGATCTGAATTTAATCTTTCTACCATTAACTCCCATGTGATCACACCATCATTTTCAAATGGCATCTCATGGAGTACAAAGTAACGGACTGCATCTACACCAAAGAAATCTACTAATTCATCTGCATACAGTACATTTCCTTTAGATTTACTCATCTTGCCATTGCCCTGTAACAGCCACGGATGTCCAAATACCTGTTTTGGTAATGGAAGATCTAATGCCATTAAGAAGATCGGCCAGTAGATCGTATGGAAACGAATGATATCTTTTCCGATCAGATGCAGGTCAGCCGGCCAGTTTTTCTTAAACAGGTCGCTGGAATTGCCATCTGCATCATAACCGATCTTTGTGATATAGTTTGTCAATGCATCTAACCATACATATACGACATGCTTTGGATCAAAATCTACCGGAATTCCCCAGCTGAATGATGTTCTGGATACGCAAAGATCCTGCAGTCCCGGAAGAAGGAAGTTATTCATCATTTCATTTTTTCTGGAAACCGGCTGGATAAATTCCGGATGTGTGTTGATATGCTCGATCAGACGGTCGGCATACTTGCTCATTTTAAAGAAATATGCTTCTTCTTTTGCAGGTTTTACTTCCCTTCCGCAGTCCGGGCATTTGCCATCTACTAACTGGGATTCTGTCCAGAAAGATTCACATGGGGTACAATACAATCCTTCATAAGACCCTTTGTAAATATCACCTTTATCATATAATTTTTTAAAGATCTTCTGCACCTGTTTCTCATGGTCTTCGTCTGTTGTACGGACAAAATTATCATAAGAGGTATTCATAAGATCCCAGATCCGCTTTACTTCTCCTGCAACCTTATCTACGTGCTGCTTTGGCGTAATGCCTGCTGCCTCTGCTTTTTCCTGAATCTTCTGACCATGCTCATCTGTTCCTGTCTGGAAATATACATCATATC
>OIWL01003559.1_pt1 | contig 10603 bp, 12 predicted proteins | sample 1587561 | NCBI WGS metagenome assembly OIWL01 (sample SAMEA3888903, study PRJEB22519) | human gut metagenome | biome: human gut; feature: human-associated habitat; material: faeces | place: Denmark | collected 2010
GAACAGGCGCGGATCAGCGATTTGTAAAAAACGCTTTCAAAAATGCGGAGTGTCACCCTTTATTCTTATAAATATTTCTTCTCTTGTTCTTTCTGACTCATACATGCAACACTATCAACAAATCACAATTTTATCTTGGTGTTAATTCTACATACATATCTTTGTACTGTCTTGCACTTGTCTCCCATGATACATCTTTATTCATATCACGAATCACCATATCATCCCAGCTTGCTCTATTCTCAAAGTAGCATGTCTTTGCTCTATTGATCGTATCATACAGAAGTCCGCTTTCATATCGATCAAATGTAAATCCGTTACCTGTATTATCAAACATGTTATATGGCCAAACAGTATCTCTAAGTCCTCCTGTCTCTCTGACAATTGGAATCGCACCATATCTCATAGCAATCAATTGTGTTAGTCCGCATGGCTCGAATCTTGATGGAACTAAAAGTGCATCACATCCAGAATAGATATTGTGGGCAACATTTTCATCGTAAGCAATATAGGCACAAAAACTTCCTTTATATTGATTCTCGTAAGAACGGAAAGCTTCTTCATACCAGGAATCACCTGTACCAAGAACAACTACCTGTGTATTTCCATCCATAACGCCTGGAATTACGTCATTGACCAGATCAAGTCCTTTTTGGTTCGTAAGACGAGAAATCAATCCGATCACCATCTTGTGTTCGTCGACCTCTAATCCTAAAGATTCCTGTAGTGCTTTCTTATTCTTCTTTTTATTTTCGATTGCTGTCTTTGCATCATAATTTGCTTTTAACAACTTGTCTGTAGATGGATTCCAGATGTTGATATCAATACCATTTACAATTCCTCTGATCTTATTCTGGTGATATCTTAAGTGCTCTGCAAGTCCTTCTCCATATTCTTCTGTCTGAATCTCTCCAGCGTATGTGTTACTTACCGTTGTAAGTCTATTGCAATAAGTGATTCCACCTTTTAACATATTCGCATCCAACCAGTTCTGAGTCAGGCAGTCTTTGTTGAATACATAATCCGGAAGTCCTGACCAGTATTGGATCATTTTTCTGTCGTAGATACCTTGGAATTTTAGGTTATGTATCGTAAGTACTGCACTTGCACGTCCTACATTTGTATCTGCAAAACATGTTCTTAGATAAAGTGGTACCAACGCTGCCTGCCAGTCGTGGCAGTGTACTACATCAGGAACCCAGTCCAGATAATTCAGTGCCGCCAATGCTGCCTTGGAAAAATAACAGAACTTTGGAATATCATCAATCAGATTTGTATACGGATTACCCCAAGAGAAAAATTCCTCATTGTCGATAAAATCATAAATTACACCATCTTCCTGATACTCCATAATACCTACATAGTATTGTCTTCCATCAGAACAAAGATCCATATAGAAAGAGCCTTTGTATTCCATCTTTTCTTGATATTCCCACGGAATGCACTTGTATCTTGGAAGGATCACTTTCACATCAACATTTAATTTTGCAAGGCTCTTTGGAAGTGCAGACATAACATCTCCAAGCCCTCCTGTTTTCACAAATGGATAGCATTCTGAGCCAATAAAAACGACACTTCTTCTTGGTCCAAGATCAGGCTGTTCAATAACCTGATTTTCTTCTACTGGCGTTTCTATTTTGATTTCTTCTTTTGGTTCTGGTTGTGCAACTTCCTCTTTTATTATTGCAGGTTCTACTGTTGGAATAACAGTCTCTTCTGTATCTGTACTTTTCACTGTTGAAACAGTTGCTTTTTTTGCCCTGCTTTTTGCATTATTTCTTGTCTTACTTTTTGTTCTTGTTTTTCTGCTCATATTTGCCTCCAATCTGCAACATACATCATGCGGTCTGCAATGAATTTTTATGATATTCTTATTATACCATAAATATTTTCAAATAACAAATGCCCAAAACATCGTATTTAAGCCATTTGTTGAATGTTTTAATACTTCTAAACTGCCTCTAAAATGCTATATTTAGTAACAAATTAGTAACATAGAAATATTATTTTTCTTTACCCTGTGATGATGCCATCGGCAATCGCTTTTATTTTACAATAGTAAGATATTTTGTTGGAATCCAACTGTTCAGTTGCTTAATAAGTGCTTCATTTTCTCCGCCATGAACCTATAACTGCAGTATTTCGGTTCATAACCGATATCTTAAATTCCTTGAAATCCGCATAAAATCAAGCTTTTTAATGTATCCATCTGTTGAAAAAGGGGTATTTTTTGTTTTTTGTTTTTTTGCAAGAAAATACACTCTTTTTCAACAGAATAATACCCCCTTTTATAATAAAAAAAGACCAGGGATTTCTCCCTGGTTCGATTTAAAATTTAAGGTATCTTGTAGCTGAATACCCTGTTACACTCTTGTACTTAACTTTCGTCCAAGTGCTGCCTTTTTTCAATACTTCAACTTTAGATTTCTTCGGAATCTTACCAATGATCTTAGATGATACGTTTGCACTCTGTCTGATCATCAGTGGATCGGACTTTGTAACAACCTTAGCATATGCAGTCTTATTAACAACTTTTGATACTGTCGTTTTTACGGCCTCTTTGACCTTTGTAGCTGTTCCCAGCTTTTTATTACAGATTCCCTCTGCGATCAGCTTAGCAATCTTATTAACGTTTTTACCGATCTTATAATCGGACTTGGAGTCACAGAAAAAGCTCTCTGTCATGATCGTTGTTGCCTTTGTGCCATTCAGCATATACAGGTTCGTTCTCTTCTGCACGTCACGATCTGTAAATCCAGCGGATACCAGTTTCTTCTGTACTCTCTTTGCGTACCTCTTACCATTTTCGGAAACGTATAATACTTCTGTTCCGTGTGCTTTTCCATTATAGCAATTCAAATGACCTTCTACGACGAGATCATAGTTCTTTGCATTTAAACGTGTCAGTTTCCATGATTTTTCCTGTGATGCAGCGGTAAATACCTTCTCTGGGCAGATATACAGATCAACACTGTGTCCGTCGCTTTCAAGATATTCTTTTACCTTTTTCATCAGCTTTTTATTGTACTTATACTCGTTTACTCCACCGCAATCTTCTCCACTGGCTGATGTATATGATCCATTTTTAAGCAAACTGTGTCCTACTGTCAATGCGATTCTCATATGTCTACACCTCCTGTTCTGCTGCTGCCTGATTATCTTCTGTCTGTTCCTGTTCCTCTGGATCTTCTAAATCAGTTTCAGGTAACGGAGTCTCTGCATAATTTGTCCATGTTCCGTCATCTAACTCTGTCGTATGATTGATCTTATCTTCTCTGCTGACTTCCTCAACATCTTCTAAATCGTATACTGAATTATTTAATTTACCGTCATCCAAAAGGTCTTTGACACCATCAAACCATAACTGAACGATCTCTTTTAACATTTTATCGCTAACAAATAATTGAATCGGTTTTGGCAGCAATCCTCTTGCCATATGTATTACATAATCAAATTTCTGCTGTCCTTGCTTGGATGCACGGAAGGTTTTCTCTGCTTCTACAAACAGCTTGTATACATCCAGTCTGATCCCTTCCAGACCTTTTTTTGTGATATAGTCGATCAGTTTCTTAACTAAAAAAACAATGATCAACGCTGTGATCACTGCCAAGAATAACACTTTATTCTGTTCAAATAATTCTTTCATCTTATCTCTCCTTCTTATAGTCCAGCTTGTTTGAGTACGAATCCGATTACTGCACCAACCACAGCGGTTAGAACGTACATAGAAATGCTTCTCCATTTCTCCCCGTCTCGGTTTTCTAACTCTTCCAGCCGTTTGTTCTGCTCTGTCTGGTTAACAAGCATATGTTCCATGTTGATCGCAAGTTTTTGAACTGACAATGTAAGGTCATTGATCTGTCTTACTGTCACTTCTAACGCTTCAATTCTTTTGTTTTGTCGGGTTTGCTCATGATCAACATCACTCGCAAATGCATTATGTTCATTTCTACTTATGTATTCATCATCCAAATATGTCTCCTTCCTCAGCTACACCGTTGCTGTCGTTGTTACTTGACTTGTTTCTAATTCGGAAGAAAATATGCAATAGAAGCAATTAACATCACTTTCGTTTGCTTCAAGTCCTACGCTGATCTTAACTTTTCCACCGGTCTGTACTGGGTTAGGAGACAGGCTTACAGACTTAATTTCAATGATTTCTGCTGCCATCATACCACCTTCACTTCTATATGCTCTATTAAGATTTCGTCTAATACTGCATATCTGATGTCAAGTGTATAGGTACCACGCTTTTGAGGAGAAATCAGTGCTTCTATATCATGTTCTTTAATATTACAAACTCCAGTGCTTTCTTCAGCTTTGTCTTTCATGTATATTAGCGAATACTCCGCACTTTCAATTGTAAATTTCTCATTTTTAATAGAATGTATAGCAATTACTGCTGTTCTGGATTCTCCCGGGTGCATTATGATCACTTTCTTTTTTTGCATGTTCTCCTCCCTAATTAGTCAAGTTGTTTTTCCTTTAAAATAAAGGATTTTTTAGTTATTTATCTCAGATGAATGAGCATGTTTTATGGATATTTCTCTGTATCCAGTACGAAAATAGCTGTTTTAGGGTATACAAAACAAAACGTCTTCTTTGTTCTGTTTTTAATGGCCTTGTATATTCCCTTCCATCTATGGCAACGCACCTCCCGTATCTACCAGGATCTACTCTTTATATGTCCTAACTTCCTTCGTTCTGCCTATCCATAATCCGGGTGTCAGCTTAGCTCCTCGTCAGGGTCTTGCCCTCTGGAATTTATTCCTGCCGACTACTCGCTCATTCTTTGTTTTTATTACTGACTTGCTTTCTGTAACAGCATCTTTTAGATGGACGTTTCCCATTACAGTCTGCTTTCTTCATCCTTTTACGATGATCTTCTTTTCTTATGCTACTTTCAATTGTGGTCTCTTGATATCTTGCAGCATCTTTGCTCCATCATAAGTTACTCCCTTTGTCAATATCGCATAAAAGATCCTTAATGCTTTACATGCAACCGCTATAACTGACTGCATTTTCTTTAATGAATTCTTTCCCCTGGTTTGATAATACCTGTGTATTTCCTTAAATTCTGTATTCCTCGCAATCAATGATATGGCTGCTTCATACAGTACATATCTAAGGCGTTTTCTTCCTCTATAACTGATATGACTTTCACCTTTGTGTTTTCCTGAACTACACTCTACTATGGCATATCCTGCCAGTTTCTGAAGCTGTTTCGGATTATCAAATCGTTTGATATCTCCTACTTCTGCTACAAATCCACTTACTGTCTTCATTCCAATCCCTTTGATCTCCAACAGCTTATCGATATATGGAACTTCTGACAGTTTTTCTTCTATCAGCTCCATTAATTCTTCTTCCCGCTGATGATATATTTCATAATCATTCAGCAGTATCTTCAATTCAATCCTTGCGCTATCACAAGCTTCCTGACTTCCTATACTGTGCTCCGCAGCCGTTACCAGGGTCTTTGCCCTCTTTAGACCAGCTGCTCTTAACTTAGCATCCCGCCAGATCTGGTTAACTCCATCAACTCCCAATTTTACGATATCTTTCGGTAACGGTGCTACCTTCAAGATCATAAGACCACTCACAGCTCCCGGATTTTTATAAACGTCTTTTATTTCCGGGAAATAGATACTAAACCATCTTGCAATACGATTCTTGATCCTTGTGATTTCTTCCTGGGCTTGAAGCCTCAGATTTGATAAGCTTCGGATCTCTGCATAAACACCTGTTGGTATATATGGATACGAAAACCTTCCTTCATTTACCAGTGCCGCAATCGTTTTGGGATCCTTACGGTCATTTTTGTTTGGATTATTATCATCCAGCTCTTTTGATTTTTTTACATGATGTGGATTCACATGAACTGGTTTCATTCCGTTGTCCTGCAGGTATGCTCCTAGATTGAACCAATAATGTCCTGTTGGCTCCATCCCAGGAATCACAACATCTTTTCCATATTTCTCTGCCAGTTCCTCCATCCATACTTTAAATGTCACAAATCCTGCTTCATTATTACTGAATTCCAATGGCTTTTTTGAATACTCATAATTACGCCAATCGAAGGCTCTTGCATAGTGTGTTTCACTTCCTACATCAATTCCAACTATCAATGTTTTTTCCGTAATAGATTCAATTTTTGCGTTCTGTGTGTTATACTTCATTTCAGATACCTCTCTGTTTAATAAGATTTTTTACTAACCCGCAAAGTCAGTAATCTTATTTTACACTGAGGTATTTTTTTCTCAACCTTCTTTCTTAGAATTCCCTATATTTGAATTATACAGGAAGCTCCTCTTTTGGCATAAATAATTTCAACATTCCACAATTACTCCAGACAAAAACATCCAAACAGTTATAGGCAAGTTTTGGAGATTTACCTTCTGTTTTCCATACAGGTTCCATAATTATCGGCATTTGTGTTTTATAACTACTTCCCACCAAACGTTTAATTGCCAAATAAATTTCATAAATACACGGCAATACCTCGCCAGCAGATGTCCAATCCTCTATATTTTTTCCTGCATTGCCTATAATAGACTTTATTTTTTCTGGTTCATCCTTATAAGCCTTAATAAAACTACATGCAAGATAAATAATTGTATCTGGTCTAATTACAATTTCGGAACCATAAAATTCTTCTTTCATTTCGCATGTTGGATTATCTGGTAATGCAACCAATTTAATTTCCAAAGAACTAACACACTGATCATGTGAAAGTATTACCAAGTCATTCCGTGGAATTTGTCCTATTACGTATTTTTGAAAAGGTGTATATTGAGTTTCAAAAGAAAAATAGATATCCTCTCCAAGTGGATCTACACTGTATAATTCATCAATTCCAATATAATCCAATACCCTATTAAAGTCTTTATCCGTTTTATAATATACGGCCTTTAAATCTTTTGAATAAAGATAGCAAGCTAATGCGGCAGGAAAAGAAGAATTAAATTGATTTTTCCCCCAAGTATCCTTTAAAGAATAATCTCTATTGGAACGTTTAATACCGAACAATCCCGGTTGAGTATTCATGTATGTGCCCTCCTTTGTATTTTGTGCTGTCACAATTCATTTAAACTTCTATACTACTCTTCATAAATTCCATGTATAGTTTAACTGCCTTTTTCATTTGTGAACGACAAGAGACATCTACTGCCTTATACTCAACACATTTTTCAAGTTCATCCTGATAAGATACATTACTACTGAATGTCAGTATTCTGTCTGCCCTTGAAGCTCTTGATGCCATGTCACGAACTACTCTATCTGTATACGAAGTGTTTTCATTAAGCCATTGCTTAAATTCTTTAATCTTTATCATCCTCATACCATCCTAAATAAAGTACTTCAATCCTATCATTAATCATCCATGACGTCAATGTTCTCTCATACTAACTTAAACATAGCTTCTATTTCTCCCACCCAAACCTATGAAAAAAAGATTATTGCAAACTTTCTTCATTATCTGCAATAACCCTTTTTACTTAATTTTCATTATCTAATATCACACTCAAAGTCTTTTCCATATCCACAACTAAATCTACAACTAACGCATTACCCATCATAAAACGTCGTTTACGTAATGGCATTTCAACAATCTTTCCATCCATTAAACAATATTTTGTATGGTCTGTAGGAAATCCTTGAATTCTTTCAGCTTCTGCTGCTGTAAGTAATCTAATACGCCCAGTTTGTTTATCTTTGACAATATGTGTAGTTCTACTAAATCCACCTTCAGATGTCAACATTGTACGTGCTGGCTTATCTTCTTCATCAATCATAGCGATAGCACCTTCAGAAAAAACATACTGGTGTCCAGTAGCTCTACTTTCACGTAGTAATTTCTTTGCACCTTTTAAATATTGCCATGTTTGTCTAGACTTTTTAGGAAGTCTTTCTTCTGTTTCATCACTGTGTGTAACTGATGGATTAGTATAATATAATTTTTCTTCTGGAATAAAATACTCTTCATCAACAACTCCTGTTTCCATTACATCTCCAAGAGTTATCTGTTTTCCATAATAACTAGGTACAGTCTTTAATGTATAAATCATTCCATCTTTCATGATTCCTGTATTTTCAAAATTACACTGGAATGAATCTGATACTTCTCCAATTTCTTTTGGAAGAATCTGCGTACGTAATCTACTAGCATCAGCTTTAGTTACAGGAAATGTCTTCGCGAAAAATCCACCGGTTAATATTACCTTCTCCATAGCTTCCTGCTTATTCTCTTCTGTATCATTGATGCTATAGTTTTCTTTATCAATAATTGTTTTTGCATAATTCGTATCATCTTTGTATGCAAAAATAAAAATACGTCGTCTTCTCTGCTGATATCCGTATTCAGCTGCGTTTATAACTCTCCATTCAACTGTACACCCTTCATCGCGAAAGCATGCCAAAATAACGCCAAAATCTCTCCCTCTCTGTTTAGCTGGAGATTTTAACAAGCGATCAACATTGAAATCGTGGTTCTTTTCCTGACATAAATCTACATCACCTAAACAAACAATTTATATTCAATTTTCTTATTTTTATCACATATTTAAAAAGGCACACACCTAAAACGATGTGTGCCATAAAAAAGTCAAATTCTATTCAATTCCAAAACAAAGAAATTAAATTATTTCAACTGAGCAGCAACCTCAGCCGCAAAGTCTTCTTCTTTCTTTTCAATACCTTCACCAGTTTCAAAACGAACGAATCCTTTGATTGTAACATTAGCTCCGTTTGCTTTAGCAACCTGTTCTACGTATTTTCCAACTGCCTGTTTTCCGTCTTCAGCTTTAACATAAGCCTGATCTAACAGACATACTTCTTTTAATTCTTTGTTCAGACGTCCAACGATCATCTTTTCGATGATGTTTTCTGGTTTGTCTGGGTTTTCGTTCATAGCCTGAACTTTTAAGATTTCTGTTTCATGCTCGATGTAATCTTTAGAAACTTCATCTCTGCTTGTGTATTTTGGAGAAATAGCTGCAACCTGCATTGCTACGTTTTTAGCCATCTCTTTGATCTCGTCGTTAACTACGTCTGTAGCAACTTCTACTAATACACCGATTTTTCCACCAGCGTGGATGTAAGATGCAACAAATCCGTCTGCTGCAGATACTTTAGCGAATCTACGGATGTTTAAGTTTTCTCCGATAACGGCGATCTTACCATCTAATGCTTCTTTTACAGTTTTTCCAGCTTCTGCTTTAGATTCTTCTGCTAAGAATCCTTCGATATCAGCTGCTTTTGTTGTAAGAGCCTGATCAGCTACTTCTGCTACATATGTTCTGAATGTATCATTCTTAGCTACGAAGTCTGTTTCAGAGTTAACTTCAACGATTGCTGCTTCTTTTGCATCTTCAGATACTGCTACTGCAACAAGTCCTTCAGCTGCGATACGTCCAGCTTTCTTTGCTGCTTTTGCAAGACCGTTTTCTCTTAAAAATTCAACTGCTGCGTCCATGTCTCCGTCTGTGTTTGTAAGAGCTTTCTTACAATCCATCATTCCGGCACCAGTCATTTCTCTTAATTCTTTTACCATTGCTGCTGTGATAGCCATGATTCTTTTTCCTCCTAAATTGAAAGTGTGAATAAATTATTCAGCGTCTTCTGCAACTTCTTCAGAGTCTGCATCGATTCCCTGGTTTGCTTCGATAACTGCATCAGCCATAGCAGATGTGATCAGTTTTACTGCACGGATCGCATCATCGTTTCCTGGGATGATATAATCTAATTCTTCAGGATCGCTGTTTGTATCTGCGATTCCAACAAGAGGAATTCCTAAAGTATGTGCTTCCTGTACACAGATGCTTTCTTTCTTAGGGTCTACAACGAAGATCATGTCTGGAAGTCCACCCATTTCTTCGATTCCACCTAAGTTCTTCTGTAATTTGTCTTTTTCTTTGTTAAGTTCTAAAACTTCTCTCTTTGGAAGTACGTCAAATGTTCCGTCTTCTTCCATCTCTTTGATCTTTTTCAGTCTAGCGATTCTAGATTCGATTGTCTTGAAGTTAGTCATCATTCCACCTAACCATCTCTGGTTTACGTAGAACATTCCGCAACGTTCTGCTTCAGCCTGAATAGAATCCTGAGCCTGTTTCTTTGTTCCTACGAACAGAATCTTTCCACCCTGTGCTACACAATCTTTTACTGCGTTGTAAGCATCGTCAACCATTCCTACAGATTTCTGTAAGTCGATGATATGGATACCATTACGCTCTGTGTAGATGTATGGTGCCATTTTAGGGTTCCATCTTCTTGTCTGATGTCCGAAATGTACACCTGCTTCAAGTAACTGTTTCATTGAAATAACGCTCATTTTAAATCTCCTTTAGTTTTTGCTTCCGCTATTTTCATCGTTCTGACAAACCTCTTGGGCACTTACCAGAATTCCAATAGCGTGTTTATTTTTACCTATGACAGTATATCAAACCTTGTCCTTCTTTGCAAGAACTTTTTCTTTAATTCTAAAAGAATTAATCAAGCTTTGTGATCTCGTCAAATATAAAGTCATTCACTACTTTAATATATGTTCCCTTCATACCAGAGGATCTTGTCTCAACAACTCCGGCACTTTCTAGTTTCCTTAGTG
>OIWL01003561.1_pt1 | contig 10600 bp, 6 predicted proteins | sample 1587561 | NCBI WGS metagenome assembly OIWL01 (sample SAMEA3888903, study PRJEB22519) | human gut metagenome | biome: human gut; feature: human-associated habitat; material: faeces | place: Denmark | collected 2010
ACGCCGACGTGGACGGCACCCAGTTCGTCACCGCCCGCGGCTGGGAGGACCTGTCTAATCTGCTGGACACCTACGAGCAGTTGGGCCTGCAGGCCGACGAGGACCTCATCAAGGAATACATCCAGCACCCGAAGATCGCTGAGGACTTCTCGGCCTATCTGGACCTTTACTATAAGTACCGCGATGACTACGGCGTGGAGGAGATCCTGGCCGGGCAGGCAAAGCCCGCCGTGTTCGCCCGGCTGCTGCAGGCCCCGTTTGACGAGCGACTGTCGCTGGTCAGCCTGCTTCTGGCGGGCCTGAACACCCGGTTTGCTGCGTCCCGGCAGGCAGATGCGGTGGCCGATGCCTGCTACGCCTTTCTGCGGGAGACGAAAAAGGCCCTTGCCACCCTGCCGGACGATCTGCCGGACGGCTCTGCAGAGCTGTTCAGCCAGCAGATCGCAGATTACGATGCCGAGACCCAGCATCAGCGGGACGCGGGCCTGCTGAGCCACGACGCCCTGACCACCCGCCTGCAGGTGCAGGCTGTGCTGCGCCGGTGGGAAGGCGAACTGCGCCGCGCCAACGCCGCCGGGACCCAGGAGGCCTTTGAGCTGCTGCGTGGGCAGTTCCAGACGCTGGCCGATGACCGCGAAAAAGCTCAGCAGACCGCCAGCGCGGCGCTGGAAGCAGCCTTTGACTTTATGGAGCAGGCCTTTGCCGAGAGCCAGGAAATGGTGGTGTTCGTCACCGAGCTCACCGTGAACCCGGTGTCCCATGCTTTCCTCACCGAGAACGGCTGCGAGCGCTATTTCCAGTACAACAAGGATCTGCTGCTGGACCACCGCAAAGCTGCCCTGCAGCAGGAGCTGGCCGCTGAGCAGCGCCGCCACGGGGGCATGTGAGCCATGTGGGAAAATGTCCGGTTCAGCATGAACAGCACCATGCCGTTGTTTTTCGTCATGCTGCTGGGCTATGTGCTGTACCAGAAAAAGTTCCTCAGCGATGCATTCGTGGCCGGGGCCAACAAGTTTGTGTTCTATGTGGCGCTGCCGGTGCAGCTGTTCCGGGACCTGGCCGCCACCGATGTGCGCGCGGCCTTTGACGGGGCCTATGTGCTGTTCTGCTTCGTGGTCACACTGGTCAGCATCCTGGGCATCTGGGCGCTGGCGAAGCTGTTTTTGCCGGACAAGCGCCTTGTGGGCGAGTTCGTGCAGGTGTGCTACCGCTCGTCGGCAGCCATTCTGGGAACAGCCTTTCTGCAGAGCATCTACGGCACGGCGGAGATGTCCAGTATGATGATCCTGGGCAGCGTGCCGCTGTACAACGTGATGGCGGTGGTCATCCTGATGCTGGAAGGCCCGGAGGCGGCCCAGGCAGGCAGCATGACAGCAAAGCTGAAAAAGAGCGTGAAAGGCATCCTGACCAATCCCACATTGCTGGGCATTGCCGCCGGGTTTGCCTGGAGCCTGCTGGGCCTGCCCATGCCCACCATGGCCGGCAAGACCCTCTCCAGCATTGCCAGCCTGACAAGCCCGCTGGCGCTGCTGGCCATCGGGGCCGGGTTCAAGGGCCGCAAGGCGCTGGGCTACCTGCGCCCCACGGCCGTGGCAACTGCCATCAAGTTGATGGCCCTGCCGGCGCTGTTCCTGCCGGTGGCGGTGCATCTGGGCTTTACGGACGAAAAACTGGTGGCCCTGCTGGTGATGCTGGGCAGCATTGCCACGCCAAGCTGCTATGTTATGGCAAAGCAGATGGGCCACGAGGGCGTGCTTACCGGCAGTGTGTGCGTCACCACCACCCTGTTCAGCGCATTCAGCCTGACTTTCTGGCTGTTTTTGCTGCGGAGCATGGGATGCATCGCCTGAACGAAACCTGAAAAAGCTGAGCACCTGCCAGGCGGCGGATGCTCAGCTTTTTGTTTTTGCGGTATTTTGAGGTCGGCTCAGTCCAGCCACAGCTTCCCTTCGCAGGCCAGCACCTGGTCCAGGATCATGCGAGACACCCGTGCTCCGTACACGATGGCGGGGTGGTCGTTGTACTCAATGATGTCGTGGAAGTCCTTGTTCATCAGCACGATGACATACTCCCCATAGGGCGTGTGCACGATGCCGCCGTCGTTGCGGCAGGCGTTCATGCTGCCGCTTTTGCTGGCCACCCAGAGCAGCTCCGGGGCCCCGGTCTCCTCGCAGTCCAGATAATACTGCGGGAAGTCCTTGGTCAGCATGGTGTTGTAGTGCTGCTGACGCAGGATGGCCAGCATCTCGACGCTGGCGGCTTTGCTCACCAGGGTGCCCCGAGCCATCTGGGCCAGCAGGGAAGCGTAGTCCCGGGGCGTGGTGGTGCCCAGCTGCCGGTACCGGTCAAAGTGCAGGGCGTTGTGCAGTACTGTGTGGGCAAAGCCCAGCTCCCGGATGCAGGCGTTGATGGTGTCCAGCCCCAGGTAGTCGATGAGCATGTTCGTGGCGATGTTGTCTGAGCAGATGATCATCATGGTGGCGGTGTCCTTCACCTTGAGGCGGGCCCCCACGCCCAGGGCACGCAGCATGCCGCTGCCGTCCACGAACTGGCTGGCCTCGTATTCGATCTCGGCGGAAAGATCTGCCTTACCGCGCTCGGCCTGCAGGTAGAGCGCCGCCAGCAGAAAGGCCTTGATGACCGAGGCCGTCTCAAATTCCTCGTCAGCCCCGCGCTCCACGGTGTGGCCCTGCAGGTCGTCCACAAAAACGCTCATCCTGCCCTGATAGGAATACAGTTCGGCGTCGATGCGCTTTTCCAGTGTCATGTTCTTGTCCATTGCGGTACGCTCCCGTCTGTTTTACAGGTTGTGCTCAAAGAAATCCCGGGCATTGCGCCAGAAGATGCGCTCCACCTCGTCCTCGGTAAAGCCGGCCCTGCGCAGGGCGTCGGCCAGCAGCGGCATGTCCGCCGCTGTTTCCAGCTGGTGGTGGCCGTCGATGCCGTCAAAGTCGCTGCCCAGGGCCAGCACCCCGATGCCGCCCACCTGCTTGTAGTGGGCCGCGTGCTCTGCGATGCGCTCCACCGTGCTGCGGCAGGCTTCCGGGTGAGCGGGGTCGGTGTCCAGGAAAGCAGCATAGTAGTTCAGCCCCGCGATGCCGCCTTTTTCGGCCAGGGCGCGGATCATCGCATCCGTCAGGTTGCGGGTGTGGGGGCACAGGGCGCGGCAATTGGAGTGGCTGGCCGCAAAGGGGCGGGTGCCGTGTTCCACGATGTCCCAGAAGCCCCGGTCAGAAAGATGGCTCACGTCCACGATCATGTGCAGGCGCTCCATCTCGGCCAGAAAGGCAAAGCCCGTCTCGGTCAGGCCGCGCTGGGTCTGAGCCGCCAGCGGCCCGCCGGGGTTTGCCTGAGGGGCGGCCAGCTCGTTGTCGTGGTTCCAGGTCAGGGTCATCATGCGCACGCCCAGCTCATACATCCGGCGCAGCACGCCCAGGCTGCCCTTGCAGCAGCCGCCCTCCTCCACGGTGAGCAGGCCACTGATCTTTCCGGCTTCGGCGTTTTTGCGGATGTCGGCCGCCGTGTACACCGGGGCAATGCGGTCCGGGTATTTTGCCATGATCCGCTTGAACACGTCGATCTCTTCCAGCGCCGTCACCAGCGGGTCGGCACCGGGGGTGGGGTCGGCCAGGTTCACAAACGCGGCCAGACATTGCAGCATGTAGTCTCCGGCCTGCAATTTTTCCAGGTCGATGTGCAGATCATTGTGGGCAAAGCTTGCGGGGGTGCCATTCTTTTCGGCACGGCGCAGCTCGCTGAGGGTATCACAGTGCAGATCCCAAACCTTCATAATGCTTTCTCCTTATGCTTCTTCGCCCAGCAGCTGCAGCAGTTCCTCAGGCTTCATGGACAGGATCGCGCCGTCGGCCGAGCCGGTGACGGTGTCCGCCAGCGACTGCTTAGCCTGCTGCAGCTCCACGATCTTTTCTTCAATGGTGTCCTGTGCAATGAGCTTATACACCTGCACAGGGTTCTTCTGACCGATGCGGTAGGCGCGGTCGGTGGCCTGATTCTGGGCCGCCACGTTCCACCACGGGTCGTAGTGGATGACGATATCGGCAGCGGTCAGGTTCAGGCCGGTGCCGCCTGCCCGCAGGGAGATCAGGAACACGCTGGCTTCGCCGCCGTTGAAGCGGCGCACCAGCTCGGCACGCACCGGCTTGGGGGTGGAGCCCTGCAGGGTGAAGTGGCTCACACCCTCTGCGTCCAGCCGCTTGGCCAGCAGCTCAAGCATGGAGGTGAACTGGCTGAACAGCAGGATGCGGTGCCCACTCTCCACGGCACTGGTGACCAGCTCGATGCAGGCATCCAGCTTGGCGCTGCCGCCTGTCCAGTTGTCGGCAATGAGCCGGGGGTCGCAGCAGATCTCCCGCAGCCGCATGAGGACGGCGAACACCGCCATCTTGTCCTCGGGCTTGGCGGCCCGCAGCTTCTCCCGGGCATCCACCACGGCGGCAAGGTAGAGCTTGCGCTGCTCCTCCTCCAGCTCGATGCGGTAGATGTTCTCTGTCTTGGGGGGCAGCTCCTTCAGCACCTCGGACTTCATCCGGCGCAGGATGAATGGCCCGGTGAGCTGGTTCAGCCGCCGCACCGCCGCCGGGTCGTTTTCCTGCGTGATGGGCTTTTCAAACCGGCTGCAGAAGCTCTTGTAGGGCGGCAGGTAGCCCGGCATCAGGAAGGAGAAGATGCTCCACAGCTCACCCAGGCGGTTCTCCACGGGGGTGCCGGTCAGCGCAAAGCGGACACGGCTGTTCACCCCGCACACCGCCTTGTATTTCTGGGTGGTATGGTTCTTGATGGCCTGGGCCTCGTCCAGGATGCAGGCGTAGAACTTCTGGTTCTCGTACAGGGTCTCGTCGCGGCGGAGCAGATCGTAGCTGGTCACCACCACGTCGGCCACGTCCCACTGCTCGGCCAGCTGGGCCCGGTGGGCGGCATCCCCGTCCACCACAATGCAGTTCAGCTCCGGCGTGAACTTCTGGCATTCCTCGGCCCAGTTCAGCACCAGCGAGGCCGGGCAGACGATGAGGCTGGGCAGGGGGTTCCCGCCCTGCTCCCGGAGGGCCAGCAGATAGCTGAGCACCTGCACCGTCTTGCCCAGACCCATATCATCCGCAAGGATGCCGCCCATGCCGTAGCCATCCAGCGTGCGGAGCCAGCGGTAGCCGTCCCGCTGGTATTTTCGCAAAACTTTTTGTAGAGACGCGGGCGGTGTATACTCGCTGTCCTTTACCGCGTGGAAGCTCCGGCTGAGCTGACGGAAGGCATCGTCCCGGTTGAAGCGGATGCCGTTCTGCCCCGAAAGCGCCCAGTCCAGACTGGGGGCCCGGTACAGGGGCAGCCGGGCGTGGGCCTGGCCCAGTTTGGCCCCGGAAAGCTCCAGCGTCTCGTTCAGCTCGTCCAGCACCTCCATGGAATCGTCCAGCCGAAGCAGACGGCCATCGCGCAGGCGGTGGTAGCGCTTTTTCTGGTGGAGCGATCTCAGCAGGGCTTTCAGCTCCCCCACCGGGAACTCCCCCGTGTCCACCTCCAGGTCGAGCACGCTGCCGTGCACCGACACCCCCACCGAGATCTTCGGCGGTGCGGCCTGCATACTGCGGAAGGCATCGGTCAGGTAGACCTCGCCCTCCGCCAGCAGGGCCGGGATGCCCTCATCGAGGAAGCGGTAGACTTCATCCTCCTCATAGGCATCGTAGTGGGCGGCAAGGCCGTTGCCCATGGTGTCTGGCCCCGGCTCCAGATACCGCCCCAGCAGCCGCCCGGCCCGCTGTTCGGCGCGGGCATCCCGCAGCAGACCGGCAGGCCCCGGTTCCTCCGGCGTGACGCGGTCCTCGCCGTACAAAAACTCAAGGTGCGCCCGCACCGTTTCCCGCGTGGGCGCGTCAAGGTAAAACTGCACCACCGGCTCCAGCGGGATCTGATTCAGCAGCAGGCGTTCGGGGTCCTCAATGGTCACCCTGCTGCCCAGCTCCGGCAGGACGTAGCTGCAAAAGGCGGTGGCATCCCCGGTGGTAAAGAACAGGCTCTTGCCGCACAGCGCCTCAAGGGCGGGCCGCATCCGGGCGCTTTCGGCCCGGTCCAGCTGCCAGATCGTATCCTCACTGTATAAATAGTCGTTGTCTAAACCCGTTTTCCATCCCAACGCGGGGGTCACGGACACCTCCACGCCGCCCCGGCGCTTTTCCACCCGCATGGTCAGGGCCGGGATGCCGGTCTTGAGGGTGTAGCCGCCCAGATTGCCGGTGGGGGCATAGAGGGCTACCAGATCGTCAAAGATCTCGCCGTTCAGCGGGATGCCCCCGGCAGGCCCGCTGCGGGGCGCATTGCCGTAGCTGCGCAGGGCCGCCTCGGCTCCTTCCTTTGCGCTGAGCTGCCGCCGCAGCAGGCGGAGCAGCTGCTGTGCCTCCGGGGCAAAGGCCTCCCAGCTGTGCTGGAATTCCAGCGCCTTGCCGTAACTGATGAAGCCGTGCTTCTCCACGGCCCGCAGCAGGTCCGGGATGCTCTTTACCACATACTGCCGCCCGCCGTCTGCCGAGATGCGCAGCCGCAGCCAGGGCAGCTCCCCGGGCAGCAGGGTCAGCTCCGGTTCCAGCTCTGTGGAATGGGGGCGCAGCTCTGCGTGGCCGGTCACGCCGTCCACCTCGGCCAGTGCTCCCTCCTGATAGGCCCGGAGCAGCCGCCGTGCCTCGTAGTCAGATTCCGGTTCCTCGCCCCGCCACTTCTTGCCGAACAGCATTTCCAGGCTGGAGGCATAGCTGTCCCTGCGGGGCGGTTCCTCAGGCTGGGGCGTTTGCAGGTTGGCCGTGCCCCGCACCACGCCCGGGATGCTCTCCGGGCTCTCAGCAGGCTTTTGCGGCGCTCTGCCGGAAAGGCCCTGACTCTCGCTGTCCCACATCAGCAGCGCGCCGATGTGCTTGCAGCAGGGCCCCTCGCCGTTTTCGTTGTAGGGGCAGGAGCAGCTGGCGCTGACAAAGCTGCCATTTTCCCGCAGCCAGACCTGGGTCTGGTACAGGCTCCGCCCGCCGCCGCGCACGTCGGCGCTCAGGTGGCGCACGCCGTTCCCGGCCACTTCGCAGTTCAGATCCTGTATCCGGTCCGTGTAGGCCTTGGCCCGCGCGAATACCGTGCCGCCCAACAGGTAGCGGATCTCTTCCATGTCCATCCGGGGTCTCCCTCCCTCTGCAATGCTCTATTGGTTAAGCATACCGCACCGGCGGGCGGGATGCAAGGGGTGCCGGGAAAAAAAGTTCCGGAAAGCACAGAAGCGCCTCATCCGGGAGAGGATGAAGCGCTTCTGTACTTTGGGAATTTTGGAACACTCAGCCCGCATTGCGGTTTACAGGCCAAGTGGGGGTTGGTTTAGGGCTGCTCAGGCATTCTGCTTGAGCTCCTGTGCTTTCTGCCATGCTTTCAGCACATCGATCTTGCTTACGGCGTTATCGGGATAGAATTTCATCTCTTCCGGAGCCGTGCCCTCATCGTTCAGGTCAGGGATAAGCTCGTTTTCCATGGCCCAGCGGGCGGCGTGCTGCAGGTCCATATCCCGCTCTTCCTGCTCTACATCGGGGTAGAGCAGTTCGGATTCGGGCATGGGTTTGCCTGCATCCTCCCACAGCATCATGGCAAGGGCGCTGCGGTTGCTGGGGAAGTAGGGCAGAGCCATCAGCTTGCCTGCAAATTCAGCGCCCAGAGAATAGGCCTGATAGCCCAGCACTGCACCACCCACAGCGGCAGTACCAATGATCGCAACAGTGCCCAGCACGCCGGGCCCATCATCTTCAATGGATGCATCCTGTGTCATGGCTTTCAGGGTCACGGCCTTTGCAGGCATCTCAAAGGCAAAGCTTTCCTTATCCTGATAAGCGTTCGGATCATCCAGGCCGGTGATATCCCAGTGGCCAAATTTCAGACCGCTATCTGCAAAAGCATCCTTATCAAATGCAACACTCACCGTTGCACCCTCGGGGACATGAAAGGAACCGTCCTCGTTGGCATTCTTTTTAACGATCTCGGTGATATCCTCGGGGTCAGCACCATTCTTGCCGGGCACTGTTACGCTGGTGATAACGCCGTCCTTCAAGGTCAGGATGGGCATTTCAGACACAACAAAGTCCTTTTCGTCCGTTGCCAGCTCATTCTCACCCTTCTTGACAGCAGCGGTCAGGGTCTGCTTGCCGGTCTCCTTGGGAGCAATGCGGAACGTATATTGTTCTTTTACCTTGCTCAGATCAATGGGCAGGCCGCCTTCCGGCATGGGCTTGTACTCGCCGCTTTCTTCGTCCTTATATTCGATCTCGCTGTTCTTGTCGCCAAAGTCGATGAATGCCTCACCCAGATTGGCATCGTCGTTGGGGTCAACCTTTACGGTAAAGTCCTTGCTTTCGCCTTCCTTGATGACGGCATCCTTCAGGCCCTCAATGGTCACAGTGGTGTGAACACGGCCTGCAACGTGATACGTCTCGCTATCTTTGCCCACTTCCACAGCATCCCGCACCACAGCAGCGGTCAGCTTCTGGTCACCGGCTTTTTTGGGGGTAATGCGGAACGCATAATCATTATTGTCACTGGCCAGATTAATAATGGGCAGGCCGTCATCCGGCATGGGCTTGTACTCGCCGTTTTTGTCCTTATACTCGATCTCGCCGTTCTTGTCGCCAAAGGTCAGGATACCGGTACCGGTGCTGTCCTTATAGGTAAGGGTCACGGTAAACTCTGCCGAGTCTTCTGCTTTGATCTCACTCTTCAGATCGCTGACGGTCACGCCGACTTTCTTGGAAAGGCAGCGATATTCCCCCTTGCCATCCGTGGTCTTTTTGTAGCCCACCAGATAGCCCGCATTCGCACTCGTCAGGTTCAGATCCTTCTGATAATTTGTTTCTGTATCTTTGGTCAGCTGACGGCCATCACTGGGGTCGGCACACTCAATCGTCACTTGACCGGTGTAGTTCTGGGCCACATCAATTTGTCGATTTCTATCAAGATAAACATTGCAGACGGTATCATCAAAATTTGCATTCTTCAGCTGAACGCGGCAGGGAGGCATTCTGTCGTAGTTGTATTGCTCACGAATGTCATACTTTGCCCCCTTGAAGGTGCCGCCATCTACAATGGCTTCGCCCGTATCATAGGTGCGAAGGGCCGCGTATTCCGAACCATCGGGAACTTCAATGGTACCCGACTTAAAAATCAGTTGACCGTCGCCAACAATAACTGCATCAGCCGTACCTTCTGTGCTTTGGAGGGTGGTGTCCCCGTCAATTGTCAACGTTTCGGCACCATCACCATCAAACCACAACACTTGGTTATTACCAATCAACTTGCTTCCGTTAATTTTTATGTTGCTTCTCTTTGTTCCTTTGGTTCCGTAGCAGCCAAGAGCCGCAACGGCACGATTGGTGGATATTGATTTGTAGGTTCCACCTGTAATCGTAAGGTCGATGGCATCATCGATTTCAGGGTATGTCTGAATAGCATATCTCGCATCGGATGTATATTCTCCATCCTCAATGGTAATCGTTCCACAAACCAACTCAAGTGCGTTTCCTTTCAGCGCATGTACAGTAACATGATCCAAATCCAGCTTACCATTAGTACGGCATACGATGCCTCCTTCATAAGCACTGCCCTCATAATGCATTGTAATCTCGGAATATTCGATAACAGCACTATTGCAGTTATACGTAACATAAATGGCATCGTATTTCGATTCAATCGTAACATTTTTAACCCGATTGATGCCATTCGAGAGAGTGAAAGCGGAGGAATACGAATTTCGACCATTGCAAATATATTTTCCACCGTCTACAGTGAGGTTTTCACCCTCATTCAAAATCACACCGCCACCGTTAACAGTAACAGGATATTGAGCATCGCCATTAATAGTTACACTGTCGGCTTTTTTGATAGTGATAAAGTTATCATTCTTCGGAACGTCTACTGTCACATTTCCGGTTACATTGATCACCACAGGGCCTTCCGTATTGATCTTGATTCCTTGATTGTAGTTTCCGTACAGTTGATACGTTCCGGCCTTCTCGATATTATCGCCGTTCTGCAGGAGCTCTCCCTTGGTGGTATCATCTGCTGTTCCTTCCGCAAATGCCGACACTGCCCCCGCAGGCAGGAATGTCAGCATCATACTGAATGCCAGCAAGAGGCTGATGAGTCGTTTTTTCATAAAAATCCTCCTTTGTCAATCATTAATACTCCCAATTTCTCCACGAAAAGCACCCAGACAAAAAGAAAAAAGCGCCGCACCAGCCAAATGGCTGGTACAACGCTTTGCGTTTTGTACTTTAGGGGGTGCGGCCCACACTGGACCTCCCGCCTTGCGTCACAGCCTTCCGACTGGTTTGCTGATCTTTCTGTTTTGCTGACAAGGTGCTTTTCGCACCTTATCATACCCCCCCCTATAAAAAATCAAGAGGTCTGGGCGAGGTTTGTAGATACTCACAAATCCATGGGATTTTTTAGGCTATTTTAACGGAAAGGCACACGCATAACAAAAACAAACCCCCAAGGAATTTCTTCCTCAGGGGTTTCATGTAAGTCGGCGACTACCTATTTTCACGCGCCGTTTCCAGCGAACTATCTTGGGCAC
>OIWL01003564.1_pt1 | contig 10588 bp, 9 predicted proteins | sample 1587561 | NCBI WGS metagenome assembly OIWL01 (sample SAMEA3888903, study PRJEB22519) | human gut metagenome | biome: human gut; feature: human-associated habitat; material: faeces | place: Denmark | collected 2010
ACGGCGGCCAGTTCTACGGCGATGCCAACATCACCTCCCGTATGGAGGGCTGGTATGCCAACGGCACCCAGATCGTCTTTGCCTGCGGCGGCGGCATCTACACCTCCGCTGTCGAGGCTGCTCTGAAGAACAACGGCTACGTTGTGGGCGTTGACGTTGACCAGAACTACATCGGTGCTAATGGCGTTGAGAAGGACGGCTACGCTTACAACCCGTTCATCACCTCTGCCATGAAGGGCCTGTCTGAGTCTGTCAGCACCGCTCTGGGCGACATCGAGGCCGGCGAGTGGAGCAACATCGCTGCTACCAACGGCAACTTCGGTCTGGAGGATGGCGACTATGTTGGTCTGCCCACTGCTGATGACAGCTGGAACTTCAAGACCTTCACCAAGGACGAGTACGAGGCCCTGAAGAGCAAGATCGCTTCCGGCGAGCTCGTTGTGGACAACAGCTCCGACGACGCTACCAAGCCCACCGTCAGCGAGTTCACCAAGGTCAACTACATCCAGTAATCGCTATCCCGGAATTACTCCCGTAATAGGGGCGGGGTGCTCATGCAGGGGCACCCCGCCCTTTTTGTATGCCTGTGTGGGAGAAACAGGTAGGAAATCGTGCAGACCATACAAAAGTAATACTTTTACTTGTGCTTTTTGACAAAAAATCAAAAAGCCGTGTGCAAACCGCAAAAAATCAGGTATAATGGGTTGTAGTATAGAAAAAGGTGTCGTTACGGCACGAAAGGAGAGTGAGCAGATTGGCAGAGGATTATGTGATCGAGATGCTCCACATTACCAAGGAATTCCCCGGTATCAAGGCAAACGATGATATCACCCTGCAACTGCGCAAGGGCGAGGTACACGCCCTTCTGGGCGAGAACGGCGCGGGCAAAAGTACGCTGATGAGCGTGCTGTTCGGCCTGTATCAGCCGGAACAGGGCAAGATCCTGAAAAACGGCAAGGAGGTTGCCATCCGCAACCCCAACGATGCCAACGCACTGGGCATCGGCATGGTGCACCAGCATTTCAAGCTGGTGGAATGCTTCAGCGTGCTGGACAACATCATTCTGGGCGTTGAGCCCAACAAGATGGGCTTTTTGCAGAAGGCCGAGGCACGCAAAAAGGTGATGGCGCTGAGCGAAAAGTACGGCCTGCGGGTGGACCCGGACGCACTGATCAGCGATATCTCGGTGGGTATGCAGCAGCGCGTGGAGATCCTGAAGATGCTGTACCGCGACAACGAGATCCTGATCTTTGACGAACCCACCGCTGTGCTGACCCCGCAGGAGATCGACGAACTGATGGAGATCATGCGCGGGTTCAAGAAGGAGGGCAAGTCCATCCTGTTCATCACCCATAAGCTCAACGAGATCATGGCTGTGGCCGACCGCTGCACCGTGCTGCGCAAGGGCAAATATATGGGCACGGTGGATATCAAGGACACCACCAAGGAAGAGCTTTCCCGCCGCATGGTGGGCCGTGACGTGCAGCTGCAGGTGGAAAAGCAGCCCGCGCACCCCGGCGAGACCGTGCTGGACGTGGAGAATGTTACCATCCACAACGACCAGCGCAAGAAGGACGTGGTGAAGGATGTGTCCTTCAAGGTGCACGCAGGCGAGATCGTCTGTCTGGCGGGCATTGAGGGCAACGGCCAGACCGAGTTCATCTACGGCCTGACCGGCCTGAGCAAGCTGTCTAGCGGCAAGCTTACGCTGGACGGCAAGGATATCACCCACGAGAGCATCCGCCAGCGCTCCAAGGACGGCATGGGTCACATCCCGGAGGACCGCCACAAGCACGGTCTTGTGCTGGATTTCAGTCTGGAAAACAACATCGTGCTGCAGCGCTACTGGCAGCCGGAGTTCCAGAAGGGCGGCTTTATCCGTGCCGATAAGGTGCGCGAGTACTCTGACAGACTGATCGAGCAGTACGATGTGCGCAGCGGTCAGGGCAGTCTGACCACCGTGCGTAGTATGTCCGGCGGCAACCAGCAGAAGGCCATCATTGCCCGCGAGATCGACCGCGACCCCAAGCTGCTGGTGGCAGTGCAGCCTACCCGTGGTCTGGACGTGGGTGCCATTGAGTACATCCACCGCCAGATCGTGGCCGAGCGCGACAAGGGCAAGGCCGTGCTGCTGGTCAGCTTGGAGCTGGACGAGGTGATGAACCTTTCTGACCGCATCCTTGTAATGTACGAGGGCGAGATCGTGGGCGAGTTTGACCCCAAGACCACCACCGTGCAGGAGCTGGGTCTGTATATGGCAGGCGCCCGCAAGCAGGGAAAGGAGGAGCAGTAACACATGAATAAGAAAAAACTTTCCCGCAGCGGCAGCCTGCAAAGCTCTGTTACCAGCGTGCTGGCTGCACTGCTGTGCATCCTGATTGGTTTGCTGGTGGGCTTTCTGGTGCTGGTAGCCATCAACCCCGCACACGCATGGGGCGATGGCTTTGTGCGCATCATCAAGGGCGGTTTCCACGATGCCCCCTACGGCGTGGGCAAGGAGCTGGCCAATGCCGCACCCCTGATCATGACCGGTCTGTCCGTGGCCTTTGCCTTCAAGACCGGCCTGTTCAACATCGGTGCAGCCGGTCAGTACACGCTGGGCGCTTACGGCGCGTTGTACTGCGCCATCATGCTCAAGCTGCCCTGGTTCGTCTGCCTGCTGGCTGCAGCAGTGCTGGGCGGCCTGTGGGGCGCGATCCCCGGCTTCTTCAAGGCATACTTCAACATCAACGAGGTCATTACCTCCATCATGTTCAACTGGATCGGCCTGTATCTGGTGAATGAGCTCATCTACCAGAACGGCACCGGCCCCATGTACGATGTGCGCAACACCCGTACTTTGAACCTGAGCAAGAACGCCGATTTTGCCCAGTCCCTGATCCCGGACTTCGGCCTGAACAAGCTGTTCCAGACCAACAGCACCACCATTGCCATCTTCCTGGCGGCAGCGGTGGCTGTGCTGATCTGGGTGGTGCTGAACAAGACTACTTTCGGCTACGAGCTCAAGGCCGTTGGCCTGAACAAGAACGCCGCCCGCTATGCCGGTATCAACGAGAAGAAGAACATCATCCTCTCCATGGCCATTGCCGGTGCGCTGGCAGGCTTCGGCGCAGGCCTGTTCTATCTGTCCAACGTGTCCCAGTGGAACCCGCTGAACTCCACCAGCCTGCCGGGCATAGGCTTCAACGGTATCTCGGTGGCACTGCTGGCAAGCTCCAACCCCATTGGCACCGTGTTCTCCGCGCTGTTCATCTCCCACATTTCGGTCGGCGGCTCCTTCCTGTCCACCAAATTTTACCCCACTGAGATCTCGGATCTGATCAGCGGCATCATCATCTATCTGTGCGCATTCTCCATGCTGTTCCGGGGCAAGATCCAGAGCCTGCTGTTCCGAAATGCCGAAAAGACCAATGTGAACGCAGAGCCTGCGCCTGCCGCAGAAAAGACCAAAAAGGAGGGCAAGTAATATGCTGCTTCTGATCAAATATACCCTGCTGTACGGCATCGTGCTGATGCTGGTGGCACTGGGCGGTATGTTCAGCGAACATTCCGGCATTATCAACATTGCGCTGGAGGGCATCATGGTCATCGGCGGCGTGGCCGGTGTGCTTACCCTGACCATGCTGCCTGCAAGCCTGTCGCCCTTCCTTGTGGTGCTCATTTCCATTCTGGTGGCAGCGCTGGCGGGCGTGATCTACAGCCTGCTGTTGGCCTTTGCCTCTATCAACCTGAAGGCGGACCAGACCATCGGCGGTACGGCACTGAACCTGCTGGCTACCGCCATTGCCGTGGTCATCTCCAAGTACTTCAGCGAGAGCGGCAGCGCCAAGCTGAACTATTCCAACAAGCCCTTCCTGTTCAGCATCGGCGGGCTGGAACTCAGCGTGTTCGTGCCGTTGGGGCTGATCTTGCTGGTGGTCAGCTACATCGTGCTGTATAAGACCCGCTTCGGCCTGCGTCTGCGTGCCTGCGGCGAGCATCCGCAGGCTGCGGACTCGGTGGGCATCAACGTTTACAAGATGCGCTACGCCGGTGTCATCCTTTCCGGTGCGCTGGGCGCCGTCGGCGGTCTGGCGTATATCGTGCCCCCGGTGCAGACCTGGAACTTTGAAGTCGGCGTGGCCGGTGCAGGCTTTCTGGCACTGGCAGTTATGATCTTTGGCCAGTGGAAGCCTTTCCACATCTTTGGCGCGGCCATGTTCTTTGCCGTGTTCAAGAGCCTTGCCAATATTGCAGACTCTACCTTCCTTGCGCAGCTGCACTGGTCCAGCAACATCTATAATATGATGCCCTTTGTGGCCTCCATGGTCATTCTGGCCTTCACCTCCAAGAACAGCATGGCACCCAAGGCCGAGGGTATCCCCTACGATAAGGGCTCCCGCTAAGCGTATTCGCTAAAAATCCGTAAAACGAAGGCATCCGCAGCCATCCATGTGCTGCGGATGCCTTTTTTGTACGGGGCAGGGCATATTTTGTCCATATATTTGCCGGCAGAAAATGGCATTTTTACTTGTAAAATACAACAAGATGTGCTATCATTATAAAACGAATGTGTATCTATAGGAACCCGGTGTACATTTCTTGCACTGCGGAAAACAAGAAAGGTGAGTTTCGCTATTATGGACGAAAAAGCAACTATGGGACAGTCGCTCCGGAACATGGAGGACGAAGAGACCATTGATCTGATGGAACTGGCCCGCCTGCTGTGGGCACATGCCGTGCAGATCGTGGCAGCAGCTGTTGCGGCAGCGCTGATTTGCCTGCTGGTGTGCGTGTTTGCGCTTACACCCAAGTATCAGGCTTCTATCAATATGATCGTGAATACCCGGCAGGATAACTCCTCCACCTTTACCAGTGATAACTTCAATTCTGCTAAGAACCTGATCAGCACCTATGCGGTCATCATCAAGGGCAACACCGTGCTGAACGAGGTGATCGACAAACTGGATCTGGATATGACCTACACCGAGTTGTATAAGATGGTGGATGTTGCCGATGTGGACTCTACCCAGATCATGCAGATCACGGTCACCGATACCGATGCAGAGCGTGCAGGCGAGATCGCACAGACCATTGCCGACATCGTGCCCGATGTGCTGGTGGAAAAGGTGGAAGCCGGTTCCTGCAAGGCGGTGAGCGATGTGATCATCGATCCCAACAAGGTGTTCCCCCAGACCAAGAAGTACGTTGTGCTGGCCGGTCTGCTGGGCGCTGTGGTGGTGTGCGGCGTGCTGGTGCTGGCACACCTGCTGCACGATACCATTGTGGATGACGAAGATGTTCAGAAGAAGCTCGGCCTGCCCGTGCTGGGCCTGATCCCGGAGGTGTAAGACGATGTGGAATCTGTTTAACAAAAAGAACAAAACTGACGGCGAGCACCGCACCCTGCAGCTGATCACCGATAAGGGGATGCCCTTTGGCTATGTGGAGGCCTACAAGTCTCTGCGCACCAATCTGGACTTTATGGCGGGCTCCATGGACGTGCACACGCTGGTCATCACCAGTACCGTGCCGGAAGAGTCCAAGAGCAATGTGGCGGTCAATCTGGCGATGACGATGGCCGAAAGCGGCAAAAAGGTGGCTCTGGTGGACTGCGACCTGCGCAAGCCGGTGCTGCACCGCTATCTGAAGGCCGGTCACAACGTAAAGGGCGTTTCCAACGTGCTGTCCAACCAGTGCACGCTGGACGAGGCGCTGCATGAACTGAAGGAAATGAATCTGACCTTCCTGCCCGCCGGTACCCCGCCGCCGAACCCCTCCGAGATGCTGAGCCAGCCGCAGATGCAGGCCATGGTCAACACCCTGCGGGAAAAGTTCGATGTGGTCATCTTTGATGCACCCCCGGTGTCCGTGGTCACCGATGCAGCCGTCATCGGCCGCTATGTGGACGGCGCGGTTTTCGTTGTGCGCTCGGACTACGCCCCCGCCGATGCGGTGCGCGGCGCAGTGAAAAAGCTGCAGGATGCCGGTGTCCGGGTGCTGGGCAGCGTGCTGACCCGCTACGACATGAAGAAGGCACTCAAGGGCTCCAGCTACGCATACAGCTATGCCTACAATTACAACTATGCCTACGAAAAACAGAAGGCTGATGTTACTGAATAAGGAAGCACTGCTATGACGGATCTGCATTGTCACATTCTGCCCGGCATGGATGACGGCGCAAAGGATACAGCAGTCTCGCTGGAGCTGCTGCACAGGGAATATGAGGACGGTGTGCGCAATATTGCGTTCACCAGCCACTTCAACAGCGAACGCACCACGGTGGATGCCTTTACGGCAAAGCGGCAGGCTGCCTTTGAACAGCTGACCGCCGCGCTGGAAGGACAGCCCATGCAGTTTGACTTCAAGCTGGGGGCGGAGGTGTTCTTCTCGCCCGGCCTGTGCGAGCTGGACACCCGGGCACTGTGTATGGGGGACACCGCTTATCTGCTGCTGGAATTCCCCACCACCCACAAGCCGCATTTTATCCGGCAGACCCTGTACAATCTGCAGCAGCAGGGCATCGTGCCGCTGATTGCGCATATCGAGCGCTACCCCTATGTGCTGGAGGATCCCACCCTGCTGTACGACTGGGTAGCCGCCGGTGCCTATGCGCAGATCAACGCAGGAGCACTGCTGGAGCCTAAGCTCTGCAAAAAGTTGTGTAAGTTCATCCAGTGGGGATTGGTTCATGTCATCTCCACCGACACCCATTCCCCGGACAAGCGCCCGCCCCGCATGGCGCAGGGTGTGCAGCAGCTGGAAAAGCTGCTGGGCAGGGAAGCTGCTGCCCGCATCGTGCGCAACGGCGATGAACTGTTCCATGATCAGGAACTGGACGCGGCGACCCTGCATCAGCCCAAAAAGTTTTTGGGCATGTGGGTCTGATCCTAAAGTAAGGAGAAAACTGCCCGGGCAGAGAATTACTCTGCCCGGGCAGCGGATTTTGGTATGAAGAAAAATAAGGTCCTGAAAATCGTGTTGATCGTGCTGGGCGCGCTGGTGGCTCTGCTGGCAGCAGCTGTTCTTGGCGTGCTGTTCTACCTCCACAGTATGGCAGCCGGTATTCCTGAAACCCTGCCGGATGCCCCGGCGGACAGCACACAGGTCACCCTGACGGATGATGAGATCGATAAGCTGCTCAGCGGTGAGATCACGCTGGAGGAACTGGCAGATGAAGCCGCCGCGTCCGGCAGCGGGGAACAGGAGGCATCCACCAGCGCTCCGCAGCAGGAGACAGGTGCGGCTTCCTCCCCGGCAGGTTCTTCTGTTTCTTCGGGGAGCGCTGCCTCCCGGACGGAGAGCAGCAGTACAGCGTCCTCCAGCAAGCAGGAGACTGCCGGTACAGCCAATTCCGGTACAGAAAAACCGGCGTCCTCCTCCGGCAAACAGGAGGCCGGCTACGAGGCCGAGGTCAAGGCACTGCTGCGGCAGCTGTACAGCGTCAAGGCACGCGCCGAGGCAGAGCTGAACAGCTGCATTGCCGGAGCAAAGGCAGAATACAAGGCGCTGCCGGAGTCTCAGCAGACACAGGCGCGCAAAATCTCCATTGCACTGGCGAGAAGCGGCAGACTGTATGCGATGCAGGCATCTTACGATAAGGAAGTGGAGAACATCGTCAGCCAGATGCGCACTGTGCTGACCGCCAACGGCCAGAGCACTGCCTTGGCTGATCAGGCAATGGCTTCCTATAAGGCACAAAAGAGCGCCATGTACTCCCAGCTGACCGCAAAATTGTACTCCTGACCCGCAAAACGACCCATGACCACCCGCAGTACCTTTTTCCGGGCATTGACCGTGCCGGAGAGGGGAGCTGCGGGTGGTTTTGCTTGTGATATAGAGAAAAATAGCACCCTTATGGATGGATGGCTCAGGGGCGGAGACGCTGCCTTTTGTACTGATAGGGGAGAACAGATTGTACGTGTCAACGGAACAGTTGCCCGAAAGAACTAAAAAGTAGCACTTTTACCTACAAATAATCAGAAAATTTGTATAAAGTATAAGATTTCGCTCACGCTCTGCTGTAATGAAGTGAATTTTTTTCATGTAAATTGACAAAATTCGAGGTTGTCTTTATAATAGATAGAGTGTTTCTCGGGTATGGACGATGGTGTTTATGCAACCGCAAGATGCCATCGTTTTATTATTCGCTTTTCTGTCCGCGTGCCAAGGACAGACGTCCGCTATGTGTGAGGCTGGCGGACTGCGGGAAAGTGTGGCTCGGCCTGAGAGCAAAAACAGTAATTCATTGATAGGATTGGAGTGGCATCAAACGATGGCAAAGTACATCATCAAGCGTGTCGCAATGGGTATCTTCAGTATCTTCATTGTGGCTACGGTTACCTTTTTTGTCATGAACCTGGTCCCCGGTGGCCCGTTCGTGGCAGAAAAGTCCATCAGCGCCGCTGCTCAGCAGGCTTTGGCCGAAAAGTATGGCCTGGATAAGCCGCTGGGTGTGCAGTACGTCAACTACATGAAGAGCCTTTTGCACGGCGATCTGGGTCTGAGCCTGCGTCAGCGCGGCCGTACCGTGAACCAGATCATCGCCAGCAAACTGCCGGTGTCCTGCCGTCTGGCAGGCATTGCAGTGGTGGTGGCTCTGTGCGTGGGCATCCCGCTGGGCTGCATTTCCGCTTACAACCGCGGCAAGTGGCTGGATAACGTTATTATCGTGTTTGCTACCTGCGGCATCGCGATCCCCAGCTTTATCTCCAGCGTGCTGCTTTTGTACCAGTTTGGTATGAACATGAAGGTGCTGCCCACCGTTGGCCTGAACAGCGCAGCCGCCTATATCATGCCGGTTACCGCACTGGCCATCTATCCCTCGGCTTATATCACCCGTCTGATGCGCTCCAGCCTGCTGGACGTCATGGGTCAGGACTATATGCGCACTGCCCGCGCAAAGGGCGTGTCCCAGTTCATGATCCTGTTCAAGCACGCACTGCGCAACGCCATTCTGCCTGTCATCACCTACGTTGGCCCCATGCTGGCCAGCCTGATGACCGGTTCTTTTGTGGTGGAAAAGATCTTCTCCGTGCCCGGTCTGGGCCGCGACTTCGTGTCTGCTATCACCAACCGTGACTACACCATGATCATGGGCACCACCATCCTGCTGTCCAGCATGGTCATCATTGCAAACGTGATCGTGGATATCCTTTATAAGATCATCGACCCGCGCATCAAACTGCAGTAAGAGAAAGGAGCGATTTTCATGGAAAACATTAAAAAGAATCCGCTCAGCCTGCAGCTCAACGCGGAGGATTTTCTGCCCGCCAGCAATGAGGAAAAGCAGAGCCTGGTGGTCATGCGCGAAAGCGTCAACTTCTGGAAGGACGGTATCCGCCGCCTGAAGAAGAACAAGATCGCCATGGTCAGCTTTGTGTTCATCATTGCCATTGCCATCTTTGCCTATCTGCTGCCCGCTGTCTGGCCTTACAGCTATTCCGAGCAGATGAAGGGCAGCAACAACCTGAAGCCCTTCGAATACTCTGCCTCCGAGCAGGCGCGTATCGACGCAGGCGAAAAGGTGTTCCCGCACATTCTGGGCACCGACCGTATGGGTCGTGACTTCGCTGTGCGTATCATGATGGGCACCCGCGTCAGCCTGTCTGTCGGTCTGATCGCTTCTGTGCTGGTGCTGATCATCGGCGCTACCTATGGTGCGGTTGCGGCCTTTGCCGGCGGCTGGGTGGACAATATCATGATGCGTATCACCGATATTCTGTACACCATCCCGGACATTCTGTTGATCATCCTGCTGGGCATGGCCCTGAAGGACCCGCTGGACAAGCTGTCCACCCAGCCCGGCTTCAAGTGGATGCAGACCCTTGGCCCCAACATGATCTCCATCTTCATCATCTTTGCTCTGCTGTACTGGGTCGGCATGGCGCGTATCGTCCGCAGCCAGATCCTGATCCTGAAGGAGAGCGAGTACGTTACCGCTGCCCGCGCACTGGGCGCTTCCAGCGGCCGTATCATCAAAAAGCATCTGCTCACCAACTGCATCGGTACCCTGATCGTTACCACCACCCTGCAGATCCCGGCTTCCATCTTTACTGAGAGCTACCTGAGCTTCATCGGTCTGGGTGTTGCAGCCCCGCTGCCTTCTCTGGGTTCTCTGGCTACCGATGCCGTCAAGGGCATGAACACCTACCCCCATCTGCTGATCGCTCCCGCACTGATGATCAGCGTGATGATCCTTGTGTTCAACCTGTTCGGCGATGGCCTGCGCGATGCCTTTGACCCGAAGCTGAAGAATTGATGAGGTGAACAGAAATGAGCGAGAAAATTCTTGACATCAAAGAAGAACGCCTTTCTTTCTTCACCCCTGCGGGCGAAGTAAAGGCACTGAACGGCGTTTCCTTTACCATGAATCAGGGCGATGTTCTGGGCGTTGTGGGCGAGTCCGGCTCCGGTAAGTCGGTCACCGCCTACTCCGTTATGGGCCTGACCGCTTATCCCGGCAAGCTGGTGGGCGGCAAGGTGTGGTTCAACGGCCACGAGATCGAGAACATGAAGGAGAAGGACTTCCGCAAGATCCGCGGCAACGAGGTTTCCATCATCTTCCAGGACCCCATGACCAGCCTGAACCCGGTGTACACCATCGGCA
>OIWL01003566.1_pt1 | contig 10587 bp, 7 predicted proteins | sample 1587561 | NCBI WGS metagenome assembly OIWL01 (sample SAMEA3888903, study PRJEB22519) | human gut metagenome | biome: human gut; feature: human-associated habitat; material: faeces | place: Denmark | collected 2010
AATCGAACGAGAAGCCCCCACTTCAAGCGTGAGCTAAGTGGTGGGAGTATGTCACTACCCCAAGTGAATTGATCAGGATGTAGAAAAACGCAGTCGTACTCCCTCGTATGGCTGCGTTTTTCTGTATTTTGCCACAGGAATGCCACTTAAATTTCAGTGAAACTGATTGTATAATAGATATATATGGTGCTATACTATACAAGGCGTATTTTTGTGTTTTGTGACCGCATGGTACGGACATGAAGAACAGAATGTGCGGAAAATATATCATATATATATCGATTCTGAGATTGGAGGCATCATGGAACAGATTTATGATCTGATCATTATCGGTTCCGGTCCGGCGGGACTCGGGGCTGCGATCTACGCAAAACGCGCGGAGCTTGAGACACTCGTGATCGAAAAAGAGATGATGAGCGGCGGACAGGTGCTTACAACATATGAGGTAGACAATTATGCCGGACTTCCGGGGATCGGCGGCTTTGATCTCGGAATGAAATTCCGGGAACATGCCGATAAGCTCGGGGTGGAATTCGCAAAAGATACCGTACAGAAGATCGAAAGTGCGGAGTCCGCAGACGCATCCGGGAAGGAAGAGGAGCAGGAACTCCTGACGGCAGCAGAAGCCGGGGCGGAGCGCCCGCCTGTGATCTATCAGGTTGTCTGCAAAAAGGAGACGAGACTTGCGAGAGCGGTCATCATCGCTTCCGGGGCGCATCACAGAAAGCTTGAGATCCTGGGAGAGGCGGAGTTTACGGGAAAAGGTGTTTCCTACTGCGCGACCTGTGACGGTGCGTTTTTCCGGAAAAAGACGACTGCGGTGATCGGCGGCGGGGATGTTGCCCTTGAGGATGCGATCTTCCTCGCGAGACTCTGCGAGAAAGTCTATGTGATCCACAGAAGAGACGAGTTCCGGGGAGCGAAGAGTTTACAGAAGCGTCTGATGGAGCTTCCGAATGTGGAGATCTTATGGGATACAGTCCCGGAAGAAATTGTCGGAACAGATAAGGTGGAAACACTCAGAATTTTAAATAAGAAGACCGGGGAGAAGAATGACCTGGCTGTGGACGGCGTGTTCGTCGCGGTCGGGATCACCCCGAACAGTGAGATATTCAGAGGATCCGTGGAGATGGATCCGGCGGGATATATCGCAGCCGGCGAGGACGGAAGGACAAATGTTCCGGGAATTTTCGCGGCCGGGGATGTCCGTACAAAGGCGCTCCGCCAGATCGTGACGGCGGTGGCGGACGGCGCGAACTGCGTCGCATCGGTGGAAGCTTATCTGAACGGGCAGAATTAAGTATATCGACAGCTTTTGACAGGATGCAGAATTAAGACGGGATTGCCGGTAATTGACAGGAGAAAAGAAAAAGAATGAACAGAGCAGGAAGAATCATCGCAGTCTGCGGGCTGAGCATGGCGCTCATGATGCCGCAGGCTGCTTATGCGGCTGAGACGCTTTCGGTGCAGGTGAGCGCCAGAGAGGGGATCACGACCGTTGGAAATAAACAGTCGGCTTACGATAATGTGGCGATCTCCCACGTGAGCAACTATGTAAATATCCGTTCTGAGGCGAACACCTCCAGCAGTATTGTCGGAAAGATCTACAATAACTGTGCGGCGACGATCCTTGCAACGGTGGACGGAGAGGGAGGAACCTGGTATCAGATCCAGTCCGGTTCCGTTAAAGGTTACATAAAATCAGAATATTTTATTACCGGTGCTGAGGCTGAGAAGATTGCAAAGAATGTGGGAACTGTATATGTCACAGTCAGCGCGGACGGTTTAAATCTCCGCGAACAGCCGAATATGAACAGCGCGGTCCTCACGACACTTTCCAAAGATTCAGAATATCTGGAAGTGAAGGAAGACGGCGATTTTATCGAGATCCAGGTCGATGAATCCCTGAGCGGATATGTTCATAAGGATTATGTCACACAGAGGGTAGAGTTCAAGCAGGCGGTCAGCGTTGAGGAAGAAAAGCAGAAAGCTGAGGAGGCTGCCCGGATCAAGAAAGAGGCGGACGATGCGATCGCAAAGGTTGAGGAGCTGAAAAAGGAATCCGGACAGAGCACGGAAAATAAGGACACTCCGTCAACCTCGATCGGTATGATCGCGCAGAATCCGAATGCGGACAACGGAACGACGAAGGTGCAGACGAACCAGAGCAGCCAGGGCAGCACAAGCCAGAATACCGGCAATACGGCAGGTCCGGGCGGTGACGGCAGTAATACTTCCACAGGCAGCAGTACGGGAACCTCCGGAAGTTACCAGGATACCCAGAACGGACCGGGAAGTGCGGTATATGATTCTGCAGTCCGCACAGCGATCGTGGCTTATGCGAAACAGTTCCTCGGAAATCCGTATGTATACGGTGGGACAAGCCTGACAAACGGAGCGGACTGTTCCGGATTTACGATGCGGATCTTTGAGCATTTTGGAGTTTCCACCGGACGTACTTCGAGAGATCAGGCATCGAACGGAAAGCAGATCTCCCTGTCTGAGATTCAGCCGGGTGACCTTCTGTTCTATGCGAGCGGAAAGACGATCAACCACGTTGCGCTCTATATCGGCGATGGAAAGATCATTCACGCCAGCACGTCAAAGACCGGTATTATTATTTCCAACGCGTATTACAGAACGCCGGCGAAGGCGGTTACGTTCCTGAATTAAGGTTTGGTGAAAGATACGCGGCAAGTCTCCGGTCAGGAGTACTCGGTAATTCAGGGAAGGTTCCTCTAAGCTCCCGGGAGACTGCTAAAGGCGGAGAAGAGGAGACACAACTCGCTTCGCTCAGACAAGTGTCTCCTCTTCTCCAACGCAGTCACCCGCAAGCTAAGAGGAAGCCAGATCCCTGAATTAAGGCACTCCTGCCCGGAGACTTGCCGCTGGGAGTTGTCGGGAATAGAGAGAAGAACAAGCGAAGAATTACAGCAGGAACTATAAAAAAGAAACGATAAGGAGCTGTGGAAAAACAGCTCCTTTTTGTGTATAATAGTGGATAGTGTAGTATGTAGAAAAAAAAGCAAAACGGCAGCTGCGTTTTATAATCCAGCGCTGCGTATTTTCCATGCAGCATCATGGCCGTTTTGCGAAAAATACAGGAAATGAGGAAACAGGTATGAATGAGATCGGAACGTTCGATATTCTCGGACCGAATATGATCGGACCGTCAAGCTCTCACACGGCGGGAGCGCTGAGGATCGCCTTTATCGCCGGAAAAATGGTGGAGAAACCGGTGTCGGTGCGCTTTGTTCTCTATGGCTCTTTTGCGCGCACGTACCATGGACACGGCACGGACCGGGCGCTGGTCGGCGGTATCTTAGGGTACCATCCGGATGATGAGAGGATCCGCGATTCGTTTGAGTACGCGAAGGAGGCGGGACTCCAGTTCAGTTTTGAGGAGAATTTTACGGACAAGGAGATCTATCCGAACACGGTGGACATCTATGTGAAGGATGAGAACGGGAATGAGATGTCCCTGCGCGGAAAGTCCATCGGCGGCGGAAATGCGGTCATTACGCGGTTAAATGGCGTTGATGTGGATCTCACCGGAAATTACAGTACGATCGTAGTCCAGCATATCGATAAGAAGGGAACGCTTGCATTCGTGACGGCAGTTTTAAGTGCATACGACTTAAATATCGGTTCCCTGCGCCTCTACAGGGAGAGCAAGGGCAAGATGGCCTATGCGATCATTGAAGTGGACACGACGGTCTCAAACCAGGTGGTAAACGCTCTGCGCGGCTTTGAGGCGGTCAAAAATGTACTTTTGGTTCCGGCGATCAATCTGGACTGACGGGAGGGAAAACGATGAATTTTACAAATGGAGCAGAACTTTTAGAGTACTGTGAGAAAGAAAAGAAAACGATCTCCGAGGCGATGTTTGAGCGGGAGACGACCTTCCTGGAGCAGGATCCGGAAAAGACGAAGGAAAAGATGAAAAAGGCATGGTCGATCATGCAGGCGTCGGCGAAAAAGCCGTTGAAGGAGAACATCGTCAGCATGGGCGGCATGATCGGCGGGGAGAGCCGGAAGCTGCACACACTCCGGGAGAACGGAAAGAATATCTGCGGGGATGTGGTCTCAAAGGCGATCGCTTACGCAGTGGGAGTTCTCGAGGTCAATGCCTCCATGGGACTTATCGTGGCGGCACCGACCGCAGGATCTTCGGGAGTGATCCCGGGAGTTTTCTGTTCGCTGCAGGAAAATTTCGGATTTACGGATGAGGAGATCTGCAAGGTGCTGTTCAATGCGGCGGCAGTCGGCTACCTGATCACGAGAAATGCAACAACGGCAGGAGCGGAGGGCGGCTGTCAGGCGGAGGTCGGAGCGGCGAGTGCGATGGCGGCGTCCGCGGCCGTGGAGCTTCTCGGAGGAACTCCGGCACAGTGTCTCGATGCGGCATCCTTTGCGATCGTGAATATTTTAGGACTCGTCTGTGATCCGATCGGAGGACTGGTTGAAAATCCATGCCAGAACCGGAATGCGATGGGCGCTTCGAATGCGCTGATCTCAGCAGAACTCTCCATGGCCGGGATCCGGAGCATCACCCCGATCGATGAGACGATCGGAGTCATGTATGCGGTCGGACGTTCGATCCCGTCGGAGCTTCGCGAGACATCCCTCGGCGGGATGGCAGTCGCGAAGAGCGCATGTGAGGCGTGCGCGGCGTGTGCAAAAAAGAAGAGATAAAAGAAGACAAAGAACAGGCGATAACCGATTTCAGATCAGGTACCGCCTGTTTTTCTACTGATCCGGAGAACCGGTCACTGTACGATGATCCGTATCGGTGCCGTTATCCGGTGATTCATTCTTATGAAATTTCAGAACACTTAGAACTCCGGCTCGATCAGTCCGTAGGAGTTGCCTTTTCTCTTGTAAACAACGTTTACTTCGTTTGTATCTGCGTTGAGGAACATAAAGAAATTGTGTCCTAAAAGTTCCATCTGTACGCATGCCTCTTCAGCATCCATCGGTTTCATCGCGAAGCGTTTTGTCTTTACGATATTAACGGTTTCTTCCTGCTCTGCTTCTTCCTGAAGGAAAGCTTCGCTGAAAGCTAATGCGCTCTGTTTCTTATCGACGATCTTGGTTTTATATTTCTTGATCTGGCGCTCGATGATCTCTTCTACAAGATCAACGGATACGTACATATCGCTGGAATCCTGTTCAGCACGGATAATGCTGCCTTTGACAGGAATCGTAACCTCTATTTTCTGACGTCCTTTCTCTACGCTTAATGTTACCTGTACTTCTGTATCAGGAGAAAAATAGCGCTCCAGTTTTCCTAATTTACTTTCCACGGCATCTTTTAAGCCTGGTGTAATGTTGATATTTTTTCCGCTGATTGTGTAACGCATAAAATCAACTCCTTTGTTTGGGATGGCTTAAGTATAACACAAAATTCTGTAAAAGACAACTAAAATACACAAAAAATGAGAAAATTTCAAAAGGTAAAAAAAGGTGTATAAAAGCTCAAAAGCTAGATAAAGTCTTCCGGGTTTGTCAATGGGATCGGGCAAAAAAGTTGTCGGAAATGTAAATTTTATGAGATGTTCACAAAAATAAAACAAATATAAAGAGAGTGTAAAATCCACCGGTGGGGAGGAAAAAACCTGTGGATAATGTGGATAACTTGGTGTATAACTGCGAAATAGCGTGAAATCGGCATTTTTCGAGGTGGACAACTTTCCACATAATTTTGGTGGATTAGTGTGGATAAAGTGGATAACCGGAGAATCGAATGTATGGTTTGTGCAAGTTGTACAGTCTGGGGGAAATGGGGGAATCATGGAGGAAAAGCTGCGGGAAGAGGATGCCGGAAGGGGAGAAGATGGGAAAAATGAGAGGGGAGGAAAATATCTGAATTTTTGGAAGTGTGTGGGAAAGGGGCACAGTTTTTAAGTGGAAAATGGTTTGGCAGGAATTTGGGGAGAAGAGATTGCGGGCGCTGGGGAGTATCTGCGGGCCGGTGAGATTCCGGGCAGAAGCACCGGCGATCCAGGGAAGGTTCCTCTAAGCTTGCGTGCGACTGCTAAGGGCGGAGAACGAGGAACACAACTCGCTTCGCTCAGACAAGTGTTCCTTGTTCTCCAACGCAGTCACCCGCAAGCTAAGAGAGATCAATGTGCTCCCGCCCGGAATCTCACCGGTCCGCTGCCACAGTGGTAGTAAACCGCGGCGAGTGCATGTGCTGGTACGGTTTCGGGAGCTCGTTGGTCTGCTGCCCGTAGAGGTGTTCAGCCGCGACAACATGCTTGGGAGTCGCGCTTGTTTGCTGGAGGCGACATTAATTTGTAAATTTATAAAGTACCGTCCTTAAAAATAAGAGATTTATGTACGAATTGTTAAAATTAAATGAAGTCATTGAATAAAAGCCCGGAAGGTGTTAAAATATTAAGGATTGTACGATGCAGTCGTATGCGGTCATGTGAAAAGTGCCGCAACATAGAAGAAAAGGCATCGGATAGAGATTGAAACAGTGTATGTGGCTGGATTTTCAGTTGAAAGCCTGGGGGTAGCCGCATGTGGATATTTATTTATATAGGAGAACAAGCAGAATGAATTTTGTTGAAAAAATATTTGGTACGCACAGTGACCGGGAATTAAAGTATATTTACCCGATCATCGATAAGATCGAGAAACTGCGCCCGACCATGCAGGCGATGTCTGATGACGAGTTAAAGGATCAGACGAGAAAGTTCAAAGAGCGCCTTGCTGCAGGAGAAACGCTCGACGATATTCTGCCGGAGGCATTTGCAACTGTCAGAGAGGCAGCAAAGAGAGTCTTAAATATGGAGCATTACCCGGTACAGCTCATCGGTGGTATCGTCCTTCATCAGGGACGTATCGCAGAGATGAAGACAGGTGAAGGTAAAACTCTTGTTTCCACCTGTCCGGCATATTTAAATGCCCTCTCCGGTAAAGGCGTCCAGATCGTAACGGTCAATGATTACCTTGCAAAGCGTGATGCTGAGTGGATGGGACAGGTTCATGAGTTCCTCGGCTTAAAGGTCGGAGTGGTATTAAACTCCATGACTTCCGAGGAGAGAAAAGCAGCTTACCAGTGCGATATCACTTATGTGACGAACAATGAGCTCGGTTTCGATTATCTTCGTGACAATATGGCGATCTACAAAGATCAGATGGTACTCCGTGACCTGGACTACTGCATCATCGATGAGGTCGACTCCGTATTGATCGATGAGGCGAGAACCCCGCTTATTATTTCCGGACAGAGCGGAAAGTCCACAAAGCTCTATGAGGTTTGCGATGTCCTTGCAAAGCAGCTGGTCCGCGGTGAGGAATCCGGTGAGTTTAATAAACTCAACGCCATCATGGGCGAGGAGATCACTGAGACCGGTGATTTCATCGTAAATGAGAAGGAGAAAGTCGTAAACCTGACAGAACAGGGTGTGAAGAAGGTCGAGGCATTCTTCCACATCGACAACCTTGCAGATGCGGAGAACCTTGAGATCCAGCACAACATTATCCTCGCACTCCGTGCACACAACCTCATGTTCCGCGATAAGGACTATGTGGTCAAGGATGATGAGGTCCTGATCGTCGATGAGTTCACAGGACGTATCATGCCGGGCCGTCGTTACTCTGACGGTCTCCACCAGGCCATCGAGGCGAAGGAGCATGTAAACGTCAAGAGAGAGTCCAGAACTCTTGCAACGATCACATTCCAGAACTTCTTTAACAAGTACGCGAAAAAAGGCGGCATGACCGGTACAGCCCAGACTGAGGAGAAAGAGTTCCGTAATATCTACGGCATGGACGTTATCGTGATCCCGACAAACCGTCCGGTAATCCGTAAGGATCTTGATGACGCTGTATATAAGACAAAGAAAGAGAAATTCCACGCAGTTGTCGAGGAGATCGTAAAGGCACACGAGAAAGGACAGCCGGTCCTTGTCGGTACGATCACGATCGAGACATCTGAGATGCTGAGCCAGATGTTAAAGAAGCGCGGAGTTCCGCATAAAGTATTAAACGCGAAGTATCATGAGCTGGAAGCTGAGATCGTAGCGGACGCAGGTGTTCACGGTGCGGTAACGATCGCGACGAACATGGCAGGCCGTGGTACCGATATCAAGCTTGACGATGAGTCCAAAGCACTCGGCGGCTTAAAGATCATCGGTACAGAGCGCCACGAGTCCAGACGTATCGATAACCAGCTCCGCGGACGTGCAGGACGTCAGGGTGACCCGGGTGAGTCCCGCTTCTATATCTCCCTTGAGGATGACCTGATGCGTCTCTTCGGTTCCGACAAGCTGATGAGCATGTTCAATGCACTCGGTGTTCCGGAGAATGAGCAGATCGAGCACAAGATGCTGTCTTCCGCGATCGAGAAGGCACAGCAGAAGATCGAGACAAACAACTACGGTATCCGTGAGAACCTCTTAAAGTACGATGAGGTCAATAATGAGCAGCGTGAGGTCGTATACGCTGAGCGCCGCCAGGTACTTGACGGTGAGAACATGCGTGAAGTGATCATGAAGATGCTCAACGACGTTGTCGAGGGCGCTGTGGACATGTCCATCAGCGACGAGCAGACTCCGGAAAACTGGGGATTCAAGGAATTAAATGATCTTCTTCTTCCGATCATTCCGTTAAAGCCGATCGAGCTGACAGAAGAGATCAAGAAGATGAACAAAGATGAGTTCAAGCACATGTTAAAAGAGCTTGCGACGAAGTTCTATGAGTCCAAGGAAGCAGAATTCCCGGATGCAGAGCAGGTTCGTGAGATCGAGCGTGTGGTACTTTTAAAGGTTATCGACAACAAGTGGATGTCCCATATCGACGATATGGATCAGCTCCGTGAGGGAATCGGCTTACAGGCATACGGCAACCGTGACCCGCTCGTTGAGTACAAGATGAGCGCATACGAGATGTTCGATGATATGACTGCGGCGATCCGTGAGGACACGCTCCGTATTCTCTGCCATATCCGTGTAGAGGAGAAGGTCGAGAGAGAGCCGGCAGCCAAGGTTACAGGTACAAACCGTGATGATTCCGCGGCAAAAGCTCCGCAGAGACGCCAGACCCAGAAGATCTACCCGAACGATCCGTGTCCGTGTGGATCCGGTAAGAAATATAAGCAGTGTCACGGAAGAAAACCGCTGGCATAGAGACGGCAGCCGGAAAGATACTGAAATGTTACTGGTCAGCGCAAGCTTTTGCGCTGACCTTGTTAAATCATTATTAAGAAAGGGCAGAGTCAATGGTTGAGTTAGACCAGTTTAAATACACCTTGTCCACATATGAAACTCCGTTAAAGGAGGTTCGTGATTCCCTGAATCTGGAGGCAAAGATCAGAAGGATCGATGAGTTGGACAAGACCATGGAAGAGCCGAGCTTCTGGGAGGATGCAGAGAAATCTACGAGACTCGTGAAAGAAGCGAAAAACTTAAAGGACACGGTCGCAGAGTACAACAAGCTCCAGAATCAGTATGAGGAGATCGGACTGATGATCGAGATGGGGTACGAGGAGAATGACCCGGCGATCATTCCGGAAATCCAGGAGATGCTCGACGAGTTCACTTCTGAGCTCGATGCACTTCGTCTGCGCACACTTCTGACCGGAGAATATGACAATAACAATGCGATCTTAAGACTGAATGCCGGAGCGGGCGGAACCGAGTCCTGCGACTGGTGCAGCATGTTATACCGCATGTACTGCCGCTGGGCAGAGAGAAAAGGCTATCAGGTCGAGGTCCTCGATTTCCTCGACGGTGAGGAAGCCGGTATTAAGTCGGTAACGATCCAGATTAACGGTGAGAATGCTTTCGGCTACTTAAAGTCCGAGCGCGGCGTTCATCGTCTCGTAAGAATTTCTCCGTTCAACGCGAACGGAAAGAGACAGACCTCCTTCGTATCCTGTGATGTTATGCCGGATATCGAGGAAGATCTGGATATCGAGATCAACCCGGATGACCTGCGGATCGATACCTACCGTTCCAGCGGTGCCGGCGGACAGCACATCAACAAGACGTCATCTGCAGTCCGTATCACCCATATCCCGACCGGCGTTGTTGTCCAGTGTCAGAATGAGCGTTCCCAGTTCCAGAATAAGGACAAGGCAATGCAGATGCTGAAAGCGAAACTGTATATGTTAAAGCAGCAGGCAAATGCAGAGAAGCTCTCTGACATCCGCGGCGATATCAAAGATATCGGATGGGGAAGCCAGATCCGTTCCTATGTACTCCAGCCATACACGATGGTAAAAGACCACCGGACCGGATTTGAGAGCGGAAACGTAAATGCGGTGCTCGACGGCGGACTCGACGGATTTATCAGCGCCTACCTGAAGTGGGAGAGCCTTGGACGGCCGCAGGTGAAGGGCGGACAGGACGTAGAATAGATCCGGAAGAATGACGGATGGACGGAAACAGATCCATACGAAACGATGGAATGGCCGGGCAGCCGGTGATAGATCAAAAAGGAATCAGATAAAGAAAATTAAGAAAGTGCGTCAGATGATGGAGAAATTCATTGTCTGGCGTACTTTTTTTAGGAAATTCCCTGGAGGTTCCTGTAAAGTGACATACTCCCACCACTTAGCTCACGCTTGAAGTG
>OIWL01003573.1_pt1 | contig 10566 bp, 6 predicted proteins | sample 1587561 | NCBI WGS metagenome assembly OIWL01 (sample SAMEA3888903, study PRJEB22519) | human gut metagenome | biome: human gut; feature: human-associated habitat; material: faeces | place: Denmark | collected 2010
AGAAAACCATTACATTCGCTTCATCAATTTTCTTATTCTTGAAAGGTTTCAGATACGTTTCCGTCACGGTGATGGAAGAATGCCCCATCGCTTCGGAAATAACACCGGGATGTACCTCACAATAGTATGCCATCGTAGCCCAGGTATGACGGGCAGTGTACGAGCTTACTTCAGATGTCAGTCCCAAAACCTGTTTCAAAATCATTAACTGATAATTAAAGTTGCGCAATGCCAGCTGATATTCCTTGTAAGCAGCTTCCGTTCCCTCTCCACTGGTGATCAGCGAAAAAAGATAGGGAGAAGCAGGATCGGTATTCATATACCGTTTGATCAGCTTCATAGCTTCAGGCACAAGAGTCACTGTTAATAACCTGCCGGTTTTTCGACGGCGGTAAGTCATTACATTCCCATCGATATCATGCTTTTTCAGATAGGCAAGATCCACAAAAGGAATCCCACGAAGTAAAAACATTAAAAAGAAAAGACCACGAGTACGCTGTAGTTCCTTGTTGTCCTGACACAGCTGTTTCGGAAGTTCCTTCATCAGACGCTCCATGTCTTCCTTATCCAGCGCACGTTTCCTGTCCGCGCGCGTTCCTGTATAAACATACCGGAAGTGATGAGGCACATAAGGCGCAAGATGGCGGTCGACCGCACGGTTATACACTGCACGCAACGTACGCATATAAGTGGAAACTGTATTCCAGCTACAGTTCCTGCCACGCAGATACGATTCGAAACTTTTAAGAAACTCCTGACTTACTTTCCGGAAAGGAAGCTTATCACTTCCATGAAAGGCAAGGATTGCACTCAGGCTACTCCTGTAAATATGGGCAGTCCCAAAATTCCCACTTTCCCGCAGCCCATCGGCTACTTCCTTCATAAACGAAATTAAATTCCCCATTTTCTACTGATTTAAATAATACTCAAAAGATACGTTCGTAGAGAAAGCCGTTCCCTTACCCACTCTGCTTTCCCCAGTGTTCTTTGTTTTTCTATTCTCTAAATACTAATAAGACAAAGATAGAAATAAATTTGTTCGGTGACCGAACCGTTTCATAAATCTGTTTTATAAAGGAAAATAAGTGACTTATACTTATTTTTCATACTTTTGTATGCAACAAAGAAGTAAACATGGAACAATCGAAGAATAAACGTGCACGCCGTACCCGCGCCGAACTGGAAGCGGACGTGTTTGATGCCATCCGGCAGTTAGCAAGTGAAAAAGGTCTGGCGCAAATTACCTTTACGGATATTATGCAAAGAGCCGACATACAAATGTCCGTCCTGCTCAATAACTATAAGAATATTGAGCGGTTGCTGGATAAGTACGCATACATCTCTGATTATTGGCTACACGATTTATTCGATGAAGAACACCCTACAGACAAAGCCAACGAGGACATCATGAAAAGCACCTTAAAGGCTTTGGCAAATTACTTATATGACAATACCGATATGCAGCACTTGCTAGTGTGGGAACTCGAAGCAGACAATTCGACCACAAGACGTATGGCACGAAGCAGGGAAAAGCATTACAAAGTGGCTATAGAAGAATACAAAAATTTGTTTGAAGGAACGGGTATCCCAATTGATATAATAGCGGGACTTCTTACTGCCGGAACATATTACCTGATATTACACCGTAAGCGTTCCACATTTTTTAGTGTGGATTATCAGCGGAAGGAAAATCGGGAACGCTTGTACAGTACACTTGAATATCTTTCCGGTCTGGTGTTCTCCGCGCTCAAAGAGCACAACCAAACCATAGAGATAGCCCGCAATTTCAAGCAGAAAGGTATAGCGGATGATGTGATAGCAGAATGCACGGGTTTGTCTGTCGATGTGGTGAAAGGGCTTTAGATTGATCATTTGTCAAGTTTTCATATGGAGACAAAGAATAGCCCAGCCGCTTTTACCAAACAAGCGGGAAACTACATTATTAGAGATTGAGCGTTTGAGGCAGCCATAAAATAGTAGGCATAAGACAGATACCACTATACTGCTATCCGATTAATACATAGCATGATACAAGTTGCTATATTCTCAAAGTATTCTCATGCCTTTGAGAAAAAATTCTCACCACAGTGAGAAAAAGTTCTCATGCCTTTGAGAATTATTTCTCAATGCGATGAGAAAATGTTCTCACTGTGGTGAGAATAAAAGCGTTTATACTAACCTGCCAACGGTTAACTGCCTTTCTGCTTATCTCCGGATTTAATACCCCCTCTTCCTTTCATACACAAACATTGAATTTATCCAGTTTCAGGTGTTCGTCAATATACCGAATGCCGTCCACCTCAAAAAGTCCTCGTAAGAGAGTATGGTTCAGCGCACGCTGAACAACATACGGAGTACCTTGCAGGCAACTCTGATAAATAACCTCCTGCAAATCTGCCGCAAAGCGATCCGGATCGACTCCCGGAAGCAGGTAACCACAGATTTTACAATGCGTCAGTACGTCGATAAACTGCTGCAACCAGAAGGCCTCTTCCCGTTTGAAGGAAGCGCGGTAATCTTCGTTCGCGGCGATATCCAGCAATAAAGTCTTTCCTAACGAATGCAATAACGTGAGATACCCGTTCACTGTGGCAAAAAGCACCTGCATACACGAACTGTCCATCCGCATCTGACTTTGTTTCAGACGACTTCTGATCCCGTTGGTGAAATCAGAAAGACAGATGCGGAACAGACAAGTCTTACTGGGGAACAGCTTGTAAAGCGTACGCTTCGACATCTTCATCCCCTTAGCTATGTCATCCATGGTCAGTCCGTCAGCACCGTGCAGATACATCTCGTGTTTGGTGTATTCGATTATCTGACACCGTACTTTTTCAGGATTCATACTATCCTCCTACATCCGGCCTCCGCCCAAAGCCTGATACAGTGTAATCACGCCCTGGATTTCGGTAAAGCGATTGGCTACCTGTGAAAGTCTGGCGTTCAGCAATGTCTGCTGTGCGGTCAGTACTTCCAGATAAGTAGTATTATTACTATGTTCCATCAACAGACTAGTGCTTCTGGCAGCAGTCTGCAAAGAGGTGATCTGCTTATCGTAGAAAGCGGATTTCTCACGGGCCGTCTGATATTGCACCAGTGCCTCGTTTACTTCCACACCTGCGTTCAGCAATGTCTGTTCAAAGCTGAGGCGGGCTTCTTCCTGCTGTGCCTTCGCTATTTTCAGCTGGGCGATATTCACTCCCTTGTTAAATAAAGGTTGCGTCAGTGAAGCTACGGCAGAAGCAACGAATTTGCCCGGATTGATAATCATGCTACCGGCACTGTTTGTCCATCCGGCACTCCCGCTCAGCGTGATGGAAGGATAGAAAGCAGCACGGGCAGCATTCGTCGTATAGAATGCCTGCGCTAAAGAGAACTCCGCGCTACGTACATCCGGACGGTTGGAAAGCATCTGCAAAGGAATCCCTACGGAGAAGTCTTCCGGCAACTGCTGGTTTTCCAGTTTGCCGCGTTGTATCTTGTGAGGTGTTTCCGCCAGCAACAAAGCCATTGAGTTCTCCGTCTGATTGATTTGTTCTTTCAGGTCGAGCACTGCCGTACATATATTATAATAGGTGGCTTCCGTCTGAGCCAGTCCGGCTTCGGTCATCATACCGGCCTTCTTCATGGCACGGGCTGTCCGCACGCTCTCTTTCCATGCCGTTTCGGTGGACACGGAAATCTCATATTGAGCGTCGAGCATCAACAAGGTATAATAAGTATTTGCCACGGCAGACACCAATTGCGTCTTCACCGCCTGTTCATACTCCTTGCTCTGCTCATAGGCCGCTTTTGCCCGACGTTTGGCCGTGGTCACCTTTCCGAAGATATCCAGTTCCCACGAGGCAGTCACCGGCAATGAGTAGGTCTGTGTCGCTTTGCCACGGTCGAAGCTGCTCACAGCTCCTTCCGGTGCGAGAAACAAAGAGGGCAGATAAGAAAGCTTGGACGTCAGCAACGAAGCCTCCGCTTCTTTCACACGGAGATGCGCTGTCTGCATATCCGTATTCCGTACCAAAGCCGAATCGATCAAATTCTGCAAATACGAGTCAGTAAAGACCTCTCTCCACGAGAGATTACCGAAGTTCGCCGTATCGGCGGAAGCGACGGTTTCGCTTCCATAAAGTCCTTCGGGGACTTCCGATACAGGTTTGTATTTATTGTAGATACCGCGACTGCTCAACACGAGCGTTGCTGCGGATAAGATTAATATTTTCTTCATCATCAATTATTTTTTTCCTGCTTTAGATTTTTCTTCTTCACTCACCTTGATTTCTTCCTCGATCTGCCAGTCTTCCGTAGGTCTGCTCTGCACCGGGCGTAAGCGTTCCTGCAACCACTGGAAAGCGATAAACAAAGTAGGCACGATGAAAAGTAATGCCAGCGTACCGATCGTCATACCACCGACTACACCCGTACCCAGCGAACGGTTACCATTGGCTCCTACACCACTGGACAACATCAATGGGAACAGACCGAAGATCATCGTCAATGCTGTCATCAGAATCGGACGCAGACGGGCTTTGGCTGCACTTACCGCAGAAGCGATCAGTCCCATGCCTGCCTTACGGCGTTCGGCAGCGTATTCGGTCAACAGGATGGCTGTCTTTGCCAACAGACCGATCAACATAATCAAACCTGTCTGCAAGTAAATGTTATTCTCCAGTCCGAACATCCATGCGAAGAGGAAACTTCCCATCAATCCGCAAGGCACACTCAGAAGCACGGCGAACGGAATGATAAAGCTCTCGTACAATGCACTCAGAATCAGATAAATCATCAGGAAGCAGATACCAAAGATGATCATAGTCGTACCGCTTTGCTGATTTTCCTCACGGGTGATGCCTCCGTAATCATAGCCATATCCCTTGGGAAGAGCCTGTACGGCTGTTTCCTGTACGGCCTTGATAGCATCTCCCGTACTATATCCGTCTGCCGGCATCGCATTCACGGCGATGGAATTGTACATATTGAAACGGCTCAGCGACTCTGCGCCGTAGCTGCGTGTCAACGTTACGAACTGGCTCAGCGGAGCCATCTCTCCGTTCGACATACGTACGAAAGCATTGTCCAGTGAAGTTTCGTCCAGACGGAATTGCGGGTCTGCCTGAATCATGACTCTGTATACTTTAGAGAAACGGTTGAAGTTGGACACATACTGACCGCCATAATAACCGGACAGTGTGCTCAATACCGCATCCGGTGTAATGCCTGCGCGTTTACACTTGGCTGCATCCACCTCTACCGTCCACTGCGGATAGCGCACGTCGAACGTAGAATATGCCATCGCAATTTCCGGACGCTGGTTCAATGCTCCCAGATATTGCTGGGTAGTGGTAAAGAATTCGTTGATATCACCGCCCATCTTATCCTGCATATGGAGTTCCAGCGCATTACCCATACCGTAACCCGGAATCATACCCGGCGAAATAGCGAAGACACTGGCATCCTTGATATCGGCCGTACGACCGTACACCTGACCGATGACTGCCTGCACATTATCCTCATCATTCGGACGTTCGTCCCACGACTTCAATTTCAGAATCAACATACCGAACGAGCTTCCCTGTCCTGCCAGCAATCCGTAGCCGGCCACTTTCTGCACGTGCTTAATCTGCGGAATATCCATCAGACGCTTTTCGATGCGTTCCATCACTTCGTCGGTCGTAGTCAGCGAACTACCGGCCGCCGTACTTACATTGACGAATACCACACCCTGGTCTTCGTCCGGCACCAGACTGGTCTTTGTTGTGTTCATCAGGAATACAAGCAACACTACAGAGCAAACGAGCAGCGACCATGCCAGCCATCTGCGTTTGATAAAGATCAGTACCACATTCTTGTATTTCTCTATCAGAATATCGAAAGCCGAGTTGAATGCTTTACGGAAACGTGCCGCAAAGTTATTCTTCTGCGTACCGTCTTCATTGATATAAGGCTTCAACAGCAACGCACATAATGCCGGACTCAGCGTCAACGCATTAATAGCGGAAATACCAACGGCAACCGCCATCGTCAGACCAAACTGGGTATAGAACGTACCGGAAGTACCGCCCATGAAGGATACCGGAATAAATACTGCCATAAACACCAGCGAAGAGGTGATAACAGCATTACTGATACCTTTCATTGCATCGATACTTGCCATATAGGACGACCTGTATCCTACGTCGAAGCGTGCCTGCACCGCCTCGACGACAATAATGGCGTCGTCCACCACCGTACCAATGACGAGCACGAGCGCAAACAGCGTGAGCAGATTGATACTGAATCCTGCCACCGCCATGAAAGCAAACGTACCGATGAGCGAAACAATGACTCCCACCAAAGGAATCAGCGTAGAACGAAAGTCCTGCAAGAACACATATACCACCAGAATCACCAGGATAATCGCCTCGATCAACGTCTTCACCACCTCATGGATAGAAGCGAACAGGAAGTCGTTCGAGCTCATCATCTGTGTCAGTTCCACTCCTTTCGGGAGGTCTTTACGGGCTTCTTCAAGGAATTTATCAATGTTCTGGTTTACTTCGGTCGCATTGGAGCCCGCCGTCTGAAACACCATGCACGAAACGCCCGGATGACCGTCCATTCCACCGTGATAAGCATAGCTATCCTGTCCCAACTGTATCTCGGCGATGTCTTTCAACTTCAGGACCTCACCATTGTCCGTAGAACGAATGACAATATCTCCAAATTCTTCCGGAGTGATCAGACGTCCTTTATATTTCATTGTATACTGATAGGTTTCGTTCGAGTTTTCACCGAATGAACCGGTGGCCGATTCGATATTCTGTTCGGCAAGCACACCGGTGATATCCGATGGAATCAGTTTGTACTGGGCCATCACGTCCGGCTTCATCCATACACGCATGCTATATTCACCTCCCATAATCATCAGGTCGCCTACACCCGAGATACGCAGAATCTCCGGTTTCAGATTGATACTGATATAGTTGGAAAGGAAGTTTTCATCGTAGCTATCGTCCGGACTGGAAAGCGAGAACATCTGCAGGATACTTGTCTGACGTTTGGAAGTAGTCACACCGACCTGCGTTACTTCTGCCGGAAGCTGTCCCGTCGCTCTCGACACGCGGTTCTGTACGTTGACCGCTGCCATGTCCGGGTCTGTTCCCTGCTTGAAGTACACGGTGATACTCACTGTACCGGCATTGGTGGCGCTGGAAGTCATGTAAGTCATGTCTTCCACACCATTGATCGCTTCTTCCAAAGGAGCAATCACACTCTTCTGCAAAGTTTCCGCACTGGCGCCATAATAGGTGGTACTCACCATAATGGTCGGCGGAGCAATATCGGGATATTGTTCGACGGGCAGACTGAACAGCCCGATGATACCCACAACGACAATCGTAATAGAGATGACTGCCGATAATACGGGGCGTTCAATAAAGGTTCTTAAATTCATGGATGATTCCTCCTTTGTTTAATTTTCAGTAGTTGTCGTAGATGCCTGGGCAGTCTTTGCCTTAATCGGAGTTCCTTCACGAAGTAATCCTACGCCTTCCGCCACAATCACATCGCCCGGAGCCAGTCCTTCATCCACGATAAATTCGCGGCCACCGTTCACACGGGTCACCTGCACCAAGGCAGATTGCGCTTTGCCGTCTACTACCTTATATACATATCTCTTATCCTGTATTTCGAACGTAGCTCCCTGCGGAATCACCAAAGCTCCCGTTTTCTGTACCGGAATCACTACGTTACCCGCACCGCCGCTGTGCAGCAGTCCGTCCTTATTAGGGAAAACGGCACGCAGGCTAACAGTACCCGTCGAACGGTCAATGACTCCGCTGATAGACTCGATCTGTCCCTGTTCGGGATAAGCCGATTTATCGTTCAGCTGCAAGTCGATGGCAGGCATACTTTTCAGCGCCTCGTCTTTAGAGCCATACTGGCGAATCAATCCCAGCAACTGGTTTTCCGTCATCGAGAAGTAGACGTACATGTCCGAATTGTCGGAAACGGTGGTCAGCGGTTCGGGAATGCTGGAACTCACCAACGCACCTACGCGATAAGGCAATGTACCTATCACTCCGTCTGCCGGACTCTTCACTACCGTATAAGAAAGGTTATTACGGGCGCTCACTTCTTGTGCCTTGGCCTGCGCCAGTTGGGCTTTGGCAGCCAGAAGAGAATTTTTTGCCGTACTCAGATCGAAAGCGGAAACTACATTCTCCTTATACAGTTCCTCTTTGCTGTCGTAAGTCAGCTGTGCCGTTGCCAGAGACGCTTTGGCTGACTCCACATTCGCCACTGCCGTCTGCAGGGCTGCCTCATACGGCACTTGGTCGATGATGAACAGCGTCTGTCCGCTCTTCACCCGCTGTCCTTCGGTGACACTGACTTTTGTCAGCGTACCGCCTACCTGTGGATAAATATCGATGTCCTGACGTCCGCGGATGGTCGCCGAATAGGCACTCGAAATCATCCGGTCGGTCGGAGAAACGGTCATTACTTCATATCCTGTTTCCATTTGTGTGGGTGGAGCTTGCTTACAACCTGCAGCAGCAACCAGACAACCGAGCAATAATAGCCCTTGCTTCATTTTACATACCTTTTTACTCATTGTGTTACCTATTAAAATTTTTGATCGCGGCAAAGGTAGACTCTTTTCACCACAGAAAACTGGTCATAGTGTTTAGAGTTTTGTTCATTTTCGGAACAATATGAGCGATATTTAGTGAAAAAGTCCTATTTTTGCCCACTAAATAAGAATAGTTATGATACAGAGAAACTCTACCCTTGCCGTTCTCCGGGAATCATTTGTTGCCGGAAGCGATGAGAATTTGTCACCTATCATGCATCACCTCTGGAAAATGGAAGGGGGTGCCATCTATTTCTGCCGCAGTGGATGGGCACACGTCACCATCGATCTGAAAGAGTACGAAATCATCAAAAACACTCAGGTGGTACTGCTGCCGGGAAGCATTATCCGTATCAATGGCAGCAGCAGTGACTTCACAGCCTCCTTTTTCGGATTTCCCAAAGATATGTTTCGGGAAGCCTGCCTGCGGTTAGAACCGACCTTCTTCCGCTTTATGAAGGAAAGACCGTGCTATGTACTTCCCGATAAGGATACCGGAGCTATCAACGGATTGATACAGGCGACAACTGCTATTTATAATGATCGCGAGAACCGCTTCCGCAACCAGATAGCCAAGAATCATCTCCAATCCTTCATGCTGGATATTTACGATAAATGCTACCGCTACTTCGACAAACAGGAAATAGAAGGGGGAAGCCGGCAGGACGAAATCTTCAAGAAGTTTGTCGCATTGGTGCACGAAAACTGCATTTCACAACGGGAAGTTAACTTCTACGCCAACGAACTTTGTATTTCGACCAAATACCTGACAGGCATCTGCCGCAGTGTGACCGGAGATTCTGCCAAAAAGATCATTGATGATTTCGCCATTCTAGAGATCAAAGTACTGCTTCAGTCTACGGAGCTGACAATGCAGGATATAGCCGACCGGCTCGGTTTCCCGGACCAGTCGTATTTAGGAAGATATTTCAAACGGCATGAAGGAATGTCGCCTAGAGAATATCAAAACAGATATGTTATATAGCAATCAGAAAAAAGAAATAACCATTATACATTAAGGAGTACAGAGACCCGGATAGCAACCATAAGTTTGTGCAAAATCAGTCATTTTGCTATAAAATTAATAGAAATTATCATCTAAAGACAACAATGTATAACTTTTATTCCTACATTTGCAGCCAAATGATAACTTATTAATAAAAATACCAATACCATGGCTAAAATAACCAAAGAAGCCGCTTTGCTCTACCATTCGCAGGGCAAACCCGGTAAGATCGAGGTAGTTCCTACCAAACCTTACAGTACACAAACTGATTTATCACTTGCATACTCTCCCGGCGTGGCAGAGCCTTGCCTCGAAATAGAGAAGAATCCGCAGGACGCTTACAAATACACAGCCAAAGGCAACCTGGTAGCTGTTATTTCTAACGGTACAGCCGTACTCGGACTGGGTGACATAGGCGCACTGAGCGGCAAACCGGTGATGGAAGGCAAAGGTCTGCTTTTCAAAATCTACGCAGGAATCGACGTGTTCGATATCGAAGTGGACGAGAAAGACCCGGAGAAATTCATCGCTGCCGTAAAAGCAATCGCTCCTACTTTCGGCGGTATCAATCTGGAAGACATCAAAGCTCCCGAATGTTTCGAAATCGAACGCCGTCTGAAAGAAGAACTTGACATCCCTGTGATGCACGACGATCAGCACGGAACTGCTATCATCTCCAGCGCCGGACTGGTAAATGCCCTGCAAGTGGCCGGAAAGAAAATCGAGGATGTGAAAATCGTCGTAAACGGTGCCGGAGCATCTGCCGTATCCTGTACCAAATTATATGTATCACTGGGGGCACGCCTCGAAAATATCGTCATGCTGGACAGCAAAGGCGTTATCAGCAAGACACGTACCGACCTCAACGAACAGAAGAGATATTTTGCCACCGACCGCACGGATATCCACACACTGGAAGAAGCGATCAAAGGCGCTGATGTATTCCTCGGCTTGT
>OIWL01003591.1_pt1 | contig 10512 bp, 14 predicted proteins | sample 1587561 | NCBI WGS metagenome assembly OIWL01 (sample SAMEA3888903, study PRJEB22519) | human gut metagenome | biome: human gut; feature: human-associated habitat; material: faeces | place: Denmark | collected 2010
ATCGTCAATATTTATTACAGCGGTTTTGCACATTGTGAAAACACGCCGTTTTGCCTGAAAATAATTCTCCATCGTACCGTGATAATCAAGGTGATCACGGGTAAGATTCGTAAATCCTGCGACCGCTATCCTTTCATCGCCTATACGGTACTGGTCAAGAGCCTGCGAGCTTGCCTCCATAACGCAGTAATCTGCGCCGTTGCTCACCATTTCCCCAAGCCACGAATACAGAACAGTCGCTCTCGGTACGGTAGGAGTGCCGTGCTGTGACGGCTTAAGCTCGCCCGAGCAGGTATCGTTTCCCGCCGTGCCTACACATCCGCATTTTTTACCGAGCGTGGTAAGAATATGCTTTACAAAATGCGCCGTAGTGGTCTTGCCATTCGTTCCCGTGACCGCAAGCAGTCCGAGCTTCTCCGAAGGCTTACCGTAAAAGCAGTTCAGAAGCCTTGCAAGGCACAGCCTCGTGTTATCTGTAACAAGCTGTTTTCCGCACTGAAAAATAAAAGTGGGTTACAAAAACGGGTTACTTTTCCGATTGCGAATTTTCCAAGATCTGAGAAAAGCGATTTTCCAGTGCCTGTGCCGTCTGCTGCGTTTCGCCTCGAAGGAGATGTGCATACACTCCGAACGTGTCCATCTGCCGCGAATGCCCCACAACCGACTTCACGGTGCCCTCTGGCAGTGTTTTTGCCACGCTAACGAAGGTATGCCGCAGATTATAAGGCGGAATATGCGGGATGCTATGGGCATCACAGTACCGACTCCAACAACGATAATAGTGTTGTTCGTTCAAAATACAGAAAACGCTTTCCTCCTGCCCTGTCAGCTTGCGTTGAGCACTCAGGATTTCCTGCATTCGTGTTGTCATCGGAAGAGAGCGTATCGCATTGTCGTTTTTACCGTGCGTTTCTTCTCCGAACACATTGATAGAACGGTGGATCTGAATCATCCCGTCTTGAATATCGTCCCAACGAAGACCGAGCAGTTCGCCGGGGCGGAGGCCGGTCACTGCACTGAATCTATAAGCATTTATGTAAGGGTCTGTAACCTCTTTCCTCCGCCAAGTCGTCGTATCAACAGAAAACAACAGCTTCAAGTGCTCTGGCTGTAAGATTGCCTTTTCCGTTGTTCTGGCCCCTTTGGGAACGCGCAGCGTCTCAGGCAGCAGCGTTGACATCTTATTCAGGCGAAGCCACTTGCAAAAGGCCCGCAGGTCAACACAAAGATTTTGCAGATACTTTTTGCTTCTGCCCGCAGCGAACGCTTTGTTTACCACAGCTTGCAACTGAGCCTCTGCCAGATTTTCGACCTTAACGCGGCCTATCTCCGGCTGCACGCGGGTCCGCCACCGACTGTCTATCGGACGCCAGTTGGAATAGCTGGTCGTCGTCTTGACCTCTTCCAACCACTGCGTGTAGGCCTTTTCTACTGTGATACGGGTGTTGATGATGCCCTCATCCAGCCATGCGTCCGCCTTGCGGTTTGCTTCCCGCTGGCCGGTGCGGCCGGGCTTTGCACTGGTGAAGGTCTTGCGAACGCCATCCTTCTGCACCTTGATCTGCCAGCGGTTCTGGTTCGGAAGCCAGACGGCAGTGTTTGTACGTCGCCCCATAATACACCTCCGTTTGAGTACACTTTGACAAGCCTGCCCAGAGGTGGTACAATACAGGTGTTCATGTTGGATTGTACCCTCTGGGGCAAGCCACTCTACAAACGCTCTCGGTGTTACCAGCACCGGGGGCGTTTTTTATTTTTGGGCCAGATCAAACAGATATGCGCTTGCTTCTCCAAGCTCAGACTTCTGGCCGTCTGTCATGTAAGGCAAATATGGTTCAAATGCCTGATGATATTTTTCTGCCCAGTTCTGTTTTGCCTTTGCTGTTTTCAGGCTCTCGATTTTTGCCTGATACTTTTCTTCCGTTCGATGAATGATTTCCTTTACAGCATCATCTCGGAAGCCAAGGCTGCGATACTTCTTCAAATCATCAGCAGTGCTTACCTGTGCACCGTACTTTTTGCACTTTTCAAGTTCCATCAAGCGTCCAACGCAAAAGTCATATCTTGTAAAAAAGGTGGCCGGTTCCGTGGTCGTCTGAAGGATTTTAGCGCTTTCCTGAGCCTGCTTCAGAAACTGCGGAGCCAAGACCTTTGCATTCGCGCGAGAATCAACAAGGCCAGTCTGCCCCATCCATTCAGGATTGGGATTATAGACCGATTCGAGTAGTTCTTCGCATTTATCACTATCTTGAGAACGAAATTCCTTTGCTCCCGCGATTCCTCCATATATAACGCAAAGAATTAGAAGAGAAACCCCATATGCTATAAATCCAAAAATGAGTGAAACCAGAAATCCGTCATCTTTGAGATCGGCAAGAAAAACCAGCGCTCCAATCAGAGCACAGACAACAGTCACTGGCTGTGGGATACTAGTGTACTTCGTTTCAAACTCAGGTTCATCCATATGTGATTTCCGAGATGCTTTTGGGATTGATTTTGCTGTAGACTTACTACTAAATGCCACACGCGAAACAGAATGTGCCAATCGATTCATGCTTCGGTCAAACGATTTCGCAGCACTCGCATATTTTTTTGAATATCCAACCTTGTTCTTTCTCGACATATCAAGTTCCTCTTTACCATTTATCGGAACACCTTCCGGCACTCCACAACCAGTCCTGCAATCCGCACCGGCACCTTCTTCAGATCATAAATCTGCGGCTGATGCACCGGATTAAAGCTTTTCGGGGTCAGGATCACGAGATCGCCTTCCCTGCGGAAGTATTTTACAGTCGCTTCGTTGCCGTTGACCATTACCACAGACAACTGGCCGTTTTCCACTTCCGGTTGTTCACGTACAAGGATCTGGTCGCCATCATCCATGCCGGCAGCATTCATGCTGTCCCCGCGAATGTTCAACCAGAAATACTTTGCACCGTCTGTCTGCCGGATGGGAATGTAATCTTCAATGTTTTCCTCGGCATACATCGGCATCCCTGCACGGACAGTGCCCAACAGCGGGGCAACATTTTGGGCATTATAAGGCGTGGCTCCCGCTGGAAGTTCTTTATCAGCGCTATCCCCTGTCATAATAAAACTCGGGGTGGTTTTTAGTGCCTTCGCATAAGCTGCAATGCGGTCACGCCGCATATTAGCAATTTCACCGCTTTCCCAGCGGGAGACTGTTGCTTCTGATACGTCTACCAGCTCTGCGATTTCCTTTTGCGTTAACCCAAGAGCTTTTCGTCGGTCAGCTAAGTAATTCCCCATGATCTGATGCTCCTTTCTGCCTTTATTATATCATTATATTGCGTTTTTGCAATGTGTTTTTGCAATTTTCCAAAGAAAACTTGCATTTTCGTATTGACTTACGTATACGCAAGAGTTATACTGTTTTTGCGCAAAGGAGGTGAGCAAATGTTCAACCGCGATTTATTCCGTGCCAAATGTATCGAGCATGGCATAAGAACTCAAGATGCAGCCCAGATTATGGGCATCAATCCGGCAACTCTGTCCCGTAAAATGGGTGGTCAGTCCGACTTCACCCGAAACGAGATTCAGTTGTTCCGGGCCGCACTGCATCTTACTCCGCAGGAGACCGATGCTATTTTTTTCGCGTAAACTTACGTTTACGCAATATCAGTGAAAGGGGGTGAACCACATGCATCACTACCCGCGCACACCCGAAGAATGGGAACAGCTTGACCACGAAACTGAAGAGCTTGACCTCAAGATGAAAGAGGAAGAAGCAGAACGCTGGGCACGTATCGAAAAGTCAGAAAGAAACGCAGACATTATGTCCTACCTTTCTCTGGCGTTCAGCATCATTGCTCTTCTGATTACTTTAGCCAAGCGACTATAACTGCGATGATAGACACCACAAGGCTGATTCTTGCACGAACTTCTGCTCTTTGGGCGCGAATTTCTGCGTTTTGCGCACGTTTTTCAGTTTCTTCAAAGTGCTGCTGTCTTCGTATTTCTGAGCGTCCGCCAGCATTGATCTGGTAGATATAGTCTGGACCGTCATAAGGATCCCAGTAACCATCTTCCTCTTGATACCGCGATACCATTTCCCTTTTATACAACCAGTCAAGCGTTTCAAATTTGGCTGCCATACCGTGTTGGTTCATTTGGTAAATGGAAAACAGTTCATCCGGGTGCTCATTCAGAAACTCAAGAACCTTCAATGTATTTGCATCAAGCATTTTTACACTTCCTTCCTGTGCCAGTATAGCACGGAAAGGGAGCCACCAACAAGGAGGTACATATTCACATGAACGACTTACAGATCTTCTCCAACCCCGAGTTCGGGCAGGTGCGCACCGTCGAGCTTGACGGCCAACCGTGGCTCGTCGGCAAGGACGTCGCCGAGGCGCTGGGGTACAAGAACACCAAAGACGCCCTCGAGCGTCACGTTGATGATGAGGACAAGCTCCAGAACGATGGGGTCGTGATTCACGACTCCATCGGACGCGAGCAGCGCCCCGTCATCATCAACGAATCCGGCCTGTACAGCCTGATCCTGAGCAGCAAGATGCCGAAGGCCAAAGCCTTCAAGCACTGGGTGACCAGCGAGGTGTTGCCCGCCCTGCGCAGGAACGGCGTATATGAGACCGTCAAGGCTCAGCAGCACATTGAGCAGCTGGAAGCCACCAATGAGCGTCTGACTGCGGCCATTCAGGCCGTGAGCATCGCTAAGGAGCAGCTTGCGGAGATCATCGACACCCGAAACGATATATTGAAGCAGCGGGACGACTTCAAGGTCGCGTTCCTGAAATGGAAGTCCCTGTACGGCGGAGCCTGCGACCGGGTGCGCCGGGCCGATGACCTCGTGCAGAAGGCGCAGGCAGAGCTTGACAGCCACATTGACCAGCTGAGGATCGTCGCCTTTGGCCTTCCCGCATTCGACCAGATCATGGCCGACATCTTCACCACTGAGAAAAAGGAGTGATTTTTTATGAAGAAACATTATATTCAGCTCCGTCGCCGCATGGAAGATGCCGACTTGCAGCTCAAAGACTTGGCTGCACAGACCGGCATTGGTTACAGTACCCTCAGCAAAAAGCTCTGCGCCGATTCTGGGGATACATGGATAGGAAAAGAAATCGTCGCCATCTGCAATGTGCTCCACATCCCGCAGGAAAAAATCGGCTACTATTTCTTTCCTGAAATTACAAAGGAGGTCTCCGCATGAGAATCAAATCTGGCGTTTTTTACTGGCTGGCTGTAGCCAGCGGGGGCGTTGGGATGCTGTTCGGGCTGGGCTTTGAGGGCAGCTTCGAGGCCCTCGGCGTCATCTCCGACACCGACTTCATCACCGCGATGGTGCTGCTGCTGGCCGCGTTCTTCTTCATGCGGCTGGGCTTCGCCGCCGAAGCGTGGGAGGAGCAGGAAGCCCTCCGCCGCAAGTACATCGACCGCCGCCACGCCCGCCCCCAAGAGCCGGAGTACCGGCAGAACCGGAGGGACGCATGAAGACCAAGCGTATGAAAAAGCTCATGATGGGCATGGGCCTGTCCCGCAATCAGGTGAACTACATGGTCAAAGAGCAGCGGTTGAAAGGCTCTTCCAAAATCAGCAATGCAGCCTATTACTACGCTGTCAACCGCAGTCTTTCCAAGCCATACTGGCGTGACTGGCTGCCGTATGTCAAGAGCCTTGTGCTGGAGTGAAGCACATGACGAGTAAGCAAAAAGCCCGTCGGTGCTGGAACACCGGCGAGCCTGCAAAGGGATGATGGTTTGAACCCCCATCACCCCGAAGAATAACATACTTTGGAGGTTTTAGCAAGTGGATATTATTTGTAGAAAACTCGCCAACGAGATGATCTACGCCTACCACAACGGGCGCTTCTGGCGCTGGGACGAGGGGCGGAGCATCTGGAAGGAGAGCCATCTGATGGCCCAGAAATTCGAGCGTGCCAGAGCAGCGCTCAAGACACTGACGCCGGAGTCCTTCTTCTCTGATGGCGCGGAGTTCGCCCTGCTGGATGAGTACGAAATCAGCTTGGACATGACTGCTGCCCTCAGAGACGCCAAGCCCTGCAAGAACGCGCCCATCGACCCGGTAGAGGAGGATTCTTCCTCGGGTGTTCCTGCTCCCTGTATCTGTTCTACCTGCACCTGTGGCGGGTGCAAAGAAGAATGCTTCGGGAACTGCCACAACTGCGGCCATCCCGTGCAGGAGTGCAACAGCTACCAGACCGAAGGAGAAAAGCATTTAACTCCCGCTCACTCTGAGGATGTTGCCGCACTGTGCGGCAACACTCCCCTCGCCCCTACCTTTGACTTCTCAGCTCTGGGCGATTTGTCTGAACAAGCCGCAGCCGCCGACCAGCAGTTTGATCTGCACTACGGTGCGGCTCAGGACGAATACCTGATCTCCTGCATCTACCTCGCCCGGATCCACGCTCTGACCGCTAAGGCAGGCCGGTATGGCGGCGGCACATGGACAAAGTGGTACGAGAGCAAGGGACTCAGCGAAGGAAGCGCTCGCACGATGGTCAAAAACGGAGACGCTTTTAATTCCGCAACTGTTGCGGAATTAAAACAGCTGCCCGAGTTGACCCGCAAGGACCTGAATCTGATTGCCCGCAGCGGGTGTGCCGCGCAGGTGGTCGAAGCTGCCGGAGACAGCCAGCGGGTGCAGGAGCTGCTGGCCCAACTCAAGGCCGAGAAAGACCGTGCCGACACCGCCAAGAAGTCCGCTCAGAACGCCCGCAAGGAAAATGCCTATTTCAAGGAGCTGGTGAAAAGCGCCGAAGCCCAGACCTCTAAGGACGCGAAAAAGCGGGAGGAAGCAGAAAGCCGCTATGAATCCGCTCTTGCAGACATCAACGGTCTGACAGAGCAGAACAATCAGCTCAAAAGTCGGTTAGACGCCGCTGAGGCCCGGAAAGAAGAGGCTGAGAAGCAACTGGAAGGTTCCCGGCAGGTGGCCGAAGCGGCCAAGCGCCGGGCCGACAAGTGGCAGGCGGAGGCTGAAGCAGCCCGAAAGCAGCCCATCGCCGCCGTGGTGGACGAGGAAGAGGTGGAACGGCGGGCAAACCAGAAAGCCCACGACATCGCCGAAGACTTGACCGCTGATATGACTGCCGACCTGCGGGAGCAGCTGGAACGAGCTACCTCCGGCAGCGAACAGGAGGCTCACAGTTCTTATGATGCTGTTCTGCTGGCCGACCGCTCCTTCCAGAACATCGGCAAGATGGTGGTTCCGTCTCTCCGCAGGCTGCCGCCCGAACAGCGGGAGCAGCTGACCAGTATGCTCGTTCACACACTCGGACAGATTCAAGGGGAGGTATCCAGATGTCTGTAAAAATCACGGCGCTTGAAGCCGAAAACGTCAAGCGCATCAAGGCGGTTGCGCTCACCCCTGCCCCCACCGGGCTCACCCTCGTGGGCGGCAACAACAATCAGGGCAAGACCAGCGTGCTCGACGCGCTGGCATGGGCACTGGGCGGCGAAAAATTCCGCCCGGCTGCGGCCCAGAGGGATGGTGCTGTTGCCCCAGCCCATCTCCGCGTCGTCCTCTCCAACGGCGTTGTCGTGGAGCGCAAGGGCAAGAATAGCAATCTCACCGTCACCGACCCCACCGGCCGCCGCAGCGGTCAGCAGCTCCTCAACGCCTTTGTGGAGCCGCTGGCCCTTGACCTGCCCCGCTTCATGGAGGCCAGCGACAAGGAAAAGGCCGACATCCTGCTGCGGATCATCGGCATCGGAAACGAGCTACATATTCGGGACATGGAGATCAAGAGCATTTACGACAAGCGCACCTTCACCGGCCAGCTTGCCCAGCAGAAAAAGCACTTTGCCGACGAGCTTATCTCTTACCCGGACGCTCCCGAACAGCCTCTCAGCGCCTCTGACCTCATCCGCCAGCAGCAGGAGATCCTCGCTCGCAACGGTGAGAACCAGCGCAAGCGCAGTCAGCTTTCCCAGCTGGAGTCCAAGAGCCAAACCCTTGCACAGCGCCGGGAGCAGTTGGAAGCAGAGCTTGCTCGCCTGACGGAAGAGCAGACCGCGCTGACCACCGATCTCTACGCCGCCCGGAAATCTGCCGAAGACCTTCAGGACGAATCCACCGCCGAACTGGAAACCTCCATCCAGAGCATTGAAGAGACGAACCGCAAAGTCCGCGCCAACCTCGAAAAAGCCCGTGCCGAGGACGAGGCCAAGCACTACTCCGAAGAATACGACCGCCTTACCGAGGCCATCGCCCAGAAGCGCAAGGAGCGTCTTGACCTGCTGAACGGTGCCGACCTGCCCCTGCCGGAGCTGAGTGTGGAGGACGGCGCTCTTACTTATAAAGGCAAGCGCTGGCGGGATATGTCCGGCAGTGACCAGCTCCGGGTGGCTGCGGCCATCGTCCGGCGGCTCAACCCGGACTGCGGCTTCGTCCTGCTGGACAAGCTCGAGCAGATGGACATGACCACGCTGGAAGAGTTCGGCCGCTGGCTCGAGGCGGAGGGCCTGCAGGCCATCGCCACCCGCGTTTCCACCGGCAGCGAGTGCCAGATCATCATTGAGGACGGCATGGTCAAGGGTGCTGACTTGCCCGTTCTGTCCGCTGCACCCGCTCAGACCAAAACATGGACGAAAGGAGCTTTCTGATGAGCAAGTATTCCGTTACCACCGGCATCCTGAACACCCCGGTCAAGGTCGTACTGTACGGCCCCGAGGGCATCGGCAAGAGCACATTTGCTTCCCACTTCCCGAATCCCGTTTTTATCGATACCGAGGGCGGCACCAAGCGTCTTAATGTGGGCCGCCTGCCCCAGCCCTCCAGCTGGGCAATGCTGCTGGACGAGGTGCGGGCTGTCACCCGGGGCGAAGTTTCCTGCGGCACACTGGTCATCGACACCGCCGACTGGGCCGAGCGTCTGGCCATCGATGCCATCTGTGCCAAGGCCAAGGTGGACGGCCTCGAGGGCTTTGGCTACGGCAAGGGTTACACCTACGTCAAAGAAGAGTTCGGCAGGCTCCTCGATGCCCTTGAGGAAGTGCTGAACAGCGGCCACCATGTGCTGATCCTCGCCCACGCCGCCATCACCAAGTTCGAGCAGCCGGACGCGGCAGGCAGTTATGACCGCTGGACCATGAAAACCACCAAGCAGACTGAACCCCTCCTGCGGGAGTGGTGCGATATGCTCCTCTTCGCCAACTACCAGACCATCGTAGAAAAGAGCGGCAGCGGCCCCAACGCCAAGAACAAAGCCACCGGCGGCAAACGGGTGCTCTACACCACCCACCACGCCTGCTGGGACGCTAAAAACCGCTTCGGCCTGCCGGATGAAGTGCCCTTCGACTACGCCAGCATCGCCCACTGCATCACCGGTCCGGCCTCTGCGCCGCCTGCCGCCCCGAAGCCCGCAGCACCCGCCGAAAAGGACATTCTTCCCCCTCCCAGCGCACCGGCACCGCAGCCCAAGCCTCAGCCGGAATCGCCCCGGGAGACTGTCCCCGAAGCCCTGCTGACGCCCGACCTCATGGCGCTGGGCGTCCCCGAGAAGCTGGCCTCGCTGATGAGCGCCAACAACGTCACACCTGAGGAGCTGCAGTTCGTCGTGGGCAAGCGGGGCTATTTCCCGGAAGATATGCCCATCAAGGACTACCCCGCCGATTTCGTGGAGGGCTGCCTTGTGGCTGCATGGCCGCAGGTGCTCCAGATGGTGCTCGACAACCGCGACCTGCCTTTCTGATTTCTTCCTCTTAGGCGCTCCGCGCCCACGCCGGGTTGCGGCTCCCAGCATCCGCTGCGCTCCGCTTGCGTCTTGCTGGCCGCTGCCCCAACAACTCCTCCCTGCTTCCGCCACTGGCGGCGGTCGTCGTTGTTGCTCCTAACAGGGGAGCTGGCTGCCGCAGGCAGACTGAGAGGCTCACACATTATTATAAAGGAGAATACTTATGGCTGACATGAATACCACTACCGATCGCGCCCTTGGCTGGGATGATGAATTTACCAACATCTCGCAGGACTTCGTGCTCCTGCCCGAGGGCGAATACTACTTTGAAGTCACGGGGATGGAGCGTGCCCGTTTTGAGGGCAGCGCGAAGCTACCGCCTTGCTCGATGGCAAAGCTGACCCTAAAGATCTTCGGCGGTGCTCTGGGCGACACCACCGTCACCCACCGCCTCTACCTTCACACCAAGACGCAGGGCCTGCTGGGAGCATTCTTTGAGAGCATCGGCCAGTGCAAGAAAGGCGATACCTTCCGTCCCCGTTGGAACGAGGTCGTCGGCTCCAAGGGCCGCTGCAAGCTGGGCGTCCACGATTACGTCAAAAAGAGCGGAGACCCCGGCCAGAGCAATGAAGTCAACCGTTTCCTGCCGCCGCTCGAGGAAAAGGCTGCACCTTCGCAGGGCTGGACTCAAGGAGAATTCTGATGGGAGAAAAGCAAGCTTTACGCCCCTATCAGGAAGCCGCCCGGAAGAAGATTCACGCCGAGTGGGAGCATGGCCGTTTCCGCACCCTGCTGGTGCTCCCCACCGGCACCGGCAAGACGTTTGCATTTGG
>OIWL01003593.1_pt1 | contig 10506 bp, 8 predicted proteins | sample 1587561 | NCBI WGS metagenome assembly OIWL01 (sample SAMEA3888903, study PRJEB22519) | human gut metagenome | biome: human gut; feature: human-associated habitat; material: faeces | place: Denmark | collected 2010
CTGGGTGTTTCCACCTTTCATAAAAACAGAACCATGGCCGGTAAGAATCATAATACCAATTACCAGTGCCGCAATTGCCAGTATGTAACTGAATGACTGATCAAACATAATTATTTTCCTCCTTATAAATAACAGGAGCCCTGCACCGGATCACCGGCTGGCTCCTGTCTGATTTTAACCGAATATCCGCTTGATATGGGTTCGATCAATAGAAACAGATAATCGGAACATTGTACTGAATAATATTGTAAAGTTCTCCTGCCTTATCCGGTGGCATGTTGATACAGCCGTGGGAACCTCCTGTAAGATACCGGTCACCACCAAAGTATGGCTGCCAGTCTGCATCGTGGAATCCAATTCCTCCGTTAAACGGCATCCAGTAGGTTACCGGCTGTTCATAGGAATATGTTCCATCTGCCTTCTTGGTACCACGGAGCACATCCGGGCTCTTCTTATAATACAGGGTAAAGATTCCTGGAGGCGTTTTCCTCTCCGGATCACTTGCAAGTCCGGATACAATATCGGACTCAAAAATCACACTTCCATCCTGATAATACCGCATATACTGTTCTGTAAGATCTACTTCAATGTAAGTATTACCAAGATCATTAACGCCATAGGAATTGGCTGTCATGGAATATACCGGCTCTCTTGTTGTCTGTGTACCGGACTGAATCTCCTGGGTAAGCTGTGCTACCTCTGCGTCCTGGTCAATTTTCCATCCATATGCAGAACCATATACCGATACCGTTCTTCCACTTGTGGTCTGGAACTGTCTCTCAGTACCTACCGTATCATGAGAAGCTGCAAGTTGTGCTACATAATCCACAATATGCTGTTTAAAAGACGCATCGTCCTGTATCAGCTGTCCTTTTTCATCAAACTGCAGCCAGTCCTTAATGGTGTTTCCATCAAGTGTTACTGTTTCATCTCCAAATGTATAGGTGATGCTTGCTTTTGCGAAGTTATTATATGCATCTACCGTTGCCTGAAGATCTGCACTGTCACTGGTAACATCCGCTGTGACATATGCATCCGGATTACTGCCCAGATCTACTTCTGCATCATCACTGCTGATGGCTTCGCTGATCATCTGGTATGCTTCCTTCACCTTCAGCTCCGTGCCCTCGGTTTCCGGCACAATGGTAAATTCTGAATTGTTAAAACTTACATATGCATTCTCCGGGGCCACCTGGTTTTCTTTCTGTGCACAATTCAGTGCTTTCACCTGTGTTTCCAGCTTACTCTTGTCAAAAGCTGTTTCTTCCTTGGCTGTGTAAGTGGTTTCTCCAAAAAATCCCTTCACCCACTCATATGGCTTCTGAGATTTCAGGAGTTTCAGAATTTCACCACTGGATATATAGCGATAATCAATATCTGATCCTGTAATGGTCTGTGATTCCTGATCTCTCGCTTTTACCTCGATGGTATAGTTCTCCATCTTGCTGGCAATCTCCTGCTCCACCTCATAGGCAGTCTTGTTGGAACTGTCAATTCCGTTGATCGTTGTCCCTTCAAAAAAGTGGTTCGTGTAATAATAAGACACTCCGGCATATGCACAGCCGGCTGCTACCAGAACCATGGCTGCGATCATTCCGGTTACTTTTAACGCCTTATGCTTCTTTTTTTGGGGGAGAACGATTGGGGCAAATTCAGACTCATCAATCGGTACATATGTGATCTTCTTCGGTCTTGCCGACTTGGAAGGTCTCGCTGACTTCGAAGGCCGGGCAGACTTTTGAGAAGCAGATGCATCTGATTTTTTCTCAGGCTGGGCATCTCCGACTGTATCGCTGACAATCTTGGCCATGGCGTCGTTGATCTTATCTTCGATGTCCCTCTTCTCCTCGTTGCTCATATTTTTATTTCACCTCTATGTTTATGTGTCTTTCGAAAAGACACCTTTCCATTGATACTTTCCGGGCTGATCCGCACTTATATACACGGATCAGTTACCAGCTTTTTCATTATATCATACTTTCTGGAAATTGCATCTCATTTCACGGTTTTTTTATAACTTATTTGTACCGTACAATTTCCGGGACATATCTTTCATAACATAGAAATACATACCCCAGAGAAGCACCGTTGCAAAAATCCATGCCACCGGACTTGCCAGACATGTGCCAATATAGCTGCTTCTTCCTGCCGCAATCGTAGCTGTGATTCCTCTTCCCGCCAGTTCTGCCACGCCGGCCATCATAGGAAGGAGACCATATCCCATTCCCTGGATTCCGTTTCTAAGTACATTAACAAAATACAGCGGAATAAAGAACAACGCCACACATTTTACATAGATTGCTACCATAGGAAGCACTTCTTCAATGTTATCCGAGATAAACAGATATGCAAAATATTTTCCAGCAAAGAACAGAAAACCTCCCACAATAATCGAGTATACAATTCCGATAAAATGAGAAGCCCGGAATCCTTCCCTCACTCTTTCAAGCTTTCCGGCTCCGATATTCTGTGCGTTATAGGTAGCGCTGGCAGTTCCCTGTGCTACAAATGCCTGGGTAAAAATCTGCTCGATCTTACTTCCTGCGGTAAATGCTGCCACTGCATAGGATCCCAACATATTTAAAGCAGACTGTACCATCATAGTTCCAATTGCTGTAATAGAATACTGAAGTCCCATGGGAATTCCAACACCAATCTGCTTGAAAGCAAGACTGCGCCGGAAATACCAGTCTTCTTTTTTCATGCGGAGTTCCGGCACAAATTTCCAGATATACAGAAGGCATAAAACTCCGGATACTCCCTGGGAAATAATGGTAGCCCAGGCTGCTCCGGGTGCTCCCAGCTTAAACACAATGATAAATACGAGATCCAGCACGATATTCAACATTGCAGATAAGATCAGAAAATACAGCGGAATTTTACTGTTTCCAAGTGCACGGAGGATGCTGGCCAGGATATTATACAATGCCTGGGCAAAAATACCTCCGCAGATGATCATAACGTAAGCATATGCATCGTTAAAAATATCATCTGGTGTATGCATGAATTTCAGAAGTGCATGCATGCCTGTCATGCTGATTGCTGTCATAACTGCGGAAATCACTGCTGTCAGAATCAGTGCGTTACCTACTGTCTGGCGCATCTCATCCATTTTTCCCGCACCGTACTTCTGTGCAGTCAGTACGGTAAAACCGGCAGTAAGTCCCAGAAGAAAGCCTATGATCAAAAAGATGATAGTTCCTGTTGAGCCAACTGCCGCCAGTGCCTTTGTTCCTACAAATTTTCCTACCACCACCGCATCTACCATATTGTAGAACTGCTGAAATACATTACCAATAAATACCGGGATCGTAAATCCCAGGAGCACTTTTACCGGTTTTCCCTGTGTCATGTCTGTTTTCATGAAATCTTTTTTCCCCCCATTTAATTTGATCGTTCATAAACTTTGTGCTGCTTTTTGTTATTCTTTTTATTATTCTTTCTGTAACTTTACAGTTGCTCAAAAGTTACCTGTTTTTATGTATCAGAGGGATTATAGTTGAAATGGAATGATTTTACAAGATGATTTTGAAAAAATTTTTTATGTGTGGAAACAGAAACAAGGAAATACAAAAAATCCCCGCAGATCTGTGAAAATCTGCGGGGATTCCATAATATCTTATTTATTTCTCAACAAGAAGAGACTCTCCTGTCATTTCCTTCGGCTGCTCCATGCCCATAAGCTGGATCAGTGTCGGAACGATGTCTGCAAGGCATCCGTTCTCACGAAGTGTGTATTTCGGATCTGCGTTTACCAGGATAAACGGAACCGGGTTGGTTGTATGAGCTGTCCATGGCTCACCTGTCTCATAGTTTACAAGCTGTTCTGCGTTACCGTGGTCAGCACAGATAAAGAGCTGTCCGTCAACCTCTTTGATTGCCTCTACAGCCTTACCTACACACTCATCAACAGTCTCAACAGCCTTGATTGCAGCTGCCTCAACACCTGTGTGGCCAACCATATCCGGGTTTGCGAAGTTGATGATGATCACATCATATTTGTCAGATTTGATCGCCTCTACAAGTTTCTCGCAAACTTCCGGTGCGCTCATCTCCGGCTGCATATCGTAGGTCGGAACCTTCGGGGATTTTACAAGGATTCGATCCTCTCCCTTGTTCGGCTCCTCAACGCCACCGTTGAAGAAGAAGGTAACATGTGCATATTTCTCTGTCTCAGCGATACGTGCCTGTGTCATATCATGAGCTGCAAGGTACTCACCGAATGTATTGTGAAGAAGAACTTTGTGGAATGCTACCAGTTTTTTCTGGATAGTATCGTCATACTCTGTGAAGCATACGAATGTGGTATCCAGTCTCTTAGCTCTCTCAAAGCCTTTGAAATCATCATCACAGAAAGCTCTTGTGATCTCTCTTGCACGGTCCGGACGGAAGTTGAAGAATACAACGGAATCCTTATCGGAAATCGTTGCAACCGGTTTGCCGTCTTTCTCGATAACTGTCGGAAGTACGAACTCATCTGTCTTGTCATCGTCATAGGAAGCCTGAACTGCTGCTGCAGCGTCTGTTCCCTTTACGCCTTCGCCCTGTGTAAGTGCTTTGTATGCAAGCTCAACACGATCCCAGCGGTTATCACGGTCCATTGCATAGTAACGTCCGGAGATCACACCGATCTCACCAACGCCGATCTCTTTCATCTTGGCTTCCAACTGCTCTACAAACTCTTTACCGGATGCAGGCGGTGTGTCACGTCCATCCAGGAAGCAGTGTACGTAAACTTTCTTGAGACCTTCTCTCTTGGCCATCTCAAGAAGTCCGTAGAGATGTGTATTGTGGCTGTGTACGCCACCGTCAGAAAGAAGTCCCATAAAATGAATCGCGGAATCGTTGTCTTTTGCATTCTTCATAGCAGAAAGAAGTGCCTCATTCTTGAAGAAATCGCCGTCCTGGATCTCTTTTGTGATCCTTGTAAGCTCCTGGTATACGATACGGCCTGCGCCCATATTCATATGACCAACCTCGGAGTTACCCATCTGTCCGTCCGGAAGACCTACAGCAAGACCGCTGGCATTACCTTTTACAAACGGATAATCTTTCATGAGTCCGTCCATAACCGGTGTTTTTGCCTCATATACAGCATTTCCGTCATGTCTGTCATTGAGTCCGTATCCATCAAGGATCATTAAAACTGTTGGTTTTTTACTCATAATTTTCCCCTTCTTATCTTTGATCGAAGTTCCAGTCGGCGTAAGTTTCCGGAAATCCTGAAATGTCCTGCGCCATCTGGGATTCTTTTGTTTTCCATTTTATATAGTACCAAAATCCAGGAATTTTGCAACGCTTTTTTTATTTCTCATATACACGGATCATAGAAGAAATCTTTCTTACAGAGGCACTGTTCTCCAGCTCTTCCTTAACCTTAAAGAAAGCACCCTCACTTACCAGCTTGGTAATCACAACAACCTCGGCGGTATCCGGTCTCTTGCTCTCTTTCTGCATGATCTGTGCGACACTTGCCTGATATTTTGCAAAGTGCTCCAGGATCTCTGCCAGCACACCGCAACGGTCCTCAACCTGCAGACGGAGGAAGTAACGGTTGTGGGTATCTGCCATGGCTTTTACAGGAAGTGTCTTATAGCAGGTGCAGCCCACACGGCCGCAGCAGTCTGCCTTCATGTTGCAGACTACCTCAAATACATCTCCAACAACCGCACTTGCTGTTGGAAGTTCTCCTGCTCCACGTCCGTAGAACATAGTATCACCTACAGCATCTCCATGTACAAATACCGCATTGTAGGAATCATTGACAGATGCAAGAGGATGCTCTGCAGGGATCAGCATTGGGCATACATAGGCCTCAACGCCATCCTCCTGGCAGCGGGCAACACCCAGAAGTTTGATCTCACAGCCCATTTCCTTGGCGTAACGGATATCTTTCGCTGTGATCTTGGTGATTCCCTCGATATGAACATTGTCAAGGGTAACTCTGGAATTAAAAGCAACAGAAGCAAGGATCGCTACCTTTCTTCCTGCATCAATTCCTTCTATATCTGCAGTCGGATCTGCCTCTGCATATCCAAGCTCTGTGGCAAGGGCAAGGGCATCGGAAAATTCCATTCCTTCCTGGGACATCTTGGTAAGGATAAAGTTCGTAGTTCCGTTTACGATTCCCATAACTTCCGTTACATGGTTGGCCTCGAGGCTGTTCTTAAGTGGGCTGATGATCGGAATTCCTCCGGCAACAGCAGCCTCAAACAGGAAATCTTTCTGTGCAGCCTTGGCAGTTTCCAGAATCTCTTTTCCGTGAACTGCAATCAGATCTTTGTTTGCAGTTACTACATTCTTTCCGGCTTTCAGTGCTGCAAGAATGTAAGTACGGGCCGGCTCAATTCCACCGATCAGCTCGATCACAATATCAATAGAAGGATCTCCTTCGATATCTGCCCAGTCTGTTGTAAGAACAGATGGATCTTCTACTTTTTTAGATGCTTTTTCGAGGTTACGCACCAGGATCTTTGTGATCTTTACCTGACATCCAAGCTTGGCTGTCATTTCCTGCTCCTGATTTTTGATAACTTTATAGACTCCGGTTCCTACTGTTCCAAGACCAAGAAGGGCCGCATTTACGACTTTTTCGCTCATTTTCTGATGTCCCCTTTCCGTTTTTTCCAATTTTTATCAGAGTTAACTCCTATGTTATGGCAGAAAACGCTTTTTGTCAAGCTCCGGCAGCGGAAGGAGTTCCAGCCAGCTGCCAAAAATTCCGACAATCAATTCCTGTACCATAGCTTTGGAGTGAGGCTCCATTTTATCCAGCTGTCGTACCATGGCAGCCAGACTTTTCAGGCCTCCATCCTGAATCTGGGAAATCGTATCCGCGCCGGTGGCCTCAAGCACAGAAAAAAGTTCTCCTATCAGATGTGCCCTTTCCTCTTCATTCATAGTATCAATCCATTTGTGAAGACTCCGGTCTGATGCCGCCGCCCTCCTTGTCAGTGTTTCTTTCTGAATAAAAGACGGCCCCATCACCTCCCAGGTAAAAGCATCGTGCTGCAGGATGCCTTTCTGACTGCTTGCCACGATCAGCGGTTCTTTCTGATGCGTAAGAAGCATGCCGATCACAGATGCCTCCGGTATAATACGGGTGACTTTTGGCAGAACCTTCTCCACTCTCTCAGGGCTGAAAAATTCCTCCGGAAATCCTGGTCCGTCGTTATCGTAAACAGAAAGAATCTTCTCCTGAAGTATTTCATTACACTGCATGGCAGCATACATAGCAAGATTGCCACCTTTGGAATGTCCTCCGATACGCAGCATGGACTGCAGATAGGTTCCGTGTTCTTCCAGATATTCCAGAGCTTTTCTGTGGGATGGGACAACTCCATTGCTCAAATTAAAATCCTCTTTCCATCCCACAATTGTATCATCGGTTCCCCGGAAAGATATATAGGATGTTCCATCTCCCAGTCCGATCATCACTGCCGCAAACTGCTGTGCCTGTCTGGACAGAATTTCATTCACAAATCCTCCCACTATGCATTCCCGGAATCGTTTCGAACGGGCCATCTTTTCAAGAAGAACCGGCGTATTCTGCAAAAACGCACTTTCTGCTTTCATATCCTGTTCTTTTTTTTCTGTGGAAAATCTCTCTGAGAGATCCTTTATGCAAAGAGTATCTCCATTTTTCAGCTCGGTTATCTCATCCAGATCCAGATAGGAAAAGCATGACAGTATCAGATTGTCAACTTCATTAAACGGTGACTGTTCAAAAGTAAGGTCCCCTCTCCAGTCAAGATAATCCAGAATATTTCCCATAAAACCCTCCACAAATAATCACATAAGCGTCTTCCGCACAGTTACAGTCTTTCTTTCTATTATAATACATAACTGTCCGGTTTCATCCATCCTCTGTTTTTCTTTATCATACCATAAAACCTGATTATTTGCCCTGTTTATCCAGTTTTTTCCTGAGATAGATAATGTAATGAATACAGCCACAGGTAAAAGCCGGAAACAGAATTGACAGGCCTGCTGCTGACACTACATAAATTACAGCTCCTTTTCCATTCTGCGGTGCTCCGGCCACAAAACAATAGAACATGGTAGTCGAAAAATATATGGTAACCGCCAATGAAAAAAATACCTTCAAAAATTTCCTCATTGTTTCTCCTTTCCATAGTGTCTCTATAAGGACACTGTTGTGATTCCAATTTTACATTCATAATAAGATTAATTCAAGGACGAATCGGACAGGATAAACATATGATAAAGTATGACAGATTTTGGGTCACAATGAAAGAACGAGGTATTACTCAGTATGATCTTTATGAACACTATGAAATTACCCGTTCTCTTCTGGACAGGCTTAGAAAAAACAAAAACATTGAAATTTTTACAATAGACAGGTTGTGTTCCATTCTTCACTGTGATATTGAAGATATCGTAGAACATATTCCTGATCCGGATGAAATGAATAATAATCCAAAAGAAATTTCGGAGAAAAACAGTTCTTCCTCCGAAAATAAGAAAAACTCTCTCTGAGCATAAACACCGAATTTTTATTTCTGCGTATTTATGTCAGAGAGAGTTTTTTTTGACAAATAGATTTTCCATTATTCCACAAAAAAAAGGGGCCGAAGCCCCTTTCTTTGTTTATTCTTATTTGTAGTTTACGATCTTTCCGAAATCTGGTTTCAGGGAAGCGCCACCTACAAGACCGCCGTCGATGTCAGCCTGAGCAAATAAGTCAGGAGCTGTTGCAGCGTTTACAGATCCGCCGTACTGGATACGAATCTCTGCTGCTGTAGCGTCATCATAGATCTCAGCGATGCATTTACGGATGTCAGCGCAAACTTCCTGAGCCTGCTCTGTTGTAGCTGTCTTACCTGTTCCGATAGCCCAGATCGGCTCGTAAGCGATAACTGCTGTCTTAGCCTGATCAGCTGTAACACCCTGGAATCCAACCTTAACCTGCTGACGGATGAAGTCCATTGTTACGCCCTGCTCTCTCTGAGTAAGTGTCTCACCGCAGCACATGATTGGTGTGATACCATGCTCGAAAGCTTTGAGCATTTTTTTGTTAACGTCTTCGTTTGTCTCACCGAAGTACTCTCTTCTCTCGGAATGTCCAAGTACTACATACTTAACGCCTGCATCTACGAGCATAGCCGGAGCGATCTCGCCTGTGTAAGCACCTTTCTCCTCGAAGTACATGTTCTCAGCACCAACCTGGATGTTTGTTCCTTTAGCTGCCTCAACAACAGGGATGATGTCGATAGCCGGTACGCAGAATACTACGTCAACTTCGTCGTTAACAACAAGCGGTTTTAAAGTCTCAACCAGCTTTACAGCCTCGCTTGGTGTCATGTTCATTTTCCAGTTTCCAGCAATAATTTTCTTTCTTGCCATGGTTTTTATCTCCTTTTTGTGTTCGTGGAACACTTTATTTTTTATCAGTCTTTATCGTTAGCTGCTGCTACACCTGGGAGCTCTTTGCCCTCAAGGAACTCAAGAGAAGCACCGCCACCTGTGGAGATGTGTGTCATCTTGTCGCCATATCCGAGGATATTTACAGCTGCTGCGGAATCACCGCCACCGATGATTGTTGTTGCGTCTGTCTCAGCAAGAGCTTTTGCAACTGCCTCTGTACCATGTGCGAAGTTCGGCATCTCGAAGCATCCCATCGGTCCGTTCCATACAACTGTCTTTGCATCTTTTACAGCATCTGCAAAGATTTTCTCTGTCTCTGTTCCGATATCCATTCCTTCCCATCCGTCCGGAATCTCACCACGTTTTACGATCTGGATGTTGCAGTCGTTGGAGAAGTCATCACCGATTCTGTTATCTACAGGAAGAAGAAGTTTTACACCTTTCTCCTCTGCTTTCTTCATCATATCGAGAGCATACTGAAGGTAATCATCCTCGCAGAGGGATGTTCCGATATGTCCGCCCATAGCCTTGGAGAATGTATAGGACATACCACCACCGATGATCAGTGTATCTACCTTGTCAAGAAGGTTGTTGATAACAGAGATCTTGCTGGAAACCTTAGCACCGCCAAGGATTGCTACGAATGGTCTCTCCGGATTGTTTACAGCGTTTCCGAGGAAATCGATCTCTTTCTGCATCAGATATCCTACAACTGCTGTCTTCACATATTTGGTAACACCTACGTTGGAGCAGTGAGCTCTGTGAGCAGTTCCGAATGCATCATTTACGAATACATCGCAGAGAGAAGCAAGTTCTTCGCTGAACTTGTCTTCGTTCTTTGTCTCTTCTGCACGGTAACGTGTGTTCTCAAGAAGAACTACATCGCCATCTTTCATCTCTGCTACAGCAGCTTTTGCGTTCGGTCCTACTACCTCAGGATCTGCTGCAAATTTTACTTCCTGGCCAAGAAGCTCAGAAAGACGAACTGCTACAGGTGCAAGAGAAAGCTCCGGTTTCGGCTCTCCCTTCGGTTTTCCAAGGTGGGAGCAGAGGATAACTTTTCCGCCGTCTGCGATCAGTTTCTTGATTGTAGGAAGAGCAGCTACAAGACGGTTCTCA
>OIWL01003594.1_pt1 | contig 10494 bp, 10 predicted proteins | sample 1587561 | NCBI WGS metagenome assembly OIWL01 (sample SAMEA3888903, study PRJEB22519) | human gut metagenome | biome: human gut; feature: human-associated habitat; material: faeces | place: Denmark | collected 2010
TTATGACGGACGGGTATTTTACCCGGAAACGGATGTGAACGCGGACACGCCGCAAGTCGGTCTAAACCTATCATTACACGATCCACGAAACTACAACCTCAAGAAGCATATGGTTCGATTGGCTATCTACGAGCTCACGAAACTCATTGCCCCGAATAATGTCAGTGTTGTCCGTATGCGCGATTACGAGGACAGCATGAAATGGCTTAATGATGCCGCCAAATTGCGACTTAATCCACAAATCCCCCGTAAAGTCGATGACACGAAAAAGCCGGTTACCGATTGGCAACTGGCTACTTTCCAAACAGATTATGACCCGTATCGAAACCCGTGGCTGACCTAAATAACAGTAAATACCGCTACCGGATTTGTTGTCGTAGTCTTTACCATGAACAAGAAACGAAATTACTGCTTGTTTGTTAGTTCCGTTTCCACAAGAGCCCCCCTGAACGGGTGGCAAGTTCCTTGTAATATGCCGCCAAAAGAAGATATAAATTTGGCCTTTTAGAATAATCCAATCTGCTATATTCCTTACTGCCTTTGCGGTATTTAATAATCTCAAGACATTGAATAATTATTTACTTGTTTTTGTGCCCGTTGGATTTAGGTTTGAATAAGGCATGAAGTCTTATCACGCACACCAACAATGTTTCATAATCAACATGAAAGTAGAGGCGTTCATCTTTCAGACTACATTGAAAGTGAATCCGATAGCGGCATGAAACGGTTCTCCCTACAGGACGGGCAGATGAGCAACTGCATGCTCTCTGCCCGTTTTCTATGGTACAAGGCAATTATAATAAAGCCATTTTTATTTTTCCCTGAAAAAAGTGTCGGTTATTTCATTGCAGAACAAAACATTTTTCTAATTTTGTATTTGAAGAAGTATTCACTCTAATAAACTGATATGTATGACAATGGATACATTGTAAAATGTCGCTCGATTTTAACAAATGATATTTGTTTGAGCGAAGCTTCGCATAAAGCGGACGTTTTTCTTGTGTGCATTAGTTACCTTACATATTCCCTTAAAAAGTGTATTAATAATTTGGCAGTGTGGAAAATTCGTGTAAACACACACACACAATTATCGCGCGTCAATATATAATAAAACATTTAATTTACAATGGATTACCGGAATCAATTATCCGGGGTTATCCTTGTCTTACGACAAAAGTTCCTATAAATACTCATCCTCTGCCATATTGTCTCAAAAAAGGCAGGATATTTTTATGGTCCGACGGTACTGGGGAGCGTTCTCTGCGCCCGAATATCGTCGGTTTTTTGTTTCCACCCATAACAGTCTGAAATCTCTTTTAGTGTTTAAGTATCTATGATTGGAATATATGGAAATAAACAAACCATGCCTGAATCCCAGAAAAAAGAACTTTTTTCCGCAGGTATTACCTATATGGTAAGTGGCGAATATGCCTTTGCCTTCTCCTGTTTCACGCAGGCAGGAAAGTCTGACCTGCCGACACTTTACAACAAGGCGTTATGCTACTACTACCTTTCTCTGTATAATGACTGCCGTTCCCTGCTGTTGGAAGCGGAGAGGCTGCTGCCACCGTTAACGGAACGTCTGCCGGAAAACCTGCCGGAAGCCGTCCTCCGCTGGGAATACGAAAAAAGCCCTGCCGGTTGTCCCATGCCGGAGGATGCTCCCGATAACCTCGCCGCCGTACAACTGTTGAGGCTGAAAGCGAAAGTGTCGGCCAGACTGCACCTGCACACGGAGGTGCGGACTATCCACGCCCGTTTGGGCAATAAATATCAACACATTGAAGAACTGATAAAAAACATACAACCATGAAATACAGTGACATATACAGACTTTATTCGACAAGTCAGCCGAAGGATGCAATTCATCAGGCGCTCCGGGAAGTGCCCGTCGATGACAGCGACGAACAGTACGAAGACCGTTCTCCGTTGCATCTTGCCTGCCAGTATGGAGACACGGAGGGGGTCAAGATACTTCTTGAACGTGATGCCGAACCCAACACGAAGGATGCAAACGGTTCCACCCCGATTCATATCCTCGGCAGAACCAGTGCCGGCTGTGCAGATGAAGACAAACTGAAAGAAATAGCCGTCATGCTCATAGAACAAGGAGCGAATATACCGCGTTCGGCCAAGAATACGACGGCCCTTATCGAGTGCATAAGGAACCGTCATTTCAAGATGGCGGAAGCGATCATAGATTCCGGAGCACGCGTCAACTCAACCGACCTTAACGGCGAGAACGTGCTTTTCGGTTTTTGTGCCGCTTCAGGCGACATCAGAAGGGATATCCGGTTCGCGAAAAAGGAACTGGACGAATCCGTACAATACCGTTACCCCGAAAACAAGATAGAGGAAATCAGGAGCAGGATTGCAAGGCTGGAGGATGATGGCGAAACCGCCTACCGACTTGCCAGAAGGCTTGTTGAAGAAGACAAGGCCGATCCGGAAGACAAGTCAAACAGTGGAAAGACAGCCTGGGATGCCGCCATAGAGAACAAGGCGATGAAGATCGCGGCCTTCCTTTCCGGAAGCGACCCCGATGTTGACGAACTTTCGGCCTTGCACGGCAACATGGACATATTCCAGGCTATGTACATGAAGGATATGGAGGCACTGGATGCCATTCTGCGTTCGGGTGCAGACCTGCAGACGGTGTGTGAGCACAAGGATATGTATGACTTTGAAAGCAAGTCGCCCCTCGCTTGTGCGTTCAGTTGGTTTGACAGCATACAGGATGCTCCGGCCATGATTCTGAACGGCGGAGCGAATCCGAATTACCGTTTCCCGAATGAAGAGACGGCTTTTTCGGTATGGGTGAGTAAGGACTATTTCTGCAAGGATACCGAGGTTTACAAGGGGCTGCTTGACCTGATGAAGGAAAAAGGCTGGAATCCCGAGCTTCCTGTTGATACGGAAGGCAACACGGCACTTGCCCTTTCCTGCCGCCATACCGGCTACAGGTTGGGTAAAACGGCATTCGGTTGGCTGCTCAAGGGAAAGGCCGACCCCAACGCCGCCAATCTTTCCGGCCAAACTCCCATGATGATTCTCTTCGGTGGTCATAAGGCGAACGAAAAATATGTGCCTTACGGCTGGTCAGCCGGTTCTGACGACCCCACGGAAATCCTCGAAAAGCTTCTCGAAGCCGGAGCTGACGTGAACAAGACGGACAACCGGGGAAACACCCTCCTGCATTATGTGGCGGCATGTTGTCGTGACAGCATGGCACAGAAAGCGATTGAACTCCTGCTGGACTTCAAGCTGCCTGACGTAAATGCCGTAAACAATGAAGGCAAAACGGCCATGGACGTGGCGGCAGACTACAACAATGACAATCTCGTAAGACTATTATTGAAATATTCTTAAACAAAGATATATGGACAACAACCAGACATTTCTCAATGCTTGCCGAAACGGGCAGAAAAGCATTGTCCAGATATTCCTGAAAAAGGGAGGAATTGACATCAACAAAAGGGATCAGGAAGGAAACACTGCTCTTTATTATGCCTGTCAGAAAGGTTACAGGGACATAGTGGCTCTGCTTCTTGACAACGATGCCGACGCGTCATGTATCAACAACCGTTCCGAAAGCCCGCTCCACGCGGCGGCACGGAGCGGCAACAAGGAAATCCTCGGGAAGCTGCTCCAGAAGGGGGCCGACATCAACGTGACGGACAATGAAGGACGAACCCCGCTAATATGCCTGCTTGACAACAAGCGTACAGATGCCGCCCTTTTCCTGATGGATCAGGGAGCCGATACGGAGGTCGCCGATGCCTCCGGCCACAAGGCCATCGACTATGCCACAGCCCACGGGCTGCGGGAAGTGGTCGCCCGACTCTCGTGCGGGAATGACCGGGATGCACGTGGCAACACCCCGCTTCATCAGGCCGTGTATAACGGACAGGGTGAAATTGTCCGCACGCTGCTCCTGTCAGACAAGTCCATGCTTGACTCGACGAATGACGGCGGAGAGACTCCGCTGATACTCGCCTGTATGCAGGGGAATCTTGTCATGGTCAACCTTCTTCTCGGGACCGGAGCCGATCCCGGCAAAGCTATGCTGAGCGGCAATGCCCCGATACATTACGCGGCCATTTCAGGTAACCGCTTTATAGGCGAGGCTCTGCTGAAGGCCAAAGCTGCGGTTGACGCACAGAATGACAACGGGGAAACCCCGCTTATTCTTGCAGCCAAGGAGGGCCACAACGATTTTGTGTCCGTCCTGCTTGAATTTCACGCGAATGTTAGCATCTCAGACAACCTCCAGCACACCGCCCTGTACTATGCAGGAGAGCGCGGCTTCAACGAAATCGTGGAAAAACTTCTTGAAAACGGAGCGGAATAAACAGGTAAGATATTCATTAACAAATTTAATATTAGAAAGATATGGCAGAAGAAACCAAGAAGACACCTCAGACACCCGAGGAAATCGCAAGAGAAGCACAGGCTCAGGCCATGAAAGCAGCACTGGAACAGGCGCAAGCCTTGTATGGCAACGTACCCGGATTTGAAGGCACCGACCTGATGAAGATGCATGAAAAGCTGATGCAGGACTCGGCCGAGATGTTCCCGGGAGTTGCGGAGGCACAGGCATACCAGGCAAAGATGATGGCAGAATCCGCCCAGGATCCCGAGGCGATAATGGAGACCTACAGCAAAAACATCGAGTTCGCAGGGAACATGATGCAGCAGGCAATGAATGCCGGATTCATGCCGGAAGGTTTACCGGATTTCTCGGACGGTTTTGACGTATATGCAGGTTGGGAAATCACCCGCAAGGGCGACAACAGCCTGACACCTGAACAGAACAGACTTCTGGCTTATGGGGCACCTCTGTTCCTATACAACGATGACAACGTGGACTCCCTTGAAAGTACAGCAGGCACGGACACCCTTAAGGAAATGCTTGAGGAATGGTGGGAAGTTACTGACAGGAAGAGTGCCCTGGAGACCATCTCATGGCTGCTGAACGAAGGCCAACATGCCGGTGCGGATCCGGCCTTGACTGAAATCCGCCAGCGTGGAATCGAGGCCATCACCGAGGAAGAAAAGGCGGACGAGGACAGCAAGATCGGCGATGCGTTCACGATAGCTGAATTTGTAATGGGAGTAAATGAAACGACGGAAGCGGACCTGCCCGAAACCGTGCTGGCATGGGACTTTGTACGTGCCGTGAACATGGCCCGTTGGGCTTTCATCTGCGGCTACATCAATGAAGACGAAATGTGGGAAGCCATCAGAACCACTGCCGGCATAGCCAAGGAATCCTTCAATTCGTGGGAAGAATACGGCAACAGCTTTGCCGTGGGACGCGGAATATGGAGAGGCGAAACAGATGACTACGAGACTGCGGATGAAGTCGTGGGAGCGCTTCTCAATAAAGAAGATTCCCCTTGGAAGGCAATCGAATGGTAGAATCCGAAAAAAATAGGATCAACAATATCTTAAAAGTTTTACGATTATGGCACTTTTCAAAAATGCAGCAACAGAATGGGAGAAAACCATGACAGAGAATGATCTTGACCAAATGGAAGCACAAGGTCTTGACGTAAGTAAATACAGGGAGAAACTGGCCGCACGGCGTGCAAAGGAGGCCGAAGAAGCCAAGCGAGACAGGGAACTGTACAAGAACCCGACACAGCTTGACAAGATGAAACCGTACATGCAGACGCCACGCAGTTCTGAGACCGAGTTCTTCAAGAAACTTGCAGGAAAGGCACCATGGCTGGGCAAAAGCAAGTGGTTGAGAAAATTCACGGAAGGATATATCGTTTACGCGGGGATTGTCAGTGCCCCGGCAGAGGCGTGGAAAGGCGTGAAGCACAAGGACGACTCTTTCCATGGTATTGGCATATACGCACTGGACAAGGGACACATGAACGATGTGGAATGGCTGAAGAGAGTGATGGAAAAGCTGCGCAACATGTGTGAAGGCAGGCAGCCGGTAGCTCCCGGATGTGAGGGCGTAGTCAGTCTTGCCAAGGAGGAGGACTGCTGGTCAACCGTGAAACTGAGTGGTGAAATCGTGGAAGGCGCCGATGTGGAAGTAAGGAAACTTGTCCTTTATTACAAGGAACTTCCCCAAGGCTATCTTCCTTCAGACGGCATCGTCCCCCACTTCTACTGGGAAGGGACAATCAGAGTCATACCGGCTGAATTGTATGTCTAAATCCATCTGAAAATATGATTATAGCCGTTATATGTATTATCGTGGTACTGCTCATAATTATTTTATGGGCAGTATTCACTAACAACAGCCTTATTGCAAAGAAGAACCGGGTCAAGCAATGCAGAAGCGGTATCTGCGTGGTCCTCAAACAGAGGAATAACCTGATCCCCAATCTTGTCGCATCCGTAAAGGCATACATGGGGCACGAGAATGAGATTCTCACCCGCATTGCCGATTTGCGGTCAAGGGCTTCGAACGCTACAGAGTCCGAGCAGATAAAAAGCGGTACGGAAATGTCCTCGCTTCTGTCAAGACTGAATGTGGCGGTGGAAGACTACCCGGAGCTGAAGGCGAACCAGCAGTTCCTTCATCTTCAGGTCCAGATCGAGGACATGGAGAATGAGCTGCAGGCAATCCGGCGCACCTACAATGCCGCTGCTACCGATTATAACAATTACATTGAAATGTTTCCGTCGTCGATAATCGCATCCTGGCGCAAGCATGAGCAGCAGGAGTTGATAGAGTTCCCGGAAAGTGAGATCAAGGAAGTGAAAGTGGGAGAATTATTCAAGTAAAGCATGGAAGAAAGTCAGAATATAGATTTCAAGGGCATTTCCCTTCACATGAAGAAAGAGATGTCCCGTAGAGAGTGTAAAATAAACTGTGTCAGGCTATAATAATAATAGTTTAACACAGTTTTTATAATATGGCCAATTTGGAAATAGACTACAAGAAAGCAGCCCAGCAGCTGCGTAGCGGTGAAGCACTCTTCGGTAAAGACGGAGCTTTGGCTCCTATGCTAGAACGTATCCTAAACGCAGCCTTAGAAGGTGAGATGGATGCTCACCTTAATAGCGTTGACTGCAGTTCTGGCAATCGTCGTAACGGCAAGATGAGCAAGACCGTACAGACAAAGTATGGAGAGGTGATAGTCGAAACCCCTCGTGACCGTGACGGTTCTTTTAAACCGGAGACAGTTAAGAAACGTGAGACAATTCTTGCTGAAGGTATGGCAGATCAAATCATCAACATGTATGCTCTTGGTACAAGCACTCGTGATATAAGCAAGTACTTTGAGCGTGAGTTTAACACAACCCTTTCAGCAGAAACCATCAGTGCTATAACCGACCGAGTTATTCCCGAAATAACAGCCTGGAAGTCCCGTATGCTTGACCCCGTCTATGCCATTTGCTGGCTTGACGCCATTCACTACAAGGTAAAAGACGATAAGGGTCGTGCAGTCACTCGTGCAATATACAATGTCCTAGGTGTAAACAAGTCTGGTCACAAGGATCTTCTTGGTATGTATATATCTGAGAGTGAGGGTGCTAACTTCTGGCTTGATGTTATGACCGACCTTCAGAACCGTGGTGTACGTGATATTCTGATTTGTTGCGTAGACGGTCTTAAGGGATTCCCTGATGCCATCCAAAGTGTATTCCCGGAAACCTCCGTTCAGCTATGTGTAGTCCACCAAATCCGTAACTCAATCAAGTATGTAGGAAGCAAGCATCAGAAAGAGTTTCTGAAGGATCTCAAGACCGTATATGGTGCTGTAAGCAAGGATTCTGCATTAGCACAGCTTGACATGGTTGATGAAAAATGGGGTGAGATGTACCCCATAGTAATCAAATCCTGGCGCGACAACTGGGAGCGTCTTACGGAATATTTTCAGTATACTCCTGCAATCCGCAAACTTATCTACACAACCAATACGGTTGAGGGCTATCATCGTCAGGTGCGTAAAGTAACGAAGAACAAAGGTGTGTTCCCGTCAGACACCGCACTTGAAAAGCTTGTGTATCTTGCCTATCGAGACATTAGTGGGAAATGGACTATGCCACTGTCTAATTGGGCACTGATATCACAGCAACTTGCCATAAAATTTGGTGATAGGTTCAAGATTATGTAACTTTGCTTGTGAAAGGCTCCTCTTATTTGTATGCAGATGTGAAATCTGCACACAAATAAGAGGGAAAGAATAAAAAACAGAGCCGTGACACAGTTCAGTTTACACTACCCCCGGATGAATGTTCGGGGGATTTTTTTTCTTTTGGGCGTTCCCGTGGGACGGTCGGGCTTTACGTTTCAAGTCCTCGCCTAAAGGCTGTGGGCTTTACTCTGCAATCCCTAACGCATGGCTGAAAACTCCTCTTGCCGGTGGTGTTCTTCTTCATACAGCCTCATGCGTTCTTGTAATGCTTCTTTTAAATTGTCGCTTTTTTTCAGTCCGAGTTTGGCACGTATGTTCGCTCGTTGGCTGGTTATGTTTCCGCTACTCCGATGTAATAATTCGCATATTTGGCTGACGGTCTTGTCTTGCAGTATTAAACGGCAGATGTTTAATTCGGACGGGGATAAATTGGGATATATTCTCCTGATTGTATCAAGTTTACTTTTTTCCTTTTTCTGGTATGCGGCAAGGGCTGTAAAAAGATTTTCTTTGGATTGTTCCCCTATTATGTTTAACAGGGAGCTTGTCTTTTCTTCCGGGTTATTCTCGCTTAACAACTCGGCGAACGCGAATAGTTCTTCCTTTTTCATTTGGAGACGTTTCAAAAGCATTTCCTCTTCCTCTTTTAGCAAGTTGCTACTTTTTAGCAAGCTGCTGATATTACTGTGTAAGGATCTTCCTAATAAGGGGATCATGGTGTATATGATGATGATCAAAGGCAGATAACTGTATAGGAACGGTTCGTCGGTGATAAGTGTGCAGATTGTATAGGAAGCTATGGTAAGGGAGGACAATAGGATGGAGATATTACTCATATAGGCACAGATGGAAAGCATGGTAAATAAGAGAGAGATAGTAATGTTACTCATTATCAATGCTCTTTGATAACTATATTCATATCCGCTACATATTGAGCAATAAATTATCTCGATAAAAATCTCGATATGTATGGCTATCAGTATAATGGAAAAGGTCGTGGTCAGATTTACTCTCTTTTTAAAATAAGCGAGAGTGCACATAATGATAAACAGGAATAATACGCTGTTAATATAATAAAACTGTTCATTGGGAAATGGAACTGAATATATGTATATGGGTGCGCATAAGGCCAGCATGAGCAGGGATAGATGAAAGACACGTTTTTGTTGATACGTTATTATCATTTCGCTTTCTTTTTTGTCGTAAGTTTGAGTTTTTATTGAACTTAGAAAAGTAGCGGCTTTTGTGCTGAATTTCATGTGTTTTATTGTTTTAAGTGTTATTAAGTATAATGTTTCCTGCAAAAATAACTGTTTTTTTTTTTTTTTGTATGTTTAAGTACTTTTCTTTATGATGTTAAGTGTTTTTAATTGTTGTGTAAGCGTGATTGGCTGCTGTGGTAAGTGTTGTAGCTGTTGTGTGGTTGTCTTTTTAAGTATTTATAAGTTTAAAATACTTGTTTTTTGCTTTGGAGGTTGGTTTATAGGTGCATATCTTTAGCGGTTGAAATTCAGGGGGTGTAAAAGCCTGGGTTTGGATTGTCATATTAACAAATGATTAAATGACGAAAAGATGTTTTTTTATATTAAATGTGTATTGTTCGTGCTCGTGTTGAGTATAAGCGGAGAAATATCCGCTCAGGAGAAGCGTGATTCGGTAAGGATCTATTTTCATCAAGGAAAGGTAAATATAGATACATGTTTACTTGACAATGGGAACGAGATGGAGCGGTTTGCTAAAATCTGTTCCGCATTGAACGACTCCGTCCGTCTTATCAGGAAAATTCAAATAATAGGAGGAGCTTCCCCGGAAGGAGGGGGGCTGTTGAATGGAAGGCTGTCTGAAAAACGAGCAGAGGTTTTGTGGCGGTATATATCACCTTATATAAAGATTCCGGTATTGGAGAGGGATTTTCATTTTTCGGGAAGCGACTGGAACGGACTTATAACGATGGTGAGAGCGGATGTGAATGTTCCGGAGAGGGAGGATGTCCTTCGTTTGTTGGAGAAGATCGTACGTTTGGAAAACCAGGATAGCCCTTATTGGGGGGGAGAACTGAAAAGACTGAAAGGGGGGAGGCCATACTCATATTTGTATAAATTCCATTTTCCGAAACTTCGTTCGTCGATGGTGAAAATATGCTATGATAGTGATCCGATAAATCCCGTCAGAGATACGGTATATATACATACACGTGATACGTTGTGCATCCGTGATACCGTTACCGTCATAGCTCCGGTAAAGAAACGGCCGTTTTGCATGGCGGTGAAAACAAACTTGCTTTATGACGCTGTTTTGATACCTGACATCGGGGTTGAGTTCTGTTTGGGGAAGAACTGGTCTGTGGCCGGGAATTGGATGTATGCCTGGTGGAAAAGTGATCGGA
>OIWL01003612.1_pt1 | contig 10437 bp, 5 predicted proteins | sample 1587561 | NCBI WGS metagenome assembly OIWL01 (sample SAMEA3888903, study PRJEB22519) | human gut metagenome | biome: human gut; feature: human-associated habitat; material: faeces | place: Denmark | collected 2010
TACTGTTCTAAGGCAGTATGCTGGAGGGATTCATTTAGAAAAAGCAGGGAGCTGCATGGTTGTTTCCAGTATCCTTGTCCTTCTGTGCGGTCAGTATCTGGCGTCTGGTTCGGCTGTGATGTGGCAAATGCGGATTATATGGCTTGTCGCAGTTGGATTCATATTTGCTATGGCACCGGGGGATGCCAGCAGCAAGAAACTGGATGTGAAAGAGAAGAAAGTTTATGGGATGCGCGCGAGGGTAATTTTAGTTATTGAATGCGCGATAGCAGGTGTTTTTTCTGTGATTGGATATTCCCTGATCGTAAACGGGATTACGGTAGCGCATATTGTTTTGGCGTCTGGTTTAATATTAGGATGGACCAAAATTTTTTTTGATAAAGAGTTAGAGTGAACTAATCCATGATAGGAATAAGAAATACCTGGGAAAAGCGTATTGCAAAAGGATGATAAACAGAACAAAAAGAACATGATACAAGAGGAATATAAAAGTGAATTTGAAATTGATAAAAAATACAGAAAATATCAACAAAGAGAAAATAACCTTGTTCTGCCTGCCGTTTGCAGGAGGCGGTGCTTCTGCTTATAACCAGTGGGCGAAAAAGATGCAGGGGAAAGTAACGGTATGCCCAGTTCAGCTTCCGGGAAGGGAAGAACAGATCATGGAGAAACCGTATATAGATATGTCGGTTATGTTAGATGACCTGGAAGAGGCTGTAAGAAAGGTTGTGTACGGACCGTATGCCTTATGGGGACACAGTATGGGTGGGAAGATCGCCTATGAGCTGGAAAAACGGTTGGAGGCAGCGGGATATACTGCAAAATGCCTGTTTATTTCCGGCAGCCGGGTTCCTAGTATTCCGGAGCCAAATCCAATCTATCATCTTCCGGATGAAGAGTTTAAGAGGGAACTGGGGAGATTTGAAGGGACGCCCAAGGAGGTACTGGAGAACCAGGAATTGCTGGATTTCTTTCTGCCTATGCTGCGGGCAGATTTTACCATGGATGAAACGTATTATGACAAGGAGGGAATAGTGCTGCATACGCCTATCGCTGCATTTGGCGGAGAAAAGGACGGAGAAGCGGATGAGAGTGCGATCTTGGAATGGGGAAAGTATACGGACAATGATTTTAACTACCGGATATTTCCGGGAGGACATTTTTATCTGCGGGATTGTGAAGACGAAGTAATAAGTGAGGTCATGAGACTGCTTTAGAGAATGAAAAATGGAGATTAAACGATACGGAGAAAAGGAATTTCTGTCAGCAGACAAACTTTATATCCGTGAAAATGAGATACATATATGGTGTATCCGCTGGCCTGAAATGACAGATTTCTGGAAGAACCATGAATATATCCTGAGTGGGCAGGAATTGGAGCAAGCCGGAAGATTCCGTTTTCCTGAAGACAGGATGCGTTATATAGCCGGGAAGGTTGTCGTGCGGATCCTCTTAAAAAGATACTTAGATATGGAAACGATTGATTTTTCTGTCAATGAACTGGGTAAGCCTTATCATAAAGAAATCGCAGGAAAGCAGACAGTCAATTTTAATATTTCGCATTCGGGGGAATTCATACTGGAGGGATTCGCTGTCGGAATGGATATCGGAGTGGATGTGCAGGAGATGGCAGAGTGCCCGGACTATAGGGAGATAGCGGAAAATTTTTATACTGCAGAAGAAGCGGAAGATGTAATAAATGAGGGACCGGAACTGTTTTTCCAGTATTGGGCGGCGAAAGAAGCGTATGTAAAAGCGATCGGTATTGGATTGGGAAGAGGAATGGATTTCTTCTCTGTCAGAAACGGAAAAATTGCAGAAAAAGATAAGAAAGATCAGGACTGGTTTCTGTATCCGGTCAGGATCAAAGGATATGCTGCGTATGTGGCGGCGCATAAGAAAGGAGACAAATCAAATGAGTTATAAGAAGGATATGAGCAAATACGAGCATCTGGAAGGATGGGAACGATGCGGCTTTGGAGAGCAGCTTGATAAGTGGGCGGAAAAATATGGAGAAAGAACTGCGGTCACGGACAGCGAAGACGAGATCAGTTATATGGAATTAAAGCAAAAAGCAGATTGTCTTGCGGCAGCTTTTCTGCGTAAAGGGATTTTAAAGGGAGACAAAGTGCTTGTGCAGCTTCCGAATAGGATTTCTTTTGTGATCGTGTTTTTTGCGCTTTCCAAGATTGGGGCGGTGCCAATCATGATGCTGCCGGCCCACAGGGAGGCGGAACTGGAAGGAATTATTGAACTGGCAAAGCCGGCCGCTTATATTGTGGTGGAGAAATATCTGGGATTTTCATATGTGCCGATGGCAAATGCGATGAAAGAGAAATATTCATGTATCCGGCATATATTTGTAGATAGCGAATCCGGGGATATCAGTGGAATGATTGCGGAAACGTGTGGAGAAAATGGAGCATTTCCGGCTGTGGATGGGTATGAAACGGCGGTGCTTTTGCTGTCCGGCGGGACGACAGGGGTTCCGAAACTGATTCCGCGCACCCATACGGATTATATGTATAATGCCCGCATGTCCGCGAAGAGATGCCGCTTGGATAGCAGTGACGTTTATCTGGCGTCTCTTCCGGTAGCTCATAATTTCCCATTATGCTGCCCGGGGCTTTTAGGCACGCTGGACGTGGGAGGAAAAGTTGTGCTTGCGTCTGCGACCAGCCCGGATGATATCCTTGACGCAATTACAGAGGAAGGTGTCACGATAACGGCATTGGTTCCTGCTATGGTTACTGTGTGCATGGAAATGCTGGAATGGGATGAAAATTATGATATATCCAGCCTGCGGATTTTGCAGGTGGGCGGCGCAATGCTGGAAGATTCCCTTGCGGATAAGATCATTGAAGAATGGCCGTGTAAACTGATGCAGGTATTTGGTACGGCGGAGGGGCTACTGTCCTTTACTAGCCCGGAGGATGAAGGTTCCCTGATCGCAAGATGTCAGGGAACTCCGGTGTCTCCTGCGGATGAAGTGAAGATTGTGGATGAAGAAGATAAGGCCGTACCGGAAGGAGTTTTTGGGGAATTATTATCCAGAGGCCCGTATACGATTGATGGTTATTATATGGCGGAGGAAGCGAATAAAAAGAGCTTTACGCCGGACGGATTTTACCGGACGGGCGATAAAGCTATGTGGACGAAAGACGGAAGGTTACGTTTGGGCGGGAGGATCAAAGAGCAGATTAACCGCGCCGGAGAAAAGATCATGCCTTCAGAGATTGAAGCTTACCTTTGCAGGCATTCGAAAATCAAAGAGGCAGCCGTTGTCGGCGTTCCGGATGAAACCCTTGGAAACCGGATATGTGCATTCCTTGTGACCGATGATGAAGCCGGGATCGATTTACAGGAAATCCACAGGTTCCTGCGGGAAATAGGCATTGCGGCGTATAAAATGCCGGATCAGATAGAACGGGTAGAGACATGGCCGCTGACCAGCGTAGGAAAAATAGATAAGAAAGCATTAGAACGGATGGCGCAGGAAAAATAGAAGGAGACAGAATCATGGAATATATAGAGATAAAGGAACAGATCAAACAAAAGCTGCCGGTAGCCAGAGATTTGGGGGATTCCGAAAATCTGCTGGAGCTTGGGCTTTCATCCCTGACGATCATGCGTCTGGTAAACCAGTGGAGAAAACAGGGGGTTAAGGTTTCATTCGGTTCATTGATGGAAAATCCTACCCTTGAAGGCTGGTGGGCGCTGATCCAGCGCAGCATGAAGAAAAAAGCGGGCAAAAAACGGGCGCAAGAATCTAAGATAACGCCGGAAAAGGATATGAAACAGCCGTTTCCTTTAACAGACGTACAGTATGCATATTGGGTTGGCAGGGATGAAGAACAGGCTCTTGGAGGAATAGACTGTCATGCGTATTTAGAGTTTGATGGGGGAAATATAGATCCGGAGCGTCTGGAAAAAGCATGGAATGTGCTGCAGTATCATCATCCCATGCTGCGTGCCTGCTTTTTGGAAGATGGGACACAGAAAATCCTGGATAAGCCGTATTGTGAAAAAATAAAGGTTCATGATTTTTCACGGATGTCATCTGAGGAAGCAGAGGTAATGGCAGTATCTGTCAGAGAACGTTTATCCCATCGGAAGCTAAAGATCGAGGAAGGCGAAGTGGCAGGAATAGAGCTTACGCTTTTTCCTGAAAATAGGGCACGCATGCACGTGGATATGGCACTTTTGGTTGCCGATGTACAGAGTTTGCAGATCTTATTGAGGGATTTGGCGGCTGCCTATCGCGGAGAAAGCCTTCCGGCAGAATCAAAAGGGTGGAATTTTGCTTCTTATCTGGAACGGCAAAAAGAGGAAGATAAGGAAGAGAGAAACAATGCAGAAGGATACTGGAAAAAACGCTTGGAACATTTGCCGAAAGGGCCAGGCCTGCCACTGGCAAAACGGCCGCAGGAAGTGACAAAGACTGTATTCAACCGCAGGATTGTAAGGATTGGCAAGGAAGAGTGGGCTCATCTGCAAGTACGGGCAAAGGAATACCAGACAACTCCGGCAATGGTTCTTCTTACTGCATATGCGACGGTTTTGGAACGGTGGAGCAGGAATCATCGTTTCCTTATTAATATTCCATTGTTTAACCGGAAAACAGAGCAGCAGGGATTGGAAGACGTGATAGCAGATTTCACTACACTGTTATTGCTGGAGATTGACTGCGAAGGGAATCCGACGTTTGCAGAATTGCTAGACAGGATCCAGAAGCAGCTCCATGAGGATATGAAGTATACGGCATATTCCGGCGTGCAAGTCCAGAGAGACCTTGCACAGATGTATGGAGACGCATCGGCAGTGGCGCCGGTTGTTTTTGCCTGCAATCTGGGAACGCCGTTGGTAAATGATACGTTCCGGAAAGAACTGGGGCAGTTTTCCTATATGATTTCCCAAACGCCGCAGGTGTGGAATGACTTCCAGAGTTATGAAGATGAAAATGGCGTACAGCTTACATGGGACAGCGTGGATAAGTTATTCCCGGAGAATATGATCCCGGATATGCTGGAGTGTTTTGAGAATCTTCTGCATGAATTGGGAAAGAAGGACTGGAATCAGCGATTTGATGTGCTTCCTGAAAAAAGAAAAAGAGAAATTGAAGATACAGCGCGTACAGGAGTGCCGGAGCGTGTGGAATGCCTGCATTGGGCTGTTATGAACCATGCGGAAGTTTGCCCGGAAGATATTGCGCTTATTGATGCGGGAAGCGGAAGATCGGTTTCCTATGGGGAATTAAAAGCACGGGCGACAGCAGTGGCGGCAGGGATTTCAGAAAAGGATATTAAGGGAGTCCCAGTTGCACTTACCCTGCCGCGCGGGATAGAACAGATCGAGGCGGCATTAGGAATTTTGCTTTCCGGAAATTCATACCTTTCGGTCAGCTTAAGCCAGCCTAAAGATCGGAGAGCGTTAATCCATGAGAAGACGGGAGTCCGCTATGTGGTCACGAATCGGGAATTATCCGAAAAACTGGACTGGCCGGAAGGTACGGAAATCCTTGTGATGGAAGGTATGGAAGAGGGACAGGAAAATGTGAGACTGCCAGAGGTGTCGCCGAAGGACAGCGCCTATATCATCATGACGTCAGGCTCTACAGGTGTTCCGAAGGGTGTAGAGATTGCGCATGAAAGCGCATGGAATACGGTTCAGGATATTAATGAAAAGTACCATGTGACAAGTGCAGATCGGGCGCTGGCTGTATCAGCTATGGATTTTGACCTGTCGGTATATGATGTTTTTGGAATTTTAGGCGCAGGAGGAACATTGGTATTGCTTCCAGAGCAGGAGAGAAGGAATGCGGATTACTGGCTGGAACAAGTGTTGAAATATCAGATTACCGTTTGGAATTCAGTGCCGGTGCTTCTGGATATGCTTTTGATACGGGCGGAATCCATGAAACAGAAACTGCCGATCAGGGCGGTTATGCTTTCCGGAGATTGGATTGGGATGGATCTCCCGCAGAGGGTTGCGGCATGGACAGAGGATTGCCAGTTTGTCGCTATGGGAGGAGCTACAGAGGCAAGTATCTGGTCCAATTATCAGAATGTTACCCTGCCGATGCCGAAAAACTGGAAATCTATTCCTTATGGAAAGCCACTCAGATATCAGGCATATCGTGTTGTGGATGAGTATGGAAGGGATTGCCCTTACTGGGCAGAAGGCGAACTCTGGATTGGCGGTTTTGGTGTAGCAAAAGGATATAGGGGAGATTCTGCGCTTACGGGGCAGAAATTTATCACAGATCAGTATGGAAGATGGTATCGGACCGGAGATCTCGGAAGAATCTGGGATGATGAGACAATTGAATTTTTGGGAAGAAAAGACCATCAGGTAAAGATCCGCGGACACAGGATTGAATTGGGAGAAATTGAACATGCGATTCAGGAGTTTCCGGGTGTGGCTCATGCAGTTGTTGATACAGTTAGTGATGGTCATGGCAATAAAACGCTGGCTGCTTATATCGGAGCGCCGATACAGGAAGATTCTAAAGTTACAACGTATTTGTACGGCACAGATATCTTTGGCAGGGGCTGGAAAGAACTGAAGGATGATGTCAGCAATTGGCAGATGCAGCAGGAACGGAAGACAGCATACAAAAATTTCCTTGCCTATGCAGACCAGAGATGTGTACAGCTTATGCTGGAGACACTCATAGAGTTAGGCGTTTTTGTATCAGAGAAGGAAGTCCTTTCGCAGAAGGAAATTTTTGAAAAAGGGAGCATTACGGAAACACAGAAGAATACTGTGGCAAGATGGTTGGAAATTTTAAAGAAGGAAGGAATCCTGAGAGAAGAGGACGGCAGACTATCGCGTACCGGGAAGGAAGTAGCTGTACCGGAAAAAGCTGGAGATGCGGAAACGTATTTTAAGAAACTGAAGCCGTATCTGAAGCATATGGTTACTGGGAATGAAGTTCCGCTGGACGTATTCTACCAGAAAGAGCCGGCTTTGGCTCCGAATATGCTGCTTCGGAGGATTCCGGGCTGCGAGGAAACAGTGGAAAGACTGGTGCAGGGATTAAGGCTTCTGGCAGAAGAACGCAGAAAAGAGCCACTCCAGATTATAGAAATTGGTACAAGGGACACTGCAATTACAAGACAGTTTTTGAATGCACTGGAAGATGTAAGCGTGGCTTATACATATGCGGATTCTTCAAAATATTTTCTGCAGGAAGCAGAGAAAGAACTTGCGAGATATGAGAGAGTCGAGTTTGAGATGCTGAATCTGGAAGAAGGCATGGATAAGCAGCAGATGTCCTTGCATAGTTATGACGTTGTGATATCGGTAAATGCTTTACATAGAAATATTGATGCTGCGGATGCGGTAAAGAAAGTAGCGGAATTACTGAAGCCAAACGGAATATTGCTGATGACTGACCTTGTGGTAAGGACATACCTTCAGGAACTTACAGCGGCTTTTTTGGAAAATGGTTTTGCGGATATTCGGGACAAGAGAAGAGAAGCAGGGCTGGTTACCCCGGATTGCCTGCTGTGGAGAGAATGTTTATCAGAGGCAGGAATGGGCGAAGACTGTGCTGTGACAGAGAGATATGGAAGATGTATATGCTGCAGCAGACAGCAGGCGTCTGTCCTGTCCTATCATAATGGAGCACTAAGGGAATATCTGTTAGAAAAACTGCCGGAGTATATGGTTCCACAGAACTATCATTTCATGGAGCAGCTCCCAACATTGTCCAATGGGAAGATTAACAGGAAGCAATTGCGGGAAGATTTTAAAGAAGAAACTGCGGTTATCCGATTTTCAAAGGCAACGACAGAAACAGAAGAAAAGATTTTAGATATCTGGAAACAATTATTTGGATATGAAAATATCGGAATTGAAGATAATTATTTTAGCCTTGGGGGAGACTCGCTGATTGCCACAAGGTTGATCTCGGAAGTACAGAAAACCTTCGGCTGCAAAATAACGATCAGTACGATTTTTGAAAATCTGACCGTAAAATCTCTGGCAAAAGCTATTGAACAGTCCGAACAGAAAGAAGAAGATACACTGCAGATCAAACCGAATCTGGAGGAAGCATATCATCCGTTCCCATTAACCGATGTGCAGTATGCTTACTGGCTTGGCAGAAGCGGATTGTATGAATTGGGAAATGTTGCAACGCACTGTTATTTTGAACTGGATGCAGACGGTCTTGATACTGAGTGCGCAGAGACGGCATGGAATCTGTTGATACAGAGGCATGGGATGATGCGTGTTATTATCCAACCGGATGGTATGCAGCGCATACTGGAGAATACTCCCCAGTATCATATTGACGTGACGGATATCCGACAATTGGAAGTGACAGAAAAAGAAAAGGCATTGGATGAAAAACGGGCAGAGATGTCTCATCAGGTAATTCAGACAGATGAATGGCCTCTGTTTGATGTGCGAATTACAAAAATAGAGGACCAGAAGCATAGGATCCACATCAGCTTTGACAATATAATCTTTGATGGCTGGAGTATGTTCCATCTCTTAAATGAATGGGCAGAAGTATATCGGAATGGAAACGCAGAAATGCCGATCACTTTGTCTTTCCGGGATTACGTTCTGGGGCTTGAGCAGATAAAGTCTACATCTGCTTATGAGAAAGATAAAAAATATTGGGAAGAACGGGTGGAAACTTTTGCGAACGCACCGGATCTGCCACTTGCAAAGAACGAAAGCCAGATTACAGAGCAGCGTTTCTGCCGCCGGAGCGCAAAACTGTCACAGAAAGAATGGCAGTCTGTAAAGGACGCGGCGAGAAGACTGGAGGTAACGCCTTCTGTTCTTTTGATGAGCGCTTATGCGGAGACCCTCCGCTTGTGGAGCAGCAATACGGATTTTACGCTCAATTTGACACAGTTTGACCGGAAACAATTGCATCCGGAAGTGAACGATCTGATTGGAGACTTTACAACCCTGACATTGTTGGAGATAAAGAATGCAGGGAATAGTTTTGCGGAAAGGACAAAAGCAATTCAGAAGCAGCTTACAGAAGATCTGGAGCATACAGCTTATAGTGCAGTTGAACTGGAGCGCGAACTAAAGAAAAAGACTGGAAATATGCGGGGCGCTATTATGCCGGTAGTGTTTACCAGTGGTCTTGGCGTGGAGCAGTGGAATGAGGGAAAATGGCTTGGAAAACTGAATTATAACATTTCACAGACACCGCAGGTGTGGCTGGATCATCAGGTGGTTGAAATGGATGGCAGCTTATGCCTGTTCTGGGATTCTGTAGATGAATTGTTTTATCCGGGAATGTTGGATGAGATGTTCCGGGCATATACTGGTCTGCTTCATACGTTGGCAGTTCATCCGGAGATCATGCAGGAAAAAACGGCAAGTCTGGTAACAGCGAAAATTTCAGAAAAACGGCGTCAGGCGAATGAAACGGCGGTTGAATTTGAAGAGAAAACGCTGGATAGATTATTTTTGGAGGCAGTAGACAGGTTCCCGGATAAGGAGGCGCTGGTAACGGGTAGCAGACGGATGACATATCGGGAAATAAAAGAAGAAGCGTTTTATATTTCCGAGCAGTTGCGGAGCATGGGAATAAAAAAACAAGAGACTGTAGCTGTATTTATGGAAAAGGGATGGGAGCAGGTGGTTGCTGTTTATGGAATCCTATTTGCCGGAGCTGCATATCTTCCGATAGATATCCATAATCCAAAGGAACGGGTAGAAAAGATTCTCCGTGACAGCGGGACAAGAATCATTCTTGTGCAGAATCAAGCGGATGATCATGATGCGGAATGGCTGCGGAAATGGAACTGCGTTTCTTTGTCCGGTCTGAAAAATGAGACTGAAATCAAAATGCAGGAAAATAAGCCAGAAGATCTTGCTTATGTAATCTATACGTCTGGAACGACAGGGATGCCGAAGGGAGTAATGATTAGCCACCATAATGCAGTCAATACGATATTGGATATCAATGACCGTTATCAGATTACAGAACAGGATACGGCGTTTGGAATCTCCAATCTTCATTTTGACCTGTCTGTTTATGATGTTTTTGGCATTTTAGGCGCAGGTGGGAAATTGGTTCTTCCGGATCCGGAATATGGAAAAGATCCAGCGCATTGGATTCACTGGTTGAATCATGAGAATATTACCCTATGGAACAGCGTGCCAGCTTTTGTAGAAATGCTGGCAGAATTTGAGGAATATCAAAGGCAGGTAACTTCACAATCGCTGCGGTTAGTAATGATGAGTGGTGACTGGGTTCCTGTTTCACTTCCGGGGAGAATCCGTAATCTGTTCCAGAATGTTGAGATTGTTGCTCTTGGAGGAGCAACAGAAGGCAGTATCTGGTCTAATCATTTCGAGATTCCAGAGGTTGTGCCGGAAGATTGGAAGAGTATATCGGCAAAGTTCCTTTTCTCTCTTTGCACGGAAAGTACGGCAATCCTCTTGAAGCGCTGAAGG
>OIWL01003621.1_pt1 | contig 10409 bp, 10 predicted proteins | sample 1587561 | NCBI WGS metagenome assembly OIWL01 (sample SAMEA3888903, study PRJEB22519) | human gut metagenome | biome: human gut; feature: human-associated habitat; material: faeces | place: Denmark | collected 2010
GCCCCTTTCAGGGCATTGACACGTGACTTCCTCTGCATCGAGCATACGAGTATCCGTTGTAGAAATGGAGGTCGCCCCTTTCAGGGCATTGACACACCTCTCTAGCAGCTTTACGCTCCCTATGATTATTGAGTAGAAATGGAGGTCGCCCCTTTCAGGGCATTGACACACTTTTTGCAACCATTTTTTCCGTTGCTGTTAAGTTCAGTAGAAATGGAGGTCGCCCCTTTCAGGGCATTGACACAATATTGTCGGATGTGTCCTTCTCTATCTCAATGGAGTAGTAGAAATGGAGGTCGCCCCTTTCAGGGCATTGACACTTAACTGTGTACTCAGACCAAACATCACCGTTGAATCTGTAGAAATGGAGGTCGCCCCTTTCAGGGCATTGACACACACGTGTTGCGCGCATATTCGTATTTGGTCTGATATCGTAGAAATGGAGGTCGCCCCTTTCAGGGCATTGACACTCATCAGCAGTGCTTTCATCACTGGAAATGATTCCAGGTAGAAATGGAGGTCGCCCCATTCAGGGCATTGACACCAAAAAACGGAATTATATTTCTGTACTGTTTGTGATAGTAGAAATGGAGGTCGCCCCATTCAGGCCATTGACACAGTGTTACAATTGCAACAACCAGCGTGATGTGGATTCCGGTAGAAATGAAGCTCGCCCCACTCAGGGCATAGTTACCGAAGTTGAACAGACCAGAGAACTTTCTTTTTGAACAAGAAAGTCCTCTGGTCTTTTTCCATTCGTAAGATTGCAAGTGTAAAAAAATCGTGAACTGGCTATCGTAAAATAAAAACATAAAGACAGAGAGTTCAAAAGAGGATAACAGCAACATAAAATTTTCATACATTTTAAATCAACGGTTGGAGAAGTTTTTTGTTGTCTCTGTTAGAATAAAAGCAGGATCAAATTGAAAGCTCTGATGGACTCTGGCTGTGAAAGCAGGAGGCAGGGGAAGCGCTGACAAGCAGAAAGGAACGAGTATGTACGCAGACGATAAATATAAGATTGTCGGGACCATTTCTATTCCGGAGGAGAAACGGGAAGAGTTCAACAGGAATGTAGAAAAGGTTCTGGATGTGTTCGGGATCAGGCAGACGGAAAAGCGAATGGTTGGGGACAGGGAGATCACGGTGTTAAAAAAGCCGGAGGCAGATGAAGATGGAATCGTAAGGTTTAATTATTCCATGTTCGAGAAGAGGGTCCGGGAAGGTGACAGTTATAACACGAAAACATGTCAACTGATCTGTCCGGACCGTGGATGGGATGAATTCGGCGTTGCCATGAACAGCATTTTGATCATGCAGGAAGCGTATTCGGAGACACCGTGTTTCCTGATGAGTGATGATGCATTATGTCCGGTTGGAAGTTACGCTGCGATGATCGAGGACATGACCGGGGTAAAGCTGGACTTTCCTCACAGGGGAAGGATCCTGGATGTTCTGGCATTCCTGAAGCAGAGGGACGAGTACCGGGATGTGGATGAATATAAATTATGGAACAGGATATGGGATGATACGATCCCGTTTACGACGGACGATATCATAGAACTGTTACATGTAAAATTTATGCCCAGTGAGGAGAGACAGAAGAATCCGTTTTGTGGAACAAAAAGTGAGATTAAGGATGCGACTTTAGTTGATCTGGAAGATTACCTCGTAAAAGAAATCAAGGAATACCTGGCGGACGGATCCGATGAAGTGCTTCGGGATTTTTACAGGGAGCTGATCTCTTCGGAACTTCCGGAACGCCGGAAAATGGCAGAACAAGACGGAACATTCGGGATCATTGCCGAAATATCACTCCGTGCTCCATGTACCTACCTTGTTTCTGCATATGCGGAAGCGGCTGACATTCCTTTCTGGGAACTATGGTTTAGTCTTCAGACGAAGGGCTACCGGACAAAGACGAAAATGTACCATGATGATCTCAGCAATTCAGCGGAACATAGAAAAAGAAGAGAGCTTTATCAGATATACCGGCGCGATAATGAAGATGAATTTCTGGAATTTGGAGCCGGACATCTCTCCAAAAAGCTTCTGGGACAGATCGCAGAGTGGAAAGAAGAGGTCCTGGAAATTCAGGTGCCGGAAGAGTTTGATGCGGAGCGTGCTGCTGGACAGATCCTGTGGGAGATGGAACATGTATGGAACTGTCGTTATGTGAGCGAAGAGGCAGTGGAGATCGTTCAGAAGAACAGGGATGATGTGCGTTGGCAGAAAGCATTGCTGGCGTTTCGGAAATATATGAATGCGTATCAGGAATATTTCCCGGAGCTGCCTCCGGAGCTGGTAACGGAGCAGATCCTTGTCAGAGAGCGTGACTACTATTGCCGCACGATCATGGCTGCATTCTGGTCGCTCATGATGAATGAAACATTAAGGCAGGATACGTTCAGATTCTGAGAAAGGCGACGGCTGTTCACTGGATCTACAGGTTTCATGTACGGACGATGAAATCACTGGTAAGCAGAACGCACGTCAACAATGGCAGAAATTCGGCCTGTAATTATGGAGACGTGAACAGCTGCGAAAGGGTGAAAAAATGGGAACATTTATGGGTTATAAAGGAAGAATGGCGGTTCCGGACGATAAGAGGGAACTGTTTACAGAGCAGATGATGAAGGTGTTTTATTACGGCGGCATGATGTCGTTTGATGACGTGAAGCTGTATGGACATGAGATTTCTCTGCTCTGCCCGGTGAAAAAGACGTATGGAAAGGAAGTGCGTTTCCATTACAATTACTTTCAGGACGATGCCTGGGAGACGGTGGAGTATGATGAAAAGGGAAATCGTCTGTGGTCAGGAAAGGTCGGCAGTAATGAATTTCTCGATGTGATGGCGGCGGCTTATATGCTGTATGAACTCTATTCGGATGAAGCGGGGGCGGCGATGGTCGATGGCGATATTCTTGATGGTGGAGAGGCAGTCGGATGGCTGAACCAGATCCTGAAAACGGAGTTTACGAGAGAAAAGCGCCTGGATCGGTTGTGGGAGCTGGGCGAAAAATTGGGACTGGAGTCTGCGGATGGCGATTACGATGCGCCTGATGTCCGGAAGATCATGGAGCTGATTCCCGAGGGACTTCGGTTTGCGGCGGGTGGAACAGACCTGGCCGATCTTATCTATATCGCCAATGGAACTGAATGTTTATGCGGAAAAGAGCCGGATGGAACGTATCCGGCGGAAGTTTATCACTGCAAGATGGCGCTCAGGAAGTATTTTGAGAAAAAAGGAGAGAGCGGGATCGATGATCTGTGGGCGCTTGTAAAGATGGAGCGGAAAGAGAGAGAGGCGGTGACGGATACTGCATGGAAGGAGATCGTGGGATATACGGAGTTTCTTCCGGCAAGAGTGATCGTGTTTCTGACAGCGGAACTCATGGGGCGAGAATTCTGGAAAGAGTGGGCGAAACTGCGGGAACATGTCTATCATGATGAAACGAGGAAGGTTTATGCGGCACCGGAGATCCTGAAGTTCCGGGAGAAAAAACGCAGGGAGCCGGCAGTGCCTTTGAGAACGAGCGATTTTCTGCGTCAGGATGGATTTTTTGCTTTTTTTGATACTCCAAAGGAACTCAAGGGAAAGCCGAATTATTATATCAGCGATGCGGACCGCCTGTACTGGTGGGATGGATCCGATGAGGTGGAGATCCCGGAGGAGACGGACCAGTGGCTGAGGAAGCTCGGGGAACGGTATCGGAAGCTGCTGGAAGTGCAGGAAACGGAGAATGTGGACTTTTTGGAGTATTTTTTCGGGCTTCTCGAGCAGATCAATGAGTTTTACAAACGGGTATTTCCGTTTCAGGAGATGTTTTATGATTTCCTCCAGAACGACAGCCGCAGGGAGTACCAGGCTGCATTGAAGCTTTTGGAAGAGCTGGATCAGGAAAACCGTGAGGATGGAAGGATCATAGAGAAATTGTCCGGGAGCTGGGATCTTAACAGTTATAATGTGACGCACAATGCAGGACGGATGCGGATGAAGAGGTATCTGGCGGTTCTGGCGAATCGGGGGCTGCGGGAGATGTATTTTGGGTTTTAGGGAAGAACCTCCCGGGCGGCTGCTAAGGGCGGAGAACGTGGAGACAGCTGCTATGGGCATATAGGATTTTCTGAACTGAAAATTCCGTATGATACAGTTGAGGCTGCGGATTTTGCTGATTTGGAATGCGAAGCATCGGCAAAATCCTGTTCCAGTGCGCAGGCAAGAAAGCCTGTGTACTGGGACACAACTCGCTTTGCTCAAATAAGTATCCGCTGTTCTCCAACGCAGTCACCTGTGAGCTAAGAGGAAGCCAGATCCCCGGATCATGCACTCCTGTCCGGAAGCTCACCGCTGGGGGATGGTGGGATCGCAAATAATGGTCACAATAATGGGAAATAATCTGCTTGTGGAACCTGAAGAAGTCTGTTATAATGGGGGCAGCTGAAAGCGAGAAATTACCTTCGTTTCTGCGACAAATATGAACAAAGTGTGAACATGCCAAAAATCACCTTCAAAAAAGCCTTTTTCAGAATATTCTGGAAAATACTTGCAAAAACGGGTCCGCAAAGCCTTTATTTATGCGGGTTCCCAGAGGCAAGGGTAGAAATGGAGGTCGCCCCTTTCAGGGCATTGACACACTCAGGATTTCAAATCTCACTATTCATATCCTGCAGTAGTAGAAATGAAGGTCGCCCCTTTTAGGGCATTGACACACTAATCGTTGTTACTTCCTATGGTTCATTCTTGCTACAGGTAGAAATGAAGGTCGCCCCTTTCAGGGCATTGACACAACCGACTCTTTTTGAATTCAAAGCATGGAAAAGAAGTAGAAATGAAGGTCGCCCCTTTCAGGGCATTGACACAGTAAATTACATGCAGCCCCTTCTCATGAATATCATGATGTAGAAATGAAGGTCGCCCCTTTTAGGGCATTGACACACCAGATTCAACTTTGAAACAATCAGACTTTACATCGATGTAAAGACGATCAAACATGTCAGCGGATTTTTACTTGAGGTCGTTGTCCTCACGGCGATGGCAACTCTAGATATCGACCTGATCAGTACATATATCGTACCGATCGTTGTCTACACAGCAATCTGCTGTGCACTGACACTTGCGATCGCCCTCGGCTTCTGCAAACTCTTCTGTAAAGATGAGTGGTTCGAGAAAGCGATCATGGCATTCGGCGTAGGTACCGGAAACACAGCGACAGGTCTTGCGCTTGTCCGTGCGGTTGACCCGGATTCCAACTCCAGTGCACCGGATAACCACGGTGTGTACAGCGCAGTTATGTGCTGGAAGGAAGCATTCGCAGGTCTCGTTCCGATGTGGACGATGACAGGCGTCGGAATGACGATGGGCGTCGGCGGAGCGATGTTTGCGATCTGCATCATCGTGGGATGCATCTTATTCGTCCGTCCGAACAAAAAGACGGCATAATATTTCGTATCGATTCAGCAGGCCTGAACATTTACAAAATTTCATAGCATTCACTTCGCGGGACAGGGCAGAAAGCTCTGTCCCGCTTTGTATATGACGCAGTAAAGTCCCACCTTGCAAAGCCTGTGAAACTATGTTATGATATCATGTGATTTCGTCTGCATCCATATAGGATACAGGCATATGTGCGGAAAGCCGGATATGACAGAACGGAATAAAACGATTGGTCCTGACCGGCGATCATAAAAAAGGAGAAACAGCATATGAAATGGAAGAAATTCACTCTTGAGACGACCACGGACGCAGTGGACTATCTCGGAAGTATGTTCGATGATATCGGGATCGAAGGAATGGAGATCGAGGACAACGTGCCGCTCACAGAGAGTGAGACAAAGGGAATGTTTATCGATATTCTCCCGGAACTCCCGCCGGACGACGGTACTGCCCGTGTAAGCTTCTACCTCGATGAGGATGAAGATACGGAAGAAAAGTTAAAAGCAGTCCGCGAGGGACTTGAGGAGATCAGCCAGTTCGTAAATATCGGAACCGCAAAGATCACAGAGTCCGAGACGGATGATAAGGACTGGATCAACAACTGGAAACAGTATTTCAAACCGTTTACCGTGGACCATATCCTGATCAAGCCGACCTGGGAGGAGATCCCGGAAGAACATAAGGACAAGCTCCTGATCCAGATCGACCCGGGAACCGCCTTCGGAACCGGAAAACATGAGACAACGCAGCTCTGTATCCGCCAGCTTGAAAAATATGTAAAGCCGGGCGTAAAGGTCCTTGACCTCGGAACGGGAAGCGGAATTCTCGGGATCGCGGCTTTAAAACTGGGCGCTGATTATGTATTCGGAACTGATCTTGATGAGAATGCGATCACGGCTGTCCATGAAAACCTGGCTGCGAACGAGATCCCGGAGGAGAAGTTCGGCGTGATCCAGGGAAACATCATCGACGACAAGGCAACCCAGGACGCAGCTGGATACGAGTGCTACGATATCGTTGTGGCAAACATTCTCGCCGACATTATCATCCTGATCCAGAAACAGGTTCCGTTCCACTTAAAGAAAGGCGGGATCTTCATCAGCTCCGGTATCATTGATATGAAGGAACAGGCGGTCCGCGAAGCTCTCGAGGCAAACGAAGCGTTCGAGATCCTTGAAGTGACAAGACAGGGCGAGTGGGTATCCTTTACAGCGAGGAAGAAATAGTGTACCATTTTTTTACGGAAACAGAATTTTTTACAGGGACGGAGGCCGTGATCACCGGCCCGGATGTGAATCATATTAAAAACGTGCTGCGGATGAAGCCGGGTGAGAAGATCCTGCTCAGCGACGGAAAGGGAACGAACTGCCTCTGCGAGATCACGGAGCTTTTTCCGGACAAGGTTCTCGCGAAGATCCTGCCGGAAGAGGTGGACGATACGGAGCTCCCGGTACAGGTGACTCTGTACCAGGGACTTCCGAAAGCAGATAAAATGGAATTTATCATCCAGAAATGTGTAGAACTCGGCGTCACAAAGATCGTTCCGGTGGATACCGACCGCGCGGTGGTGAAGCTCGACGCAAAGAAGGAAGAAGCGAAGAGAAAACGCTGGTACGGGATCTCCGAGAGCGCGGCGAAACAGTCGAAGCGCATGATCGTGCCGGAGATCGGAAATGTGATGAAATTCAAGGCGGCGATCGAGGCGGCGAAAATGGATGACCTGGCGATCATTCCTTATGAGGATTCGGAAAGTCTCCCGGGTGCGGGCGGAATGGCGCTCACGAGAGAGCTGATCGGAAGCTTAAAGCCGGGACAGAAACTGTCCATCTTTATCGGACCGGAAGGCGGATTTTCGGACGGGGAAGTGGAGATTGCGATGAACTCCGGCGTGAGACCGGTGACACTCGGAAAGCGGATCCTGAGAACCGAGACGGCCGGAATGTTCGTGATGGCGGCGGTCGGATTATTGCTGGAATCATGAAGAAACGTGGAATACGAGAATAAGGAGAACGGTCAGGATAACGGAAAAATGACAGCAGGAAAACTGTGTGCATGGAGTTATTGCTGACAAACTGGGAGTAATAAAACTCATGGATAAGAGAGAAGTTTATTTTGACAACTCCGCGACTACCCGCGCGTTCGATGAGGTGCGCGATATCGTCGCTGAGACAATGACCGTGGATTATGGAAATACGTCCTCCAGACATATGAAAGGTGTGGAGGCGGAAAACTACATTAAGACTGCCCGCGAGGAGATCGCGAAAACGTTAAAGGTAAAGGACAAGGAGATCCTCTTTACCTCCGGCGGAACGGAGTCCAACAACATGGCGCTGATCGGTACGGCGCTTGCAAACAAGCGCGCCGGAAACCACATCATTACCTCCTGCGTGGAACATGCGTCCATCTACAATACGACAGCATTTCTTGAAGAGCTTGGTTTCCGCGTGACCTACCTTCCGGTCGACCACAACGGACATGTCTCCCTGGATGCACTCCGCGAGGCGATCTGCGACGATACGATCCTGGTGTCCGTCATGTATGTGAACAACGAGATCGGCGCTGTGGAGCCGATCGAGGAGATCGCGAAGATCATCAAGGAGAAAAAGCCGTCCGTCTACTTCCATGTTGACGCGATCCAGGCTTACGGAAAATATGTGATTCGCCCGAAAAAACAGGGGATCGATCTGTTATCTGCCAGCGGCCACAAGATCCACGGACCGAAGGGAACCGGCTTCCTCTATATCGATGAGCGCGTGAAGATCAAACCGATCATCTACGGAGGCGGTCAGCAGAAAGGTATGCGCTCCGGAACCGAGAACGTTCCGGGCTGTGCAGGACTTGGCCTTGCGGCAAAGATGGTCTATACAGACCATGACGCGAAGATCGATAAGCTCTACGCGATCAAGGACCGCATGGTGAAAGGCCTGCAGGCGATGGACGGCGTTACGGTCCACGGACTTACCGGACGTGACAGTGCACCGCAGATCGTGGCGGCAGGATTTGAGGGCGTGAGAGCGGAAGTGCTTTTACACGCATTGGAAGATAAAGGGATCTACGTTTCTTCCGGTTCCGCATGTTCATCCAACCATCCGGGTGTGTCCGGAACCTTAAAGGGGATCGGCGTGAAGGATTCCCTGCTCGATTCCACACTCCGCTTCTCCTTCGGCGCATTCAATACGGAGGAAGGGGTGGACTACTGCCTGGACGTGTTAAAAGAGCTTGTTCCGATGCTGCGGAGATACCGCAGAGCGTAAATATAGAAAACCAATGGAGGAAATTCCGTGAAATACAGATCATTTTTAATTAAATACGCGGAGATCGGCGTAAAGGGAAAGAACCGTTACCTCTTTGAGGACGCCCTTGTAAAACAGATCCATCACCGTTTAAAGAACCTGGAAGGAAAGTTCGAGGTTACAAAGGAAGCCGGAAGAATCTATGCGGAGGCATCTGAAGATTTCGATTACGATGAAGTGATCGACGCTCTCCAGCATGTATTCGGTATCGTCGGGATCTGCCCGATGGTTCAGATCGAAGACAACGGTTATGAGGACCTGAAGGCACAGGTCGTAAAATATATTGACGATGCCTATGAGAATAAGAACTTTACCTTTAAGGTCGTTGCAAGACGTGCAAACAAGCAGTATCCGGTTGTTTCCGACCAGATCAACCGTGACCTCGGCGAGGTGATCTTAAACGCGTTCCCGGAGACAAAGGTCAATGTCCATACACCGGATGTGCTGCTCCGTGTGGAGGTGCGCCATAAGATCAACATCTTCTCCGAGACGATCCCGGGACCGGGCGGAATGCCGATCGGAACCGCAGGACGTGCGATGCTGCTCTTATCCGGCGGTATCGACAGCCCGGTTGCCGGCTGGATGATCGCGAAGCGCGGCGTTACGATCGATGCGACTTATTTCCATGCTCCGCCGTATACAAGTGAGCGCGCGAAGCAGAAGGTCGTTGATCTCGCAAAACTTGTCGCAAAGTACACAGGTCCGATTCGCTTAAATATCATCAACTTTACCGATATCCAGCTCTACATCTACGACCAGTGCCCGCATGACGAGCTTACAATTATCATGCGCCGCTATATGATGAAGATCGCGGAGACGATCGCGAAGGAGAATGACTGTCTGGCACTCGTCACCGGCGAGAGCATCGGTCAGGTTGCATCCCAGACGATGCAGTCCCTCGCCGTTACAAATGAAGTCTGCGAGCTTCCGGTCATGAGACCACTCATCGCGTTCGACAAGCAGGATATCGTGGATATTTCCTTAAAGATCGGAACTTACGAGACATCCGTTCTTCCGTATGAGGACTGCTGCACGATCTTCGTCGCAAAGCATCCGGTCACAAAGCCGAGCTTAAAGAAAATCAAAAATTCCGAAAAGAAGCTGGATGAGAAGATCGATGAACTGATGAAGACGGCACTTGAGACGAGAGAAGTGATCCGCTGCATCTAAAAAAAGGTGCAAAAAAACTGCCGGAAGTAAGATTCCGGCAGTTTTTAAAACCCTGTAACTGTTCAGTACCTTTACAGTTACACCCTTTTTTTCTTATGCTTCAATGATATACGGAGCAAGTACGGTAAGGATCTCTTCTGTGTTTCCGCCATCGTGGATATTCAGATCGATCGGCTTGGAAAGATCCAGGCTGAAGATTCCCATGATGGATTTTGCGTCGATGACGTATCTGCCGGAAACAAGGTCGAAATCGGTATCAAACTTTGTAAGGTCGTTTACAAAAGACTTCACTTTATCGATGGAGTTTAAAGAAATTTTAACGGTTTTCATGTCAGTGTTCCTCCCAATACTCGAATATTTGTTATTCTGATAAAATAGAAAAACCTACTTTCATACTAAATGGACATGCATGAAAAGTCAAGAGGTATCTTGAATAATGTTTAACAAGAATCAGCAAGAATTCTCCCACCTCTATAGGTGGTGAGATGAATTGCTATCTCTTGCATAGT
>OIWL01003631.1_pt1 | contig 10378 bp, 5 predicted proteins | sample 1587561 | NCBI WGS metagenome assembly OIWL01 (sample SAMEA3888903, study PRJEB22519) | human gut metagenome | biome: human gut; feature: human-associated habitat; material: faeces | place: Denmark | collected 2010
AGATGTTAGATAATATTGATATGAGACGTTGGATTTGTGTTTCTGCAGAACAATTATATATCACAAATAGTGGTAATGTAATATTTTCTGTAATGGCTGATAAAGATATTGCTAAAGCAGTATATAATGATTTTAAGAAATATGTAAATAATAATATTGGAAACTATAAGACCAAAGGTGGTCTGTTTGCAGTAACAGCAGATCCAGACAGTGTAGATGCCACCAATGAAGCAACCTATCCGGCAAAAGATAATGATTATTCTTATGCGGCAACGGTTTATTCCAATGAGCTTATCGGAAAAGGCTATACAGGAACGATGACATTTGATGTGACTGATATGGTAAAAGAAGCAGTTGCAAGAGGAGATAACTATGCATCCTTCCGTTTACAGACAGTTGTATCAGGTTTTACTATTTCAGCAGCCGAAGGAAGTGCTCCGGCATTAACGATCACAACAGCGGCAGAACTTGTAGAAGCAAAGAAAGAGCCTCTGCAGACAGCAGTCAATAATGCAGCAGGGATCAAAAATGTTTTATCTACCTATGCAACGATCAGCCAGAAGACATTTACCAGAGCATATGACAGAGTCAATGCACTTCTTGCAAAAGATGCAGCAGATCTTTCACAGGATGAAATTGATGCAGCACTCACCATGTTAGATGCAGCAAAAAGCAGCATGGTCAAGAAAAAAGTAAATGAGAAACGTTATACCAGCGTGCCGGTAGGACAGACATGGTTAGATACAGAAGGTGCACCGATTCAGGCACATGGAGGTGGATTTTTACAGCAGACAGATACAGATGGAAAACCGATCTATTACTGGGTTGGTGAAGATAAGAGCCACAATACTTCAAATTTTAATGGTATCAGCCTATATTCTTCAAAAGACCTTTTAAACTGGACATACCGGAATACGATCCTTGCACCGGATGCAGAGAATGCAGGATTATCAGATAATAAGATTGAACGTCCAAAATTAGTTTACAATGAAAAAACGAAAAAATATGTTCTCTGGGGACACTGGGAAGATAAATCAGGATATTCTTCCAGCCAGATCTGTGTTGCAACATGTGATACCGTAGATGGAGATTATACTTATTTAGGACACTGGCGGCCGGGTGCAGATGATGCACACAAGAACTGGAGAAAGAACAGTACCGAAGCCGTATTTGATGATGGTACAAAGATCAGTGATTATTCAGATTCTTCTGTATGGGGAACAGGTTCAAGAGATTTTACGATTTATATGGAAGATAACGGAGTGGATGCCTATATCGTTTCCGCAGAAGATCACAGTACCATGCGTATCTATAAATTAAATGATGATTTTACAGATGTTGTAAAAGAAGGTTCCGTACAGTTATTTAACGGAGCAAAAAGAGAAGCACCGGCACTTGTAAAAATAGGCGAGTATTATTATATGATCAGTTCTGCACAGTCGGGATGGATGCCGAACCAGACACGTTATTCTTATACAAAGAATCTGATGGATCCATCCGCATGGAGTGTAGATACCAATGGCAGACCGGATGGCTTTATCGGAAATAATACGAGTTTTTACAGTCAGCCGACGAATATCATGCAGGTAAGCGGCAGCGAAGGAACCAGCTATATTTACATGGGTGACCGTTGGAATTCCAAAGCACTTGGAACTTCTACCTATGTATGGCTTCCGTTGACGATTGATAACAGCAATGCAGACAAACCAGTGATGAAGATGGATTATCATGCAGGCTGGTCTTTAAATGTAGAAACAGGAAAGGTAGTAGTCAATGAGGCAGCACTGATCTCCGAAGGCAAGACAGTTACGACAAATGCAAAAGAAGCATCCGCAGATAATTTAAAACTGGCTCGTGCATCTGATGGAGATTATACAAATGCAAATATCAGTGGAGGAAACCACGCATACTTTAAACCGGTAACAGAAGCAGGTGGAACAACTGTAAAGATGCCATTCGATTATACGATCGATCTTGGCGGAGTATATGATCTTTCACGTATGGATTTGAGTTTCAACTGTCATAACGGTTCAGAAGCCTATCATCAGTATACGATCGATACAAGTATGGATAATACAAACTGGACAACGATCGTAGATGAGTCAGCAAATACAACCGTTGGATTTAAGAGCCATGATCTGACCGCAAATCAGGCGAGATATGTACGTTTATCCGTATCAAAAGCTGCAAAATTCAGTGATAACAGTTCCGCATCATGGGCAGCAGGTTTAGTAGAAGTACAGGTATATGGAAGTAAAGCAGAACATGCCATTGTAACAGAGCATCTTGGACTGACAGCACAGGTATATAAAGTGGCTGGAAAAGATTATGCAAATAATGTCATGCTCCGCTGGGAAGATACAGATAAAGCAACAGAATATAAGGTATACCGTTCAACAAGTAAAACATCCTTAAAAGCATTAAATGATAAAGTAGAATTAGTGACCACGACAAAAGATGGTACAGCCTATGAAGATACGAATTTAAAGAGAACGACACGTAAATTATATTATCAGGTCGTAGGATATGCAGATGGCGAGATCGTATCTAAGACCGACATTGCAGAAGCACAGACTTATGCCAATATGCCGGAAAATATGTCCTCCTATGCATGTGCAAATGGGGAAGGACCGGATCTTTCCGATGGTATTTATGTAGATGGCAAATATTACAGTTATTATCTGACAGCAAAAGACGATGGCTGGAATGTCCGCGGTATGGAACGTGTATCTACAGATAATAAGACATGGAAAGATAATGGAGCAATCTTAACACAGGATGATGATGAATCCTTAAAAGACTGTAAATTTGAATCCGTCAGTGTGCTTTATAACAAAGAATATAATAAAGTCGTGATCTGGGCACACTATGAGAAAAAATCCGGTTATGCAACAGGAGCCATGATCTGTGTCAGCGGTACACCGGGAGATCCTGATTCCTTTACTTATTCAGGACTGATCTTCCCGAATGGAGTACAGGCAAGAGATAAGTGTGTATTTGTAGATGATGACAATACCGCATATTTAGTAGCAGCCGGTAATGAATCCGGTGAAGGTGCAAACCGTACAATGTATATCCATAAACTGACGAAAGACTGGACAAATGTAGATGAAAGTCAGGGATATGTTGCAAAATTATTTGAAGGACAGTATAGAGAAGCACCTGCCATGGTAAAAGTAGATGGAGTATACTATCTGTTTACTTCAAAAGCAGCAGGCTGGCTCCCAAGTCAGGGTATGTATGCATCCACAAAAGATTTATATGGTGACTGGTCAGATTTAAGATTAGTCGGAAATATGTCCTCCTTTGCCGGACAGCAGAATGGTGCAGCAACGATCAAGGGAGATCAGAGCACAAATAACGGTTTTGTATCTGCAAGCAGATGGTGGAGAGCGTCCGGTACACCGGGCTGGGTATCAACACCGACAACCTTTAATGAAGGATTTGCAAGTACAGAATTTTATAACAAAGTATATTATGACAGAAAGAGTGGCGTTGTCATTCCAGAACGCAGCGGTGAAGTGATTTCACAGGGTAAGAAAGCAACCTTTAACGGTGCAGATGCAAAAGAAACCGTAGATGGAGATTACCAGACAAAGACTGTAGCAGAAAAGACATGGCCGGCGATCTGGCAGGTAGATTTAGAAAAACAATATGATCTGAAAGAATTAGAAGTATCATGGTATATGGTCAATGGTTCTGAAGCACATTATCCATATATCGTATATGGAAGCAATACCGGTAAAGATGGTGACTGGACAAAAATCTTAGATAAATCCGATGCTACATTGGCAAATAATGTGTGCGATTACGGATTTACCTCCGCTGAATTATCAGGAAGTTACCGTTATGTCAGAGTAGAGATCGTAAAATCCAGACCACAGAATAATCAGGGTGCAAACTGGTATACACCACAGCTTTGGGAAGTAAAAGTATTAGGTGATGCAAAAGTTGCAGAAGCAGCAACAGAAGGAAAGAGCGATCAGGAACTCGCAGATGAAGTCATTGACAAGATTGCAGAGATCGGAGAAGTGACATTAAATGATGCATCGAAAGCAAAGATTGATGAGGCCAGAAAAGCATATGATGATCTGACAGATACACAGAAAGATCTCGTATATAATGCCGGTGATCTGACAGATGCAGAGAATACCTACAAGCAGTTAGCAGGTGATGGAAAAGATGACAGTGGAAAAGACGATAGCGGAAAAGATGATGGTGGAAACGGTGATAAAAAGGATGATTCCGGTACGAATGATCCAAAGCAGGATGACAATACGAAAGACAATGGAAACAATTCTGCAAATAATGGAAATACAGTAACACCGTCAACAGGTAATACAGACACAGGTAATTCCACAACAGGTTCCGAGGACAGCAGGATCCCGACACAGGATGTGATCCTTAACAATAATCCGGGTATCCCATCCGGCAATGCCGAAGAATCAAAAAATGCAGTATTTAATCTGTTGACAGCCCGCGTGACGAAATCTACAAAGACAACAAATACAGTGAAGTGGAAAAAAGTCAAAGAAGCAGATGGTTATATCGTGCTTGGCAACAGATGTAATGCAGGTGGCAAAAAATATAAATATCAGGTAATTACAGTCATTGATAAAAATACAACGACTTCTTATAAGCATAAGAAATTAACCAAAGGAACGTATTATAAGTACATGGTACAGGCATACAAAATGGTAGACGGAAAATTAGAGATCCTTGCAACATCGAAAACGATCCATGTCACTACAGCAGGTGGTAAGTGGGGCAATGTCGGCTCTCTGAAACTGAATACCAAAGGTGTGCAGTTAAAGACAGGTGCAAAATTCAAATTAAAAGCAACTGAGATCAAAAAAGATAAGCAGTTCAAACGACACCGGAATGTAGCTTACGAATCCACAAATCCAAAGGTAGCATCCGTAAGTAAAAAAGGTGTGATCAAAGCAAAGAAAAAAGGAACCTGTTATATCTATGCATATGCACAGAATGGCATTTATAAAAAAATCAAAGTAACAGTAAAAAAATAGGTAAGGTGACGAAATGAAATATTATGAAGGACTCAGAGAAGAACTTGAAACAGAGTTTATCAGACAGGATAAGGATGGCATTATAAGAAAACTTTCTGAGGTGATCAACAGTCTGTTAGAAGAAAAACCAAAGACAGCAGACAGTCTTTCCATTGCCAGTGAGATCATGTATTTTACGATCTATCACATAGATCATGGAAAAAGTATGCTGGAGAAGATTTTTCAGATGTATACGAAAGGCTACCAGTGCCTGTTTGAATTTCAGTCTAGTATGCAGATCGCAACATGGTTAGTCATGTTAAGAGATGGACTGTATACACAGCTAGAAGAAAGAGAGCAGGATGCAAAACAGATCGTTGTCACAACGGTACAGAATTATATTAAAAAGCATGTGCGGGAAAGGATCTCACTTTCAGAAACAGCAGAAGTATTTCATCTTAGCCCAAGCTATTTATCAACACTGTTTGCCCGTTACAGTGAGTATGGATTTAATGATTATGTCAACCGTACGAAGATAGATGTATCGAAAGATCTGTTAGTGGAAAGACAACTGAAGATCTATGAGATCGCAGAATATCTAGGTTTTAAAAATGCATTCTATTTTAACCGGGTATTTAAGAAAATGGAAGGTATTTCTCCAAGCGAATATGCACTAAGAGAAATGATGGAGAGTGCTTAATGCACACATAAGTAATTGCGAAGTTACAAAAAATCCGCTATACTATCAGCTATGTTAGTAATAGCGGATTTTTTATATTGTAATAGAAGCGTAATGAGAAAGGAATCATATGAGTATTTTAAACGTAGAACATTTAACCCATGGATTTGGCGACCGGGCAATCTTTGAAGATGTATCTTTCCGACTGCTAAAGGGAGAACATATCGGACTGATCGGAGCAAACGGGGAAGGTAAATCTACCTTTATGAATATCATCACCGGAAAATTACAGCCGGACGAAGGTAAGATCGAATGGGCAAAAAATGTCCGTATCGGATATTTAGACCAGCATACAGCCTTAGAAAAAGGAATGACGATCAAAAGTGTCTTAGCATCAGCTTTTGATTTTTTATATGAAATGGAAGCACAGATGAATGAGATTTGCGATAAATTAGGCGATGCAGATGAAAAAGAAATGGAAAGCTATATGGAAGAACTTGGAACGATACAGGATCTTCTGACGATGCACGATTTTTATATGATCGATGCAAAAGTAGAAGAAGTAGCAAGAGCATTAGGTCTTCTAGATATCGGTTTAGACAAAGATGTGACAGATCTAAGTGGAGGGCAGAGAACGAAAGTACTGCTTGGCAAACTTCTGTTAGAAAAGCCGGACATTTTGCTTTTAGATGAGCCGACAAACTACTTAGATGCAGAGCATATCGAATGGCTGAAACGGTATCTGAATGAATATGAAAATGCATTTATCTTAATCTCCCATGATATTCCATTTTTAAACAGTGTGATCAATCTGATTTATCACATGGACAACCGTCAGTTAAACCGTTATGTCGGTGATTATGATAAGTTTATGGAAGTCTATGAGATGATAAAAGCGCAGTTAGAAGCTGCCTATAACAAACAGCAGAAAGAGATTGCAGACCTGAAAGATTTTGTGGCAAGAAATAAAGCGAGAGTTGCCACAAGAAATATGGCAATGTCAAGACAGAAAAAACTTGATAAAATGGATATGATCGAACTTGCAGCAGAAAAACCGAAGCCGGAATTTGTATTTAAAGAAGCAAGGACACCGGGCAGATATATTTTCCAGACGAAAGATCTTGTGATCGGTTATGATGAACCGTTATCTTCACCGCTTACCTTAGAGATGGAAAGAGGAGAGAAGATCGTTTTAACAGGTGCAAACGGAATCGGAAAAACAACACTGTTAAAAAGTATTTTAGGGCTGATTCCGCCATTAGAGGGAAGTGTGGAATTAGGAGATTATCTAAGCATCGGTTACTTTGAACAGGAAATGGATCAGAGTATCAAGACGACCTGTATCGAAGAAATCTGGAGTGAATTTCCGGGCTATTCACAGTATGAAGTCCGCAGTGCCCTTGCAAAATGCGGACTGACGACAAAGCATATTGAAAGTCTGGTACGTGTATTAAGTGGTGGCGAACAGGCAAAAGTCCGGTTATGCAAGCTGATCAACCGGGAAACGAATATTTTATTGTTAGACGAGCCGACGAATCATTTAGATGTCGATGCGAAAGACGAATTAAAGCGAGCCCTAAAAGCTTATAAAGGAAGTATCTTAATGGTCTGCCATGAACCGGAATTTTATGACGGGCTGGCAACGGCAGTCTGGGACTGTACGAAGTGGACGACAAGGGTGTTTTGATGTCTTAACAAAATTTCATAATGTCTGAAACACAGATTGACACATGAAAAGTATGGTGATACGATAGTGTCAGATAGCAATATGGCACAACAAGGTGTATGATTTGGAGGTAGTAAGTATGAGTTATACATATGAAGAAGCACTAGAACGTATCACAGAATTGGAGAAAGAGAATAAGCAGCTATTAACTGAGCTGGAATATTATAGAAATAGAAATTATGGCGGCAGAAAAAAACATAATGAAACATGGATGGCAGCCTATAATGATTTTGCAGTGAAGTATGAGGGTGGAATGACGATAATGGAGATTGTAGCTGCAAATAAGATTAGCAGGAGAACCGCATATCGTTACAAGACTTATTATGACGAACTAAAGAAAAGACAGGAAGGTAATTAGTTTATGCCAGAAACCCAGAGTACGAGAAATGTGTCAGTAATTCAAGATGTAAATGGCAATAGTATTGTTATGATCAATGATATTCGATTTAAAGGGAAAAGGTCTGTAAATTGGGATGAGGTAAAAACATACATAGAAGAATTTGTTGGTGATAATTATATCATTGCTGATACAAGTGATATGGTATATATAGGTTCAGATTTACCAGATGAATATACAGGCTCTGAATATACTGAAAGCTTGCGAGGCGCAAATGCAAAGGCGAAAGCAAATGCATCACAAGGGATTCCAGAATTACTTCATATAGCAAAGGGAAAATATTTTCGAGAAAATAAAACAAATAAGCATATAAGAAATGCAAAGTTTGGATGGTATCGTTATGATTCAAGATTTGCACTTCCTGTATATGGGGATAATAATGAGGTGGAAAGATATAATGTGTTTCACGCATCAATGTTGATAAGACATGCAAATGATGGAAAGATGTATTTGTATGACATCATAGATATAAAAAAAGAAACGAGCAACCCTCTCGGCTAAAAGCCTACCAGACAAAAAACCCGTTTCTTTATAAGTAGAATAGCAAGAAAAGAAGCAATAGTCAATACATTTTTGGTAGGAGGCAGTATGTTACCGCAGGAATTTGAAACGAGAATGAAGCAGATGCTTGGTGCAGAATACGAAGCATTTATAAAGAGCTATGATAAGGAAAAACAGCAGGCATTACGACTGAATCCCTTAAAGACAACCGCAGCGGAATTTTTAAAACAGGCACCATTTACCCTGCGAAAAGTTCCATGGGCAGAGGAAGGCTATTATTACAGCAGTACCGATACACCGGGAAAGCACCCTTACCATGATGCAGGAGTTTATTATATTCAGGAACCAAGTGCCATGGCACCGGCAGAGTACCTTGAAGCCATGCCGGGAGATAAAATCCTGGACCTCTGCGCTGCACCGGGCGGAAAAAGCACACAGATCGCCGGAAAAATGAACAGTGAAGGACTGCTTCTCTGTAACGAGATCCATCCGGCAAGGGCAAAGATCTTATCTGAAAATATCGAGCGGATGGGAATTGTAAATGCGATCGTAACAAACGAAACACCAGAGCATTTAGCAGAACATTTTGTAGAATACTTCGATAAGATCTTAGTTGATGCACCCTGTTCCGGTGAGGGAATGTTCCGTAAAAATGAGATTGCCTGTATGGAATGGAGCATGGAAAATGTACAAAACTGTGCAATGCGGCAGGATGAAATCTTAGATCACGCAGCAGGAATGTTAAAAGCCGGAGGAAGGCTAGTCTATTCGACCTGTACATTTGCACCGGAAGAAAATGAAGGAAGCATCAGCCACTTTTTAAGCCGTCACAGTGAATTTGAGATCCTGGCAGTAGAAAAAGCAGAAGGGATGTCAGAAGGCAATCCAGACTGGGCTTTAGATGCCGCAGAGGAAATCCGTCATACGATACGGCTTTTTCCACATAAGTTAGATGGGGAAGGACATTATCTTGCCATTTTACATAAGAAAGAAGATGGAATCGGCAGAGCATATGCAAAAGGCGGTATGGAGAGAGCAATCACAAAAGATCTGATAAAACCTTATCTTGCATTTGCAGAAGAAAACCTGAATAAGCAGCAGGAAGGTGTGTATATCGCATTTGGAGATCAGATCTATCTTGCACCGGTGCAGACACCGGCATTAAAAGGCTTAAAAGTATTGCGTCCGGGACTACATTTAGGCAGTAATAAGAAGAACCGTTTTGAACCGTCACATGCGCTGGCACTTTCCTTAAAACCAGAGGATGCCCGTCATGTTTATGATCTTGCCTCAGACAGCCATGAGATACGGGCATACTTAAACGGGCAGTCATTTACCGCAGAAGGGGAAAAAGGCTGGTATCTGATCACGACTGATGGCTATAGTATCGGCTGGGGGAAGTTAGCCGGAGGGATGATGAAAAATCATTATCCGAAAGGGTTAAGGAAGAATATGTAGTTATCCAAGATGCCGCATCGCAATCTCAAGAAACTGCTCTAAATATTTTGAATTCCACTTATCCTGATGAATGAGGATCTGCGTATACACAGGAAAATCCGTTTTGTAATTGATCTTTTCAAAAAGATGATAAATAAGCTCCTTTTTTACGGCAAATTCAGGCAGCAGCCCGATGCCAATGCCGCAGAGGGAGCTTTCTTTTATGACAGCAGCCGATGCCGTTTCTAAGGCAATCTTCGGGCGGATGCCTTCCGCATGGAGTTTCTGTTCAAACAGTTTCCGGTAAGAACAGAATAAAGGAGGCAGGAGAGTAGCATACTTTGTAAAATCTTCTGCCGTAATATGAGTTTTACCGGAAAGATCATGTGTCGAAGATGCAAATAATAAAATATTTTCTTTGCGCTTCTGCATCACCTTGATCTGTTTATGCCGGATTGCAGTATCAAGAACGATCGCAGCGTCAATTTCTCCATTCTGCAGCATTTCACAGTAATCTTCATCCGTCAGCAGACGCAGAAAGATTTCCGTATCCGGATAGTGAGCAGTATATTCTTTTAAAATATCCCCGAACAGATAGGTGGCAATGGATTCTGTAATACCGATCGTAAGCC
>OIWL01003640.1_pt1 | contig 10343 bp, 3 predicted proteins | sample 1587561 | NCBI WGS metagenome assembly OIWL01 (sample SAMEA3888903, study PRJEB22519) | human gut metagenome | biome: human gut; feature: human-associated habitat; material: faeces | place: Denmark | collected 2010
GTCTGACGGCACAAAACCCGGAATCGGAATAGAAAGAAAAAATAAACCTACATTTGTAAAATGGCGCAATCGTCCCGATTTTCTTTGGTCTTTATAGCATGAAAACGAAAATTTACATATTTTAACGCGCGGAAAAATCACCCTAAAAAACGCTTCGCTCGTTTTTCTCCGTTTCTCTTTTTTCGCTTCCAAAATGCGCATTTTCCGCCCATTCCAAAGCCTGCAATTCCCTAAAATTTTTCTTCTTTGTGAGAACAACAATACTCGTTCGATTCTTTTTGCGGGAATCTGCAACAAGAATAATCGACAGATGACAATTGATCATGGAGAATTACCGGAAGCTTCGCTTCCATGAAAAAACAGATTAATAAAGAAAAGGTATATCAATATATTTATCGTACGAAACAGACTTCAAAACTTCAGATTGTGCAGGATTTAAAGATGGGTCTGTCTACTGTCAGTCAAAATTTAAATGTGCTTGAAGAAGAAGGTCTGATTCAAAGAGATGGCTATTTCGAATCAACGGGTGGAAGAAAGGCACAGGTGATTCAGATTGTATCAGATGTCCGGATTTCAATAGGAATTGGAATTTTAAAAAAAATGTTTCATATTGTTGCAATTGATTTATATGGAAAGGTGATTGCAAAAGACACCATTGAGCTGGATTATAGCGATACAGAAGAATATTATGAAAAGGTAGTAAATAAAATAGATGAATTTATAGAAGAATACAAATATCAGAAAGAAAGAATTCTTGGTGTCTCGATTGCAACTCAGGGAATTATTTCTCCGGATGGTTCCGGAGTCATGTATGGTACGATTATGAATAATGTGAAGATGCGTCTGTCTGATTTTTCTTCTAAGCTGCCTTATCCATGCCGTCTGGTACATGATTCAAAAGCGGCTGCTTATCTGGAATTATGGAATCATTCGGAACTCGACAGTGCAGTGGTGTTTTTATTAAATCGCAACCTTGGTGGAGCGATTATTACAAATCGAAAGGTGCATGAAGGAAGTTTCATGCATAGCGGAGTGATTGAACACATTTGCATTAATTCAGATGGACCGCTGTGTTATTGTGGAAACCGTGGCTGCCTGGAAACCTATTGTTCCGCAAATTCACTGTCTGAAATTGCAGGAATGTCAATAAAGGAATTTTTTGAAAAACTAAGAGAAAATAAAGAGGAGAATATAAAGCAAATCTGGAAAGAGTATTTAAAACATCTGGCATTTGCCATGAGAAATCTGAATCTGGTCGTTGACGGACCGATTATTATCAGTGGGTATCTGGCACCCTATTTTATGGAGAATGATTTGAATTATCTGTTAAAACAGATCAATTCATCGCTTCCGTTTGAGTTTCCAAAAGAAAATCTAATAGTTGGGACAAATGGACAGTACACTCCGGCAATCGGTGCGGCTCTTTTCTATGTGAAAAAGTTTATTGATGGAATTGCTCCGATGATTTAACTTTCCGGTGACCGAGATGATAATCACGACGACAGGATTTGTTGCATATAAAAAGTCTGATATTGCTAAAAGAAAGTTTCAAACTTGCTTTACAAAAATGGAAAAATAAAGTATAATTACAGAAAATAAATAAGTTTTAAAACGGTCCTTGACGAAATAATGAAAACAGAAAAAATGATTTAAGATAGGTTAAAAGGTAAGCTCGGTGAGAAACCGGCGCAGTTTCCCCTACTGTAACACAGATGTTGTGAAGCCAGAAAACTGCCGTTTTGTGAATTTAAATTTATTTTCGGGAAAAGAAAGTAAATTTATTTTTGTGTATGTGAATAAACATTTTAAATATGTGACAGCAACTCTGGCATGCGAAAAGTAAAGAAAGAAATTTCCCGTGATCTGGGAGATTTCTTTTTCTTTACCAATTTAGCTTGATGAAAAGGAAAAGAATGGATAAGACAATGGGACAAATATTAACGTGGAAAGCAAAAGAAAAAAATGTTTTTACCAGAGCACAGGGAAAGAAAGTACGGGAAAAAGAACTGGTACTGGCTTCGGATTGCAGAAAGATAGAAGATGAAGCACTGATGAATAACGTAAAAATTAAAAGAGTACAGATTCCTTCATCGGTAACAGAAGTCGGAAAACAGAGCTTTGCAAATTGTACAGCTTTAAATGAGCTGTGTTTTGATAACATAGAAAGAATTAAGCAGGAAGCATTTTCGTGTTGCATCAGAGTTCGGAAAGCAGAATTTTCCAAAAAACTGCAGTACATTGGAAAAGGTGCTTTTTTTCGGTGTAAGAAACTGGAAACAGCGACTTTTCCTGAAAGTGTAACGTGTGTGTATCTTGCGGAAGAGGTATTTTATGGATGTGAAAGTCTGAAGGAAATTAAGATTCCAAAGTCTGTCCAGGAAATTAAAAGTCGTGCCTTTTATAAATGTTTAAATCTTGAAAAGGTAGAATTTCCATTGGCACTTCGGAAGATTGGTTCTCAGGCATTTTATCAAACAGCATTAAAAGAACTGGAACTTCCGGATGGACTGCGTGAGATTGGAGACAGTGCATTTTTAAAATGTAACAATCTGGAATCCGTGAAAATTCCAGAAAGTGTGAAGCGGATAGGAAAATGGGCATTTCATGGATGTCATCGTCTGAAAGTAGTTGAGATTGCTCATGAACCGGAATTTATCGGAGACTGGATTGTAACCAAAAGTACGGTGATACGGTGCAGAAAAGACAGCAAAGTAGAAGCATACTGTAAAAAGTTTGAATTTGCAGTAGAATACATAGAGTGAAAAATACTGAGGATAGTTATGAATTATTTCATTATAACACAGTAGACACAAGGATAAATGAAGACCTTTCCTGAGTGGGAAGGTCTTTTTTTATATAACGCAAAAGAAATAATGCACTCTCAAAGCGCATAAAAAGAAGGAGGAAACAAAATGAAACAGAGAAAGAACAATCGATTTCTGGCAATGCTTATGGCGATGTTAATGATTGTATCAACTGTTGCAACGGGCTGGTATCCGGTTGTTGCAAAAGCAGATACAAACACAGGCATTACCTTAACTGTAATCGGCGATACCGGAAATCACAGTAAAAATCTGGATGAACATACCGGATATGTGTATTGGTTAAAAGACCAGCCGCTTAATATTGATGTAAACAGTCTGGAAAGTTATTATGTGGCTGAAAACTGTAAAGACCAGATTAAGGCTGCATTAAAAGAAGCAAAGATTGACTATCATTTTTCAGATGAAGGCAGCTGCTACCCAGATGATATGAAAAATAAGGACGGAGTTGACTTACAGAGTAACTGGAGTGCAGGATACTGGTCTGTTATCGTTCAGTACGCAGATGGCTCTTTTAATTCCAATGGATGGAGTAGTTATGATGGAGCTGCCCAGCTTCAGGATGGATGCCGTCTGATTTATTACTGGTCAGACAATCCGACAAATGACTGTCGTCTGACCACAGATGATTCCTGGAATACCCAGCTTAACTATGATACGGATGCGGTAACAGGACTTCGTTTTTCAACAGAGGAACAGCCAGATGCTGCATTAACAGAAATCGAAACAGAAGTTGGTTCGGATATCGATTTACTGACAAGTTTTACAGCACCGGCTCAGACAACCGTATCAAAGGCATTAAACTGGACTTCCAGTAATCAGGATGTTGCAACGGTTACAGCATCTGAAACAGGTGCAGTCGTAACTCCAAAATCAGCAGGAACAACTACCGTTAAAGCTTCTATGGTTAATACCTTAGGAGACACCGTTGAAGCATCTTGTGATGTAAAAGTTACTTCAAACGGTACAACCGTAACAGCTCTTTCCTTTGCGGAGGGAACTGAAATTTCCATGGCTCCGGGTGCGGTAAAAACTCTGACACCGGCTTATACACCAGAACTGGAAAAAGGTGAAACGGCACCGGCTTTAACATGGGAATCTTCTGATAAAGGAGTTGCTGATGTAAACGCACAGAATGGCGAAATTACAGCAAAAACTCCAGGTACTACTGTAATCAAGGCTTCCTTTACCAATAATAAAGGTACAGTAGTCAGTGCAGAGTGCAAAGTAACAGTAGAACAGATTGCAGTGACAAAAATTGCTCTGGACAAAGAAAGCCTGAGTTTAAAAGAAGATGCAGAAAGCAAATTAAATGTAACATTTGAACCTGCAAATGCAACAGAAGATTTAGATGTTAAATGGGAATCTGATGATAAAAGTGTTGTAACAGTAGATGATAACGGAAAAGTAACAGCCGTTGCAGCAGGAAATGCGAATGTAACAGTAAAATCAGCCGTAGATGACCATATATCCGATACGATCGTAATTGAAGTCTGCAAAAATATTGCAAATCTTACTTATTCCGTGATCAGTGACCAGACTTATCAGGGGGTGGCCTTAGAACCGACATTTGAAGTGAAAGACGGGGACACAGTACTTGATAAGGCGGCAGGAGATTACGCAGTAACTTACGACAAAAATATCAATGTTGGTCAGGCGTCTGTAAAAGTAACTGCAAATGGTAATGGCTATAAGGGTGAGAAGATCGTCAATTTTAATATCGTACCGGCAGATTTAGGAAATGGAAGTGTAACAGCAGCATGTGCTTCGACTTATCCTGCAACGGGATCGGAAATTGAATTGAGTGATCCTGCAGCAGAATTGACAGTTACTTATACCAATAAGAGCGGTACAAACATCAATCTTAATTATGCAGAAGATGGAAGTGCAGATTTTAAGATCAAAGAATACAAGAACAATATTGCAGCAGGAAATCAGGCTTGCGTTGTATTAGAAGGAACCGGAAATTATACAGGAACGATCGAATGTTATTTCCAGATCAAGGCATCGGCTGCTACAGTCAAGGCATCAGTAGATACACCATCATATACATATGATGGTTCTGCCCAGCGTTCCGATGTGACAGTGAAAGATGGAGAAACTGTATTAAAGAAAGGTCGTGACTATAAGGTAACATATCCTTCTGATGTGATAAGTGCAGGTACAAAGACCATACATATTGAAGGAATCGATGCATACGATGCATATGCAGAAGATGTTACTTATGTGATCAATTCCAGAAAACTGACAAATGGAGTAAAATTTGCTGATCTTCCGAATCAGGTCAGTCCTGTAACAAAAGACAGCTTAGAAGGTTTAAGTGTTACCTATCTTGGAAAAGAACTGACGGTTGATCAGGACTATACGATTGATGTTACAGAAACAACAGGAGAAGTTACTGTTACACTGACAGGAATCGGTAATTTTCAGGGAACAGATTCAAAGACAGTAAAGACAGGTATCAATATTGCAAACTGCACGATTACAGTGGCAAAGGCAACTTATACAGGCAGTGCATTGACACCGGAAGTTACGGTTACGAATGCATCCGGTGATGTTGTGGATGAGAGCAATTATACGCTGGCATGGAGTAATAATGTGAATGCCGGGGATGCTGCTTCCGTAACAGTGTCCGGTATTAAAGATTATGCCGGTGTGAAAACACAGACATTTACAATTGATGCAAGAGATATCAATACGGCATCACTTGCTTATACCACTCCGGTTGTTTATCAGAAACCGTCAAATCCCGCAGAACCGGGAATCATCAGTGAACCGACACTGACCTATAATGGACGTACCTTAAAGAAAGGCACAGAATATGATGTGGCTTTCAGCGATAATACGGCAGTAGGAGCACAGGCAAAATTTACAGTAACAGGAAAGGGCAACTTTACCGGACACGTTGAGAAAAACTATAGTATTTCTACAGCAGATATCAACGACACTACATATATGACATACAGTGGTGTGGATGCAGAATATACTTACACAGGTACAGCAATCGAACCGACTGTGATCTTACAGCAGAATGGTGTACAGTTAGAGAAAGGTACAGATTACAGTGTAACTTACAGCAACAATACAAAGATCGGTACTGCACATATTTATATCAGTGGTGAGGGTAATTACAAGAATTCAGAAACAGAACTCACATTTGAAATCACAAAAGCAAAAATTACAGCAGCGGTTGTAGATGCGATCGATGATCAGGAGTTTACCGGAAAAGCCATAAAGCCGGCATTTGCAGTATCTGTAGATGGTGTAGCGTTGACAGCAGGCGTAGACTTTGATGTAGACTACGCAGATAATATTGAGGCAGGAAAAGCAACCATTACTTTAACCGGAAAGAATAATTATACCGGAACAAAGACAGCTTCTTTCGGAATCTTAAAAGATATCAGTACGAATACGAATACCGTTAAGATTGCACCGATTGAGGCACAGGAGTATGCAGGAGATGCTGTAAAACCGGATATTGTTGTTACAGATATTTATCAGGATGGAACAGTTTATACCTTAGAAGCATCGAAAGACTACACAGTAGACTATGCAGACAATAATGATATTGGAACTGCAACAGTGACAGTAACTGGCAAAGGATATTATAAAAACAGCCTGACAGCTAATTTTAAGATCGTTCAGGGTGATCTTGGTGAAGATAATACATTGGTGAAAGCAGTTCTTACAAATGCAAATCCAAATGCATTGCGTTTTACAGGAAGTGAGATCAGACCGGAGATCAAGGTTACCTGCAATGGACATGTCCTTTCAAATCCGACAGATTATACAACGAATTATTTTTATAACACGAATGTGACAAATAGTGGAAGTACGAGAGTAAGGATTTATGGTGCAGGTAAATTTGCAGGAACAAGGACCATATACTTTAAGATCATACCAAAAGATATTTCCTATGATCGTGCAATTGCTGTAGAGGTGCCCGCCATTGATGCACTTGTGCTCGAAGCAAAAGGACATCCTGATGTAACCGTAAAGGATATGGACAGAAACAGCTCTGGCGGCAAATTGTCCGCAGGAGAAACAGCTGGCTATCTTCTTACGGAAGGAGAATCAAAAGATTACACATTAGGTGATGTGAAAGTAAATGCAGATGGAAGTGCGACCGTCGAGATCATAGGACAGAATGATTATGTCGGCAGCCTGATCGTTCCATTTACAGTAAATAAGACAGATACCGGAAATGTGACGATCAAATCCTCCCTTCCGGCCGATCAGAAGTCATTTACTTACACTGGAAACACGATTATTCCAAAACCGGAAGTTACCATGTCTGTAGATGGACTGACAACAACATTAGAGGAAGGCACAGATTATACTGTATCCTCAGATGCAGTAGATGTAGGTACAGGATATACCTATACAATAAACTTTACTGGTAAATATACCGGAACCTATACAGGAAAAGATACCTTTGCAGTTACAGCAAAAAATATCAGTGATGCAGATGTAACAGTAGATGATATTCCAAATCAGGTATATACCGGTCTGCCACTGAAACCGGCAGTTACCGTAAGATATAATGGAAATGTAGTCAAGAAGAGCAATTATACAATAGATTATTCTAACAACACAGAGTCAGGTGCAACTGCAACCGTAACGATCACAGGACAGAAGAACTTTACCGGCAGCAGGACGGCAGTCTTCCAGATCAGACAGAGTTTTGAAGGTGAAATCTCAGTAACAGGTCTTGAAAATGCATTTGTATATACTTCAAAACCGATCGAACCACAGGTAGAAGTACTTGCAAATGGGAAACCGTTAGTAAATGGTGTTGATTATACGTTAAGTTATAAGAATAATATCAATGCAAATGATGTTTCCGGAGGGAAACCTGCATACGTGATCGTAAATGGTGCAGGGGAATATGCCGGTGAAAAGCGGTTTAAATTTACGATCAGCCGTAAGAATGTATTAGATGACAATGTAGATATTGAAGTAGAAGATGCGACATTTACAGGTGGAATGATCCAGCCGAAAGTGAAGATCACTTACCATCTTCCGGATGGAAGTGATTATGTACTCAAAAATCAGGCAACAGCAGGTAATAATAGGGATTATGATGCAGATATCGGATCGTCGTCAAGTGTAGGAGAACAGGTTACAGTTAAGATCATCCCATCTGGTATAAACTTTTATGTAGAAGATGGATATTTTACAAAAACGTTTAGAATTTTACCAAAAGATCTGACAGGCAGCGATCAGGAATTGTTATCTGATTACACGATCACTTGTCCGGCAGAGGTACAGTATGATGCAGCTATAACCGTTTATGAACCGAACGTTATATTAAAAGATAAGTCAAGAGCTTCGGATGGAACACCGCAGACTTCAGGAAGTACATTCTATCAGTTAGAAAAAGGTAAAGATTATACAATCACATACCAGAATAATACACGACCGGGAACTGCTACTTATACGATTGAAGGAAAGGGTAATTATACAGGCACATACAAAGGCAGCTTTACGATCTTAGCGAACTTAAAAGATGCTACTGTAGTGATCAAAGACCAGACCTATACAGGAAATCCGATCACACCATCCTTTACCGTATCATTTGGTGATATGACACTTCGGAATGAAGTTGATTATACATATGAGTTTAGCGACAATACCAATGCAGGAACGGCGACACTGACTATTATTGGAACAGGAAGTTATGCAGGCTCACGAAAAGACCAGACATTTAAGATCCTGCAGAAACCGATCGGCGATGCCGATGTGATCATGAGCCATGTATATGGTTCCTACAGCTATACCGGATCCGCATTTTACATATAATGGTAAGAAACTAGCTTTAAATACAGACTTTACCTGTACCTATCAGGATGGATGCTCAAAAGCAGGCGAATGCTACAGCTTTACGGTAGAAGGTATGGGAAACTTTACCGGTACATTAAATAAAGAATATAAGATTGGTGATAACTATACAGACAGCACCGTAAAAGTTACATTATCTGATTATTCTGTTGAGTATACAGGAGAGCCGATCACACCGATGGTAAGAGTTACAGAGATCAATGCTCCGTATACAGAATTAAAACAGAATATTGATTATCAGTTTGAGTATGAGGATAATGTGGATGCAGGAACAGCTTATGTCAATACATGGGGTGATCCGAAACAGAGCAAATATGCAGGAAATGTATCAGTTCCATTTGAGATCACACCAAAGAGTATCAGTGATGATGATGTAGCAGTTGCTTCTGTAGCAGATACGACTTATACAAGAGAAGCGATCGAGCCGACACCGATTGTTACATGGAATGGCAAAGAACTGATCGCAGGTGAAGATTTCAACTATGTATATAAGAATAATAAAGATGCTGGTACAGCAACTGTAACGATCGAAGGAACCGGCAACTTTACCGGATCGAAATCAGTAGATTTTGAGATCAGGAGAAAAGATATCAGCGGAGCCGCTTCTGATATTACGATCGCAGATGTTCCAGACCAGATCTATACCGGAAAGGCGTCAGAACCGAAGCCGGAGATCACATGGAATGATGTGGCATTAGATCCAAGAAGTGATTATACACTTACTTATGATAATAATATCGAATTAGGTGAAGCAACCGTAACGATTGAAGGTATTGGCAATTATACCGGTACTGTGGTTAAGAAGTTTAATATTATCAAAGTCCCGGTAGAACGTATGGAAATGGAATACCAGAAGGTATGGCAGTATACCGGTAATCCGATCGAGCCGCCAGTGAAGATCTCTTATGAAGATACAGCAGGCAATAAGATCTCATTAGATAACAGCGAGTTTACAATCACATATAAGAATACAATAGACTGTGGTGTAGAAACCGGTTTGATCACGATAACCGGAAATGGCAATTACGAAGGAACGAAGAAATGTTTCTATACGATTGAGCAGCGTGCATTGACCGATGCTGCGGTCACAATGGATAAGATCCCAAGTCAGGTATTAGATGCGGATAATAAAGCAGAGCCGAAGCCGGTGATCATATTCAGACCGGATTCAAAGACAACATATACCCTGATCGAAGGTGCTGACTATGAAATTTCCTATACAAACAATACTGTAGTAGGTGGAAATGGAACGATCACGATCAAAGGTCTGCATAATTTCACAGGAACGCTTTCACAGCAGTTTTATATCGGAAAAGATATCAAACAGTATATTGACAGCATAGAATTTGTAGACACACCGGATTATATCTATAATGGTAAAGCACATACACCGGCGATCAAGGTCAACTTAAAAGATGGTGTCAGTGCAGATTTAGTAGAAGGCAGGGATTACGAAGTCTTATATGATGGTCAGTCAAAAGACAGCATCACAGATGATACTTATGCAACAAAAGCAGGTCTGCATAAAGTCTCTCTCAGCGGCTTAGATCCATACGGCGGTGGAATAGAACTTACTTATGAGATCAGTAAACGTGATATCAAGAAAGTGAAATTTGATATTGAAGACCAGTCTTATACAGGAAGTGAAGTACATCCGTTTATCATGGGTATTGATGTAGA
>OIWL01003643.1_pt1 | contig 10334 bp, 11 predicted proteins | sample 1587561 | NCBI WGS metagenome assembly OIWL01 (sample SAMEA3888903, study PRJEB22519) | human gut metagenome | biome: human gut; feature: human-associated habitat; material: faeces | place: Denmark | collected 2010
AAAAATAAAAAAAGTTTAAAAAAGTACTTGCCAAACATGAAAAGGTGTGGTATATTAATATGCGTCGGTGAGAGATACAAAATCTTGAAACACCCGATACGCGGAAGTGTCGGAACTGGCAGACGAGCAAGACTAAGGATCTTGTGGTGGTTACATCGTGTGGGTTCAAGTCCCATCTTCCGCATGAAAGACTCAAGTTGAAAGACTTGAGTCTTTTTGCGTTGTGGCGGAAAATCTTCTTTCCTTTTTTAGCCGAGAGTGGTAAGATTATACACATCAACAAAAACTTTATTTCTAAAAAGTTCATTGCCTGATTTCCCAGGCGTCTGTGGTATTCGAAAAACGAAGAAAAACTGCGGCACCTGATTTTGATGTGAATATAATATATCGTCAATTAGAGTCCGATCATGCTGATAAATGAATGTGATATAAGAGCGGAATCCTGGATTTGAGTGGGATTCCGCTCTTGCTTTACTATAGTAGAAAAATTTTTTCTGGAGAAGGTAAAAGGGAAAAGCAGACTGAACATAGCTGAGAATGATAAAACGATGAATCAAAATATCTTTAAAGATAATTTACGGACAAGTATTTGAACTTGGAAAGAATGAATGGATTATGTATAATGGAAGAGGTGAATGAAGGAACAGGAGATGATGATATATGGGAGTGCAGGCACGAACGCTGGTGGAACAAATTGCAGATGAAATTATGAATATGATTCAGAAAACGCCATACCGGGCGGGAGATAAGCTGCCTACGGAAAAAGAACTCTGTGAGAAAACGGGGGCTGGGCGTAATACGGTGAGGGAGGCGCTGAAGATCCTGGCGTCCAGAAATATATTGGAAATTCGACAGGGGGCAGGGACTTTTGTGTCAGGGAAACAGGGGGTTGCTGATGACCCTTTGGGATTTTCGATGGTTGAGGATCATGTGAAACTGACAAGGGATCTCTTGCGAGTGAGAATTATGTTAGAGCCTCAGATCGCGGGACTGGCCGCCCAGCGAGCCAAAGAAGAGGATATTGAGGAGTTTGCCTCAATTTTAAGGGAAATGGAACTGGTGATGGAAAAAAAGGAGATTATTCGGACCTGGATACAAAATTTCACACGAAAATTGCCGAATGTACTCATAATATTGTAATGGAAAACCTTTTGCCGGTAATCGGGAAAGGCGTTGCTGTCTTTGCAAGAGAGGTAGGACAGACGGAGTATGATCAGACACTGCTATCACATCGGAAAATTTTTCAGTACATCTGTGAGCACAAATCTTTTGAAGCGGAGATGGAAATGCGGTTCCATTTGCTCTACAATACGAACCGCTATGAGAGAGAGCTGGGAAGTGTATAAAATGCCGCAAACAGAAGTGATGAAAAAGAAAAACTGCCTGGAATTTATAGGATGAATTCTGGGCGGTTTTTTTATTGGAGAACGTAAGCAATTGTGTTGTAAAAAACTTGCAAAAACGCCAAAAGATAAGAAAAATTAACATAATACTTGAAAATGGAATGAGAGTATGATAAGATCTCAATATGAAAGGTAGGATGAATTACAAAAAATATTCTTAAAAGACATGAAAAATTGTATAAAATCTCGAAGAAGGAGAGGAAGTCGTGGGACCATTTGATGCGATTGTCGTAGGCGGCGGTGTTGTGGGAAGTGCAATTGCAAGAGAGCTTACGAAGTATCGTCTGCACATTGGCGTATTGGAAAAAAATCTGGATGTCTGTTATGAGACCAGCGGCAGAAATTCAGGAGTAGTACACGGTGGATTTGCGTATGATGTGGGAACACTGAAGGCGAAACTCTGTGTAGAGGGAAACCAGGGAATGGATGAATTGTCAAAGGATCTGGGGTTCAGCTTCAAACGCTGCGGAAAAGTGCTGGTGGGAAAGACGGCGGAAGATCTGGAGACGTTAAAGAGAACGATTGTTCAGGGAGAAAAGAACGGTGCGTCTGAACTTTATCTTTTAAGCAAAGAAGAACTTCATAAACTCGTTCCGACTGCGGTGGGAGAGTTTGCCATGTTCTCGAAAAACTCGGGAATTGTGGATCCGTTTAATTATACGATTGCTCTGGCAGAGAATGCAGCACAGAATGGAGCAAAATATTTCTTTGATCATGAAGTGACGGGAATTGACCGCAAAAAAGATGAAACAGGGAATTTCTTTTATATGGTGACTACAAAGCACGGGATTTTTAAATCGCGTTGGGTGATCAACAGTGCCGGTCTTGGCTGCGGAAAAATTTCTGATATATGTAAGATTATTGCAATGGCTAAAATATGTGTGAAAAGGCAAAAGAGATGAATATACAATATGAAGGGAGAATAGATGATGATCTATGCAGAAAAATCAGAAGCGGCATTAGCGGATCATGAGTGGAAGAGAATATTGGAAACGTGGATCAGCCAGGTGAAACAGAGAGAGAAGATTCTGATCCTGCCTCCGGACATTACGAGATGCTATTCTTATGCGGGAAAGATTACCGCGTATCTGTATGAAAAATTATCTGGGGAATGCAAAGTTCGGATTATGCCGGCGGTGGGGACACACCGGCAGATGACGAGAGAAGAGAGAATCAGATTTTTCGGAGCAATCCCGGATGTGTGTTTTTTAAGTCATAACTGGAAAAATGACACGGAAGATATCTGCATTGTGCCGGAAGAGATTGTTTCTGAAGCGACCGGGGGAACATACAGGAGAGCGATTACGGCTGAATTAAACAGAAACGTTCTTTCAGGAGAGTTTGACCGGATCGTATCCATCGGTCAGGTGGTTCCCCATGAGGTGGTGGGAATGGCAAATTACACGAAAAACCTGCTGGTGGGAGTCGGCGGCAGGGACATGATCAACCAATCCCATATGATCAGCGCCATCTGCGGAATCGAGAAGATCATGGGACGGGAAAATACGCCGGTGAGACGGATCTTTGACTATGTCCAGAAGAATTTCCTGGATCAGCTTAAAATCACATTCATGCTGACGGTGACCTGTGAGAAACATCAGGATTCTGATCTCTACGGTTTCTATATCGGCGAGGAGCGGGAGACGTTTTCTGCGGCATGCAGACTTGCGGAAACGAAGAACATCACCTGGCTTCCAAAACGGGCGAAAAAGATTGTCACGTGGCTGGATCCGGCGGAATTCGGCAGTACCTGGGTTGGAAATAAAGCGGTCTACCGGACAAGAATGGCGATCGCGGATGGAGGAGAACTTCTGATCCTGGCACCTGGGATAAAATCCTTTGGGGAGAATGAGGAGGTAGACTCCTGTATCAGAAAATACGGTTACAGCGGCACGGAAACGATACAGAATGCCTATGAAAATGGGGAGTTCAACGGAATCGAGATGGCGGCGGCCCACTTGATCCACGGCTCGTCGGACGGTAGATTTAAGATCACCTACGCGGCAGATCCAAAACTTATGCCGGAGGAGATCATGAGATCCGTGGGCTATGAGTGGACCGATATCGGGCCGATGATGAAAAAATACCAGCCGAAGGGAAAGGAAATGGGCTGGTATGAGGACAATGGGGAAGAGTATTATTTCATCAAAGCCCCAGCGGTTGGACTGTGGAGAGTAAAGGGAGAAGCGTGAGAAAAAACTATGGATAAAGTTAATTGATAGCTATCAGTTATACAAATTGTACAAATAAAACATGCTATTAAAAAAATAAAAAAAGTTTAAAAAAGTACTTGCCAAACATGAAAAGGTGTGGTATATTAATATGCGTCGGTGAGAGATACAAAATCTTGAAACACCCGATACGCGGAAGTGTCGGAACTGGCAGACGAGCAAGACTAAGGATCTTGTGGTGGTTACATCGTGTGGGTTCAAGTCCCATCTTCCGCACGAAAGACTCAAGTCGTGAGACTTGAGTCTTTTTGCGTTACAGGGGAGAGCGCCGGATTCTCTATGAGAATTCTTATTTCATGGAGAAGGTAAAGAAAAGAGATGCAAATAGGAAAAATGTAAATGGTTGCGGATGGTGTAATTTATAATTCTATGAATGAGTGTGTCCGGAAAGATATTTTGAGAAGGAACAGAGCGGAGATAAAGTTTCGCTGATAGATAAAGATGAAAACAATATAAGAACGGAATCTCTGACTAAGGTAGGATTCCGTTCTTTTTATAAAATTGTAAATAAAAAGAAATATGCCACGCGGATCAGTTGTGGTAAGATGATACTAGGATAAAAGACCGCAAGTGCGTAATTGTTCAGGAGGCAGCGGTATCATAAATGACAAAATACATCAGAAGAGAGGTTTTTCCTATGCCGGAATTAAGCAGAAGAGTACAGACATTTACGGACTCCGTCATCCGGAGAATGACGAGAATTAACGATATGACGCCGGGCAGCATCAATCTGAGCCAGGGATTCCCGGATTTTGATCCGCCGAAGGAGATCCTGGAGGCATTGAAGGTGGCGGCGGAACATGGCCCTCACCAGTATTCGATCACATTCGGAGCGAAAAATTTCCGCGATGCTCTGGCAGACATGTATACAAAGAAATGGAATCGTCCGATCGATCCGGATAAGGAGATCGTTGTGACCTGTGGAGGAACGGAGGCCATGATGGCAGCGATGATGACGGTGTGCAATCCGGGAGACAAGGTTGCGGTTTTCAGCCCGTTCTATGAAAACTATGGGGCAGACGCGATCCTCTCCGGGGCAGACCCGATCTATATTCCGCTTGTGCCGCCGGATTTCCATTACGACAGAGCGGTCCTGGAGCAGGCGTTTCGGGACGGAGCAAAGGCGCTGATCCTCTGTAATCCGTCGAATCCGTGCGGAAAAGTATTTACTATGGGAGAGATGGAGGAGATTGCAGAGCTTGCGAAGCGGTATGATGCATTTGTGATCACCGATGAGGTGTACGAGTATATTATTTATGATGGAAACCGTCATATTTCCATGGCGGCACTCCCGGGAATGTACGAGCGGACGATCACCTGCAGCTCGCTTTCAAAGACGTATTCCATGACCGGATGGAGACTGGGCTATCTGATCGGACCGGAGCGCGTGATCGAGGCGGCAAAGAAGGTTCATGACTTCCTCACGGTGGGCGCTGCGGCACCTCTTCAGGAAGCGGCAGTCACAGGCTTAAAATTTGGACCGGAGTATTATGAATGGCTGAAAGACCTTTATACAGAAAAGAGAGATTATCTCTGCGGAAGACTGGAGCAGATGGGACTCCCGCACACAACTCCGCAGGGCAGCTATTTTGTTCTTGTGAATATTTCTGGATTCCTTGAGAGACCGGAATTTTCCGGATGGACAGATCTGGAGTTCTGTGAATGGATGATAAAGAAGTATGGTGTGGCGGCAGTGCCGGGCTCCAGTTTCTTTAAGGAGCCGGTGAACAACTATATCCGCCTGCATTTTTCCAGAGGGAAAGAGACATTGAAAATGGCTGCTGACCGTCTGGAAAAGATGGCGAAGGATTACGGATTCTGCTGATCGTCTTTTTTGTTCCTGCCGCGGAGATATTTTAAGATCAGCGCGTAGCCGTAGAGCATCACCGGGATGACGATGACGCAGAAGAGAAGTGCCATGATGACATTTTCGGAACCTCCGGTGAATGTCAGGACGATGAGGGAGAGAAATACCGCGGCGATGATGAGGATTCCCACCGAGGCAAAAAATCGTTTCATATAAAAATCCTTTCGTGTGAGTTTCTTTGTCAATAATAGTAAGGATTCGCCTGTCCTCGATGGACGGCGAAAGGATTGCAGACCAGAAATCAACCGCGGTCAGTATTGTTCTGACGGGGCCGAGTCCGTGAAAGTGCTGACTTTGGATGAAACAATCCTTTATTCAGTATAAATGATTTTACACACAGATTCAACCGATAATAGTAAGGATCCGTCTGCTCCTGATATGGATGAGAACGGAGATTTAACAGAAGCGGCGGACAGGACACTTGGCAGCCCGGCTGTCAGAAAGCAGATGGCCGGCAGATCTGCGCCGACAAGTCAGACTCTGTAAATGAATGGCTGCGGATCATAACGAACAGAAAACAGCGGAAAACGCGGAAAGGAGGACTGTCTGTGAAGAAGAATAAAAAATATGCGTTGACGGCCGCAGCCCTCGCACTGACTGCCATACATGCCATGACGTCATTCGCCGCGGACGGGACGTGGACACTCACGGATGCCGGGTATACGTTCAAATATTCGGACGGAAGAGCGGCGCGCGGCACCTGGGAGGATCTTAACGGTGAGTGGTATCATTTTGATCAAAACGGGATCATGGAGACGGGATGGAGAACGGTCGGAAACATTCGTTACCACTTTAATACGGATGGTTCCCTCTCGGAGGGCTGGCAGTACGATGGTCCGGGCGGCGGAAACTGGTACTATTATGATCCTTCGGGAAATGCGATGATCCAGTGGTTTCAGGATAAGGGAAAGTGGTACTGGTTCGATGCGGACGGAACGATGAATCAGGAGGCTGTTCGCACGATCCGGGGAAGGACTTATGCGTTTCGTCCGGACGGGAGCATGCGCGTAAATGAATATGCCGGATTTTCCTATATTGACTATGACGGACAGCCGGATCCGGCCGGGGATATCCGGGCAGTGAACGCGGATGGGACGAAAAAAGATGTGAGCCCGGAGGAAGAAAACATGATTGCCGGATTTATCAATGCGTTCCCGGATGGGTGGAGAAAGAAATTCCGCGATGACGGCTGGAGGTTTGTGTATGACCCGTCCGGCGGGGAATACAGGGGTTTTAAAGATAAGAGAGGAAACCCGCTGTATTCCTGTTTTTATTCCCTCGACGAGAAGAAAAAGGAACTGCGTTTTTCAAAGCCGGATGCGGTGAAGGACGGATTCGGGGCATATATCTATGAAAATTCCGGGGATGAGATGAAAAAAGACCAGTTCCCGAAAGCTGCGCGATACCGCTTTGACGAGATCTCGGAGGCGACGGGACTTCCGGAAGGTGCGAGAAGAGAATATGACGTGATCTTCGGAGCGCTGTTTCGTGTATACCAGGATCCGGATGCCTGGGAAAAACTGAAAGGTAAGGCCGCGGATATCGCCTGGACGATCGAGCGGATCGCGGTGAACCGGTCAGCGGAGGGAAGGCTGGACCTGGAATAAAAAACTGAAAAGAACATATGTACGTCGAAATCATGATTCCGCTTGACGGATTCCATGCAATCTGTTACTATACACATATAACAAATGGAATACAATGATACCGGGGCTGTTTGCGCGGTCCCGGTATCAAAAATCTAAAACAAAGACGGTGATAGAATGGTATTGAAGATTGATTTTGACAGTGAGGAAGCGCTCTACACCCAGCTCTGCAACCAGATCATCTGCGGCATTGCGATGGATGTGCTTCACGACGGGGACAGCCTTCCGTCGGTCAGACAGCTTGCGGATGAGATCGGAATTAACATGCATACAGTCAATAAGGCATATGCTGTATTGAAACAGGAAGGCTTCCTGCGTCTGGACCGCAGACGCGGGGCCGTGATCGCCCTGGATATGGATAAACTGCGGACGATGGAGGAGATGAAAAATGATCTTGCGCTGATCGTGGCGCGCGGGATCTGCAAAAACGTCGGCAGAGACGAGATCCACAACCTTGTGGACCAGATCTATGATGAGTTCGGCGGACAGGCATAAAGGAGGAACATTCATGCTTTGTGAACATTGCAAAAAACGGGAAGCGACCGTAAAATACGTGGAAGTCATCAACGGCGTGAAGACCGAGCACAACCTCTGTACCCAGTGTGCCGCCCATGCGGACCTCGGACAGTTCTCCGCACTCTTTGAGGGAGAGTTCCCGTTGGGAAAACTTCTCTCAGGACTCCTTGGAACCCAGGAGACGGAGGAAGAGGATGAAAAATATTCCGGCGTCGTATGCCCGACCTGCGGAACAACGTATGAGGAATTTGTAAAGGACAGCCGGTTTGGATGCCCGGACTGCTACAGTGTTTTTGATCCGCTGATCAGCGACCACATCCGCCATCTTCAGGGCAGCGAAAAACATGTCGGAAAACATCCGGCAGGATTTCAGCCGGATCCGGCGGTGATCGGAGAAGCTGCCGGACCGGGAGAGGATCCGGTGAATATCCCGGAACTTTCAAAAGAGGAAAAGATCCGCCTGATGGAAGCGAGATTAAAAGACGCGGTGCGCCGGGAAGAGTACGAGGAGGCCGCGAAGCTCAGAGATGAGATCCGGGCGTTAAAAGAGGAGAAACAGAATGGATAAATGGTATGAGATGCCTGGAAAGACAGGTACAAATGTGATCTACAGCCGGATCCGTCTGGTTCGAAACCTGAAAGAGTACCCGTTCCCCGGGCGTCTCACAAAGGAACAGAGTGTGGAGCTTTCAGAGAAACTTCTCGGCGGACTCACCGGTATCGCCTCCATGGACCGGATGCAGTACCGGTTTACACACCTGGAGAGGATGGGAGATCTGGAAAAGACTGCACTTTTAGAGCGGCGGGCTTTAAATCGCAGCGTGATGAAGAAAAAAGATCCGACGGGGATGATCCTGTCGGAGGATGAGTCCACGGCGATCCTCTTAAACGGGGATGACCATGTGCGGATCCAGACGCTGCAGACGGGGCTGACCCTGGACCGGCTTTACGAAAAGGCGGACCGGATCGATGATTACATCGGAGAACGGTTTGACTATGCGTTTGATGAAAAATACGGATATCTGACCTCGTTCCCGACAAATGTGGGGACGGGACTCCGGGCAGCAGTGGTCCTTCATCTGCCGATGCTGTCGAAAAACAAAAATTTCAGCAGCTTGGTAGCGGATATGGGCCGTTTTGGGACCCAGGTCCGCGGCGTTTACGGCGAAGGCGCGGAAAACTTCGGTTCCCTGTACCAGATCTCGAACCAGAAGACTCTGGGTCAGACAGAACAGGAGATCATTGATATCGTGCGAAAGGCGGCGCTGGAGCTGGATGCCCAGGAACGCCGGATGCGCCGGGAATACCGCCAGAGAAAGCCGGTGCAGGCAGCGGATGAATGCTATAAATCGTACGGAGTCTTAAAATATGCGAGACGCCTGACGAGAAAGGACGGAATGGAATTTCTGTCCCAGATCATGACTGGGATCACAGACGGGATCCTGACGGTGAAGGAGCCGTGTTCTGTTTACGGACTGATGATCGGGATCCAGCCTGCAAATCTTCTGAGTCTGGCAGACCGTCCGCTCGATAAAGATGAGCTGGATGCTGCGAGAGCGGAATTTTTGAGAAAACGGCTGCCGGAAATTATAGAGCCGGAGGCATGATCTCCGGAAGAAAAGATAGAAAATCGCAACTGTTCAGCAGGTTTGTGCCTGCGCCTGTAAGGGCACTGAACGGCTGCAGAAAATCAGAAATGACCGAAAAAACCAGGACACCGGTCGGTGCGGGGTCTGCGGATATTTCTGATCGATCAGGAGGAAAGAAAACAGATGGCACAATATACGGAAAAAGCCCAGGAGGCGCTCGTTCTTGCCGGTGAAGCGGCGGAGGATATGGGGTCCCATGTGATCGGGACGGAGCACATCCTGGTGGGGCTCATTGAGGAGGGAAGCGGAACCGCTGCCATGGTCCTCGAGGCCAATGAGGTGAAGCTCGACAGACTGCTCGCTCTTGTGGAGCAGCTTGTCTCTTCCTATCAGAACACAGCCACCAAAGAACGCGATGGCTACACGCCGAGCGCGAGACATGTGCTGGAAAACAGCTATAAAGAGGCGGTGAGGTTCCATGCGCCGTTAATCGGGACGGAACACATCCTGATGGCGTTACTGAAAGAATCGGACTGTGTGGCGGTCCGCCTGTTAAATACACTGAATATCAATATCCAGAAGGTCTATATCGATCTTTTATCCGCGATGGGAGAGGATGGAAACGCAGGAAAAGAGGAACTGGCTCAGGGACGCCAGCCGCGGGGCGGACAGAGTGCGACTCCGACGCTTGACGCGTACAGCCGCGATCTCACGGTTCTCGCAAAAGAGGGAAAACTGGATCCGGTCATCGGCAGGGAGAAGGAGATCCGCCGCGTGATCCAGATCCTGAGCAGAAGAACGAAGAATAACCCGTGTCTGATCGGAGAACCGGGCGTCGGAAAGACAGCCGTGATCGAAGGTCTCGCGCAGCTCATCGCTTCCGGCGACGTCCCGGATACGATCCGCGGAAAACGCGTGGTGATCCTTGACCTCTCCGGCATGGTAGCGGGATCCAAGTACCGCGGTGAGTTCGAGGAGCGCATTAAAAATGTGATCAACGAGGTGACAGAGGCGGAGAACGTCCTCTTATTTATCGACGAGATCCACACGATCATTGGCGCAGGCGGAGCGGAGGGCGCGTT
>OIWL01003646.1_pt1 | contig 10326 bp, 9 predicted proteins | sample 1587561 | NCBI WGS metagenome assembly OIWL01 (sample SAMEA3888903, study PRJEB22519) | human gut metagenome | biome: human gut; feature: human-associated habitat; material: faeces | place: Denmark | collected 2010
CGGTGGGGATCTCCAGCCGGTTCAGGCAGCGCAGGAAGGTGGACTTGCCGCAGCCCGAGGGGCCGATGAGGCAGACCACGTCGCCGCGGTAGATGTCGATGTCGATGCCCTTCAGCACGTCGAGGGTGGGGGTGGGCTGCTTTGCGCCCTTCCGCTTTTCGCCGCCGTAGGTCTTGGTCAGACCGCGGACTTCAAGGATCTTATCGGTCACTTTGTGCCAGCCTCCTCTCAAACTTTGCGAGCAGCCATGTGAACAGCATCACCAGCACCAGATAGATGAGGGCGACGCCGCACAGGGGGAACATGGCCTCGTAGGTGCGGTTCATGATGCCCTGTGCCGCATACAGCAGCTCCTTGCCGCCGATGACGGTGATGAGGGACGTATCCTTCAGCAGCATGATGAACTCGTTGCCGAGGGCGGGAAGCACGGCGCGGATGGCCTGCGGGATGATGATGACCACCATCGTGGTTATGTAGTTGAGGCCGAGGCTGCGGCCGGCCTCCATCTGGCCGGGGTCAACGGCCATCAGGCCGCCGCGGATGATCTCGGAGACATAGGCGCCCGAGTTGATGCCCAGCGCCAACGCGCCGACCATCGTGAAGTTGCGGCTGTTGGCAAAGATGACCATGCTCATGATGAGCAGCTGCACCATCATAGGCGTGCCGCGGATGATGGTGGTGTACACCTGACACACCGCGTTGAAGAAGCCCAGCACCGGGTTCATGCGGCCGGTGCGCTGCTGGTCGTGGGCCACACGCACCAGCGCCACCACGCTGCCCAGCGCGACGCCCATCGCCAGCGCGATGGCTGTGACCAGCAGGGTGGTGCCCACGCCGTTGATGTACTGGAGCCAGCGGTCCTTCAGGATGAATGCCTGATAAAACTTAAAGAAAATGTTCTGCCCGAAGCTGAGCGGCGTCCCGCTGTTGAGAAGCTCTTTCAGCAGCTCGTATTGTGCGGCCATTCGCATCCTCACCTTTCTTTTTGTAAAAATTTTGTAACCGGTGGATTTCAAAAAAGGGGAGGAGCCTTTTCAGGCCGCCTCCCCCTGACGCGGAAAGAAACGCGCTGATTATTCAGCGGTGATGTACTTGTCCACGATGGACTGCAGGGTGCCGTCTGCCTTCAGCTCTTCCAGAGCAGCGTTGACAGCGTCTTCCAGAGCGGTGTTGCCCTTGGCCATGCCGATGGCGTAGTCCTCCTCGGCGTAGCTGGTGTCCAGAAGGACCAGACCGGGGTTGGCAGCGACGAACTCCTTGGCGGGAGCATTGTCGATGACGACAGCGTCCACCTGACCGTTGTTCAGAGCCTGCACAGCGGTCAGACCATCGTCGTAAGCCACGACTGCATCGTCGCCGAAGTCATCGGAGCAGTAGATGTAGCCAGTGGTGCCGCGCTGGGTGCCGATCATCTTGCCGGCCAGATCGTCGGGAGAAGCGATGTCAGAACCCTCGGGCACGATGATGGACTGGATGCCGGTAGCGTAGCTGTCGGAGAAGTCCATGACGTTCTTGCGCTCGTCGGTGACGGTGACGCCAGCCATGGCGATGTCGGCCTTGCCCTGCTGGACGCTCAGAAGAGCAGCGTCAAAGTCCATGTCGTCGATCTGCAGCTCGAGGCCCAGCTTGTCGGCGATGGCCTGAGCGGTATCGATATCAATGCCCTCAAATGCGCCTGCATCGGTGGTCAGCTCGTACGGAGGGAAGGCGGCGTTGGTGGCCATGGTCAGCTTGCCAGCCTCAACGGTGGTCAGCTCAGCAGCGGCAGCGCTGGTGGAAGCAGCCTCGGAAGAAGCAGCCACAGAGCTTGCAGCGGAAGAAGCGGTGGAGGCAGAGCCGCCGCAGGCGGTCAGAGCCAGAGCAGCAATGGTCAGGCCGGAAGCAGCGAGAAAGCTGCGGCGAGAGATCTTTTTCATATTCAAACACTCCTCTTTATGTGCATATCATTTGCAGTTCTCTGCTGCGATGCGATTCATCGAAAAATCAGAGAGCGTGTTTAGTATAGGTTGTACAATTTGAAAAGTCAAGTGTTGTGCAAAAATTCCATCAAATTGAAACCGAATTGCAAACAATTATGCAGAATATTGAGGATGAAGTATGAATATATGCAAAACCTCTCCGTCACGGCTTCGCCGTGCCCCTGCCCGGGTTGCGGCTCCCAGCGTCTGCTTCGCTGCCGCTTGCATCCTGCTGGCCGCTGCCCCAACAGCGATTCCCTGTTTCCGCCACTGGCGGCGGTCGTCGCCGTTGCCTACCGAGGAGAGGCCTTGGCATTCCGTAAAGCTTCATCTCTTCGCCAGAGGCTCCCCTACAAGGGGAGCTGTCTGCGAAGCAGACTGAGAGGTTGTACGAAGGAGCGCCTGCCCTACGCCGTCAGGCGTGACGGAGAGGTTACACCTCCCGCGCCAGCTCCTCCCTGCTCCGCTTGGGCACACAGTAGTTGCGGTCCTCGTCCAGATAATATTTGATGCCCGTCTCTTCGGTCATGGGCACGACCTTGGCGGTGTGGGCGGGGTAGCCCAGTGCCACCATGAAGGCCAGCTTGTCCGGCTCGGCGATGCCCAGCAGCTCGCTCAGGGCAGGCTTGTTGATGGCACCCATGATGCAGCTGCCCACGCCATTGTCCCACGCAGCAAGGGTGATGTTGGCCAGCGCGATGCCGGTGTCGGTGTTGAGGTCGCCGGGGATGGCGCTGTCCTGCACGACGGCCAGATACATCACCGGCTGCTCGTCGGCTTTGGGCGTGCCCTGCTCCGGCGGCAGATAACCGGCCCACTTGACCAGCGGGTGGACTTTCGCCACCATTTCAGGGCTTTGCACCACCACCAGCTTCACGGCCTGACGGTTCGCGCCGCAGGACGAAAGGCGCAAAGCCTCGACCATATCCTCCACCACATCCTGCGGCACCGGCTTCTGGGCGAAGCGGCGGTAGGTGCGGCGGGCGGCAAGCGTTTCCATAATAGACATCAGCGGACACTCCTTTACTATATAAGTACAGCCTGATTATAGCATAGGCGCAGGCGCAGTGCAAGGAATTTGGATGAGGCAGAAAACACGGGAAAGGCTTGTCTGAGGAATGAAGAAATGAGAGAAAAATCCATAAGCCGGAGATAAAAATGACGATATGATGTTAATGAACACTAACATACTGGAAAAATATTGACAAAAAGCAGGAGATGGCCTATCATTAGTTATAGCAAACTAACCGCCTTTTGCGGAGATGCGCAAAGGAAAACAAGAAGAAACAAAACAGTTTATGAGGTGCAAGAAAATGACTAATATGACTCGTCGTAATTTCCTGAAGAGCGCTGGTGTGATGGCTCTGGCCGTGGCAGCAGCGGGTGTTCTCTCTGGCTGCGATAGCAGCAGCAAAAACCCTGTGATGGCAGATGTTGAAGTCCAGTACTGGTATGAAAGCCTTATTTTGGGTCAGAAGCAGGTTGACGACGGCTCGTATACGGAAACCGTCAGTGTCGTCAAGGGCGGCACGGTCAAAAAGGAGCAGATCGACGAGACCCTGAAAAAAATTCGGGTGAACAATAGCTTTAAGCTGGCAGATGAAACGCTGACAGAGTTTGACGTTGACTGGACGGCACAAAAGCCTGTTGCGAAAATTAAGATGGTCACTGCATAATTGAAACTGCGCGATAAAACGCATTTTTGAACAAAGAAACACCCGCAGCACGTTTCCATATCATGGGGAAACAGCGCTGCGGGTGCTTTTTGTTGTTACAGCTTATTTGCTCTTCCACCTATGCCCCTTCGGCATGGGCAGGCCCAGAACCAGCGCGATGCCCACGGCCAGCGCGACGGCGACCTTGAAGGTGGAGATGCCGTTGGCCAGCGAGAGGGCGTTTTCGCCTTGGATGAAGTAGTAGGCCGTGTAGTAGATGCCTGCGCCGGGCACGAGGGGGAAGATGCCGGTGAGCAGAAAGACCGTTACCGGCGTTTTGAGCAGGATGGCGAAGAGCCGGGACACCAGCGTCAGCGGGATGACCGCGATGAGGGAAGCTGCCGCGGCATCGGCTCCGTATAAGACCGCCAGCTCATAGACGAACCAGCCCGCTGCGCCCACCAGTGCGCAGCAGGGGAGGGTGCGCCGGGGGCAGGCGAAGAGGATGGCGAAGCTCAGCGTCCCCGCCCCGGCCAGAAAGAACTGGGCCACCAGCTGGCCGATCTGGGCATTTGTCATCGTCATCATACCACCGTCACCCCCGTCAGGATCGAAGTAAGGCTCAGCACGAGACCGGTGCCGATGGCGATGCTGGCTGCGATCAGCAGGGCGTCGATCATCCGGATGGTCCCCGAGAGGTAGTCGCCCTGCACGAAGTCCCGGATGCCCATGGTAAAGGCGATGCCGGGGGTCAGGATCATCAGAGTGCCGATGATGGCATGGCTGGACTCGATGCCCAGCAGGGAGCACCCGACGATGCAGACCAGCGTGATAAGGGCCGCCGCCGAGATCTTGCGAAAGCCGCTGGATAACCCCTTTTTCTCGCAGAGCAGCAGATAGCCGCTGACGAGGAAGCCGGCCACAGCCGCCGCCAGCGCCGAGTGCACCGTGCCGCCGAAGATGAGGGCGAAGCAGGCTGCGCCGCTCATCCCGGCCAGAAGCTGGGTCCGGCCCTTGGGAAAGGGGATGCGCCGGGCCTCGGCCAGACGGCACTCGGCCTCGGCCAGCGTGACGCCCCCGGCGGCGATCTGACGGGAAAGGGCGTTCACCGCCACCACCCGGCCCAAGTGGGTCGTCCGCACCGGTACGTTCCGCACCTCGGCGATCTCCGCCGTGCCTGCGCTGGCGAAGATGCCGTTGGTCAGCACATAGACGTGGAACTCCCGCAGATGGAAGCTGCGGGCCATGATCTCCATCGTCTGCTCCACCCGAAAGACCTCCGCTCCGTTTTCCAGCAGCGTCTCGCCTGCCGCCATGATGAAATCCATGATGCGGCGGCGCTGCTCGTCGGTGGGGTATAACTCTCTGCTGTCCATTCCGGCCCTCCTTGTCCTGCCTGTCAGAGGCGGACCTGTTCTCTCCTGCTATACTTTATCACAATTCCCGGAGCTTGCAAAGGCGTCTTTTCACATTTTCGCACAACTTCCGTCCTTGCCGTCGGGGGCGCAGTGTGTTACACTGATACTGACTATGAAAATGTCGAAAACGACAGGAGGAAAATGACTGTGAAGCAGAGTCTGAGTTTCGCGCGCCGTCTGGCGGCGCTGGTGCTGGCAGCGGTGATGCTGTGTGTGGCTGTCCCGGCGGCGTTTGCCGAGGATGCCGCGCCCGGGGCCACCACCATCGGCGGCGCAAACACCACCCTCGTCCCGGGGGAAGAAGAAAATTGTCTGAGCTGGCTCTTCGGCTCCAAAGATAAGATCACCATGCCTTATCTGAACATCAAGGGCAAGGGCCTGCGCAGGAACGTGACCCTCGACCTCGTGGACTGTCTCGTGGGCATCACCTACACCGAGCTTGGCTCCATCGGCAGCTATGTCAGCGCCAGCGCGGCGCAGGAGGCGTGGAAAGCGCAGGCCGTGGCCATCCACTCCTACCTCGAGTACCACAAGCAGTACGGCTCTTCGGCCAACGCCCTCATCTATACCCCGGTGGAGGACATCCCCGCCTCGGCCCGCTCGGCCATCCGTAAGGCGGTGGAGTCGGTGAAGGATGAGGTGCTGACCTACAACGGCAGCGTCATCGACGCCGTCTGGTCGGCCAGCGCAGGCTATAACACCCAGACCGGCGTTTACGGCACCTGCTCCAGCCTCGATGCGTGGGGTTCGGATGTGCCCTACCTCAAGAGCGTCGAAAGCCCCTACGAGCGCCAGTACCACGAAAAGCTCCGCCGCGTCATCGGCAAGGACTACGACTACACCGAGTACAAGGACAGCCGCACCGGTGAGCCTTACCAGAGCGCCGATACCACCCACAAAGACCTCGGCGGCTTCGTCCAGTACAACACGCTGGTGTCCAACGGCCGCAGCTACCGCTACATCAACCAGTTCGTGTCCTCCCGCTACTGCTTCGATTTCAGCGCAGATGCTGCGGGCGTGCCCTGCATGAACTACTATGGCTTCGGCCACGGCGTGGGCATGAGCCAGTGCGGCGCGGTGGGCTATGCCGCCGAGGAGGGGATGGGCTACCGCGACATCCTCAAGCACTACTACTCCGGCGTTTCCATCCGGACGGTGGGCAGCGGCAGCTCTTCCGGCGGCGGACTGTTCAGCTGGCTGCGCCGCCTGCTCGGGATGTAAAAAACGAAAGGAATTGCGCAAAATACTTCTCAAATGAGGCGCGATTTGGTATACTGTACACGTTTGTACTCAAGAAACGGCTCTTTTGCGCTTCACGTCCCGAAATCGCTGGGACGATACGATAAATGATATTAGGTGGAGAGAACGGAATGCAGTTGGAGAAGGAAAAGAAAGAAAAGCAGGAGCGGGAGCGCTGCCGTGCACTGGCGCAGCGCATCGCAGAGGAGGCGGCTGCCGCCTCGGCGGCCCTGCTGGGAGAGCAGAGCCTTCTGCTGACCAAGGCGCTGCGCCGGGCAGGCGTAGCGGCAGAGGCGTGGGCGGAAGGCTCGGAGGCGGAGCTTCTGGTCGTGGTGGACCCGGCCTATGAGACGCTGCCGGAGAAGCTGCCCGCCCGGGTGCTGCTGGTGAGCAGCGAGAGCACCGTCATGGCGGGCTGGGCCGAGCAGCTGGCGCAGAGAGGATATTTCCGCGACTTCGGCTGGCGCAGCAAGGGCCGCACCCAGCAGTCCGCCCTCTTCTGCGTCTCCCAGCCCACCGGGTATAAGATGGTGCGGGGCTATGAGCTGGAAATGGACATCCTGCGCGACCGGATGGTGCGCGCCGAGCGCACCTGCGGCGAGGAAGCCGAGCTGATCGCCCGGCTGCGCAGCGACCTTTCCCTCAGCCGCAGCCACGAGCAGCAGCTGGAAAAGACGCTGGCCGAAGTGACCGGCTCGACCTTCTGGAAGATGACCTGGCCCATGCGCTACGCCGTCAGCAAGAGCCGCCAGCTCTGGCGCACCCTGCCCCTCTTCGTCCTGCTGCGGGAGCTGCGCCGGGGCGGGATCGAAGGCGTGCGGGAGCAGGCCCGTGCCCGCCGCGAGTATGCCGCCCTCTTCCCGGGCAGGGTCATGCGCGCGGACCGCTTCGCCTCGGTGGAGCTGCTGGTGCATCAGGCGGAAGATCAGCCCGCAGGCCCCAAGATCAGCATTGTGGTGCCCCTGTACAACACCCCGCTGGACTTCCTTGAGGAGCTGCTGGACTCGGTCGTGAACCAGACCTACCGGAACTGGGAGCTTTGCTGTGTGGACGCCGGCACCGCCCCGGGCGTGGGGGAGATGGTCCGGCAGCGTGCCGCCGCAGACCCCCGCATCCGCTACCAGAAGCTGGAAAAGAACGAGCTGATCCCCGGCAACACCAATAAGGGCATCGAGATGGCCACCGGCGACTTCATCGCCCTGCTGGACCACGACGACATCCTCCACCCCTGCGCCCTCTGGTATGCCGCCAAGGCCATCGCCGAGCAGGGGGCCGACTTCGTCTACACCGACGAGGCGACCTTCGAGGGCAAGGTGGAGAATGTGGTGCTCTACCACTTCAAGCCCGATTTCATGCTGGACAACCTCCGCTCCAACAACTATATCTGCCACCTGACCCTCTTCAGCCGTCGGCTGATGGACGCCGCGGGCGGCCCCGAGCGGATGGAGTACAACGGCAGTCAGGACTACGAGCTGTTCCTCCGCCTGACCGAGAAGGCGAGGAAGATCGTCCACATCCCCCATGCCCTCTATTACTGGCGCTCCAGCCCCGGCAGCACGGCCAGCGACATCTCCGCCAAGACTTACTGCATCGACGCGGGCATCGCGGCCCTCAAGGCCCATTATGCCCGCTGCGGCGTGGCCGTGGACGATGTCTCCCTCATCCCGGGTACGCCGGGCTATTACAAGACCGACTACACCATCGCCCATCCGGGCCGGGTGAGCATCCTCATCCCCACCTGCGACCATATCCACGATCTGGAGACCTGCGTGGAGTCCATTTATGCCCGCACGACCTATCCGGATCTTGAGATCATCCTCATCGAAAACAACAGCAAGGCCCCCGAGACCTTCCGGGCCTACGAGCGGATGCAGAAGGAACACCCCGACACCCTCAAGGTCGTCACATGGGAGGGCAAGGGCTTCAATTACAGCGCCCTGAACAACTTCGGTGAAAAGTTCGCTACCGGCGAATATCTGCTGCTTCTCAACAACGACACTGAGGTCATCACGGCCGCATGGCTGGAAGAGATGGTCATGTACGCCCAGCAGAAGCGGGTGGGCTGCGTGGGCGCAAAGCTGCTCTACCCGGACGATACCATCCAGCACGCCGGCGTCGGCTTCGGCATCGGCGGCGTGGCGGGCCATCTGCACAAGTATTATCCCGCCAGCTCCGACGGCTATATGGGACGGCTGAACTATGTACAGGACGTCTACGCCGACACTGCCGCCTGTCTGCTCATCCGCAAGGAGATCTACGACGAGGTGGGTGGTCTGGATGAGAGCTATGCCGTGGCCTTCAACGATGTGGACTTCTGCGTCCGTGTTCGTCAGGCAGGCTACACCAACGTCTTCACTCCCTTCGCCCAGCTCTACCACTACGAGAGCAAGAGCCGCGGCGTGGAGGACAACCCCGAAAAGCAGAAGCGCTTTCAGGGTGAGGTGCTGCGTTTTCAGGCCCGCTGGGGCGACCTGCTGGCTGCAGGCGACCCCTGCACCAACCCCAACTTCGACATCCAGCGCGAGGATTTCAGCCTGAAGATCCTGCCGCTGGAATAAACAAAAGAGGAACAACCTCTCAGGCTCGCTTCGCTCGCCAAGGCTGGGTTGCGGCACCCAGCATCCGCAGTGCTTCGCTTGCGTCTTGCTGGCCGCTGCCCCAACAATGACTCCCTGTTTCCGCCACTGGCGGCGGTCGTCATTGTTGCCTCGATAGGGGAGCCTTTGGCATGGCGGAAAGGTCTGAGCCATAAAACAAGGAGCATAAAACTTGGAACTCTCTGCTTGCATCGTTGTTTATAACGGCTGCGACGAAGCCCTCCGGGCGGCGCAGACGGTGCTGCAATACACCCGCCGCCACCCGCTGACCCTCTATCTGGTGGACAACGCCAGCCCCGACGGCAGCGGTGCACGGCTGGAAGCCGCCGTCCGGAGCAGCGCTCTGAGCACCCTGCCGGGCCAGCGGGTGGAGGTGCGCTGCCGGAAGGAGAACGGCGGCTTCGGCACCGGCCACAACACCATCCTGCCCGAGCTGACGAGCGACTATCACTTCATCCTGAACCCCGACATCCAGCTCACCGCCGACACCCTCAGCGATCTGGCCGACTGGATGGCCGCCCACCCGGATGCTGTGATGGCCCGGCCGGGGCTGTGCTTCCCGGACGGCCGCACCCAGCATCTGCCCCTGCGGCGCTGCGCCCTCCGGCCGATGGTCTACCGCCAGCTGCCGTTCCTGAAATTCTGGGAGAAATATAACCGCGCCTATCTCATGGAAGGGGAAGACCTGTCTGCCCCCGTGGAGATCGAGTTCTGCACCGGCAGCTTCTCAGCGGTGCGGACGGCAGAGTTCAAGGCCGTGGGCGGCTTTGATGAGCATTACTTCATGTATGTGGAGGATGCGGACCTGACCCAGAAGATGCGCACCAAGGGAAAGGCTTATCTCGTGCCCCAGTACACCGCCATCCATGCGTGGCATCGTGCGGCCCACCGCAGCCTCAGGCCCTTCCTGTGGCAGACCGGGAGCCTGCTGCGGTATTTCTGTAAATGGGGGTTCAAGTTCTGAGTCTCTGCCGCGACGAAACAAGAGAGCGCCCGCCACAAAATTTTTGAGGCGGGCGCTCTTTCCTTGCTTTTTTTTCGATTTGATAGTAGAATAAGGTGTAATACTATCGCAAGCCTGTACGGTGAGCAGAGTGTATTGCGCAACATTGTTTACAGCGGACGCAGCTCCGCTTTGAATCCATACAGGGCAGGGCGGATACGCCGCTGTGCCTTGTACAAGCTGCACAACTTTTTTATTTCATAATATAAGGAGTGCACAAAATGAAAGGTATCATTCTGGCCGGCGGTGCCGGCACCCGGCTTTATCCGCTTACGATGGTCACCAGCAAGCAGCTGTTGCCCGTCTACGACAAGCCGATGATCTACTATCCTCTGTCCACCCTCATGCTGGCGGGCATTCAGGACATCCTCATCATCTCTACCCCCACCGACACGCCCCGCTTCGAGGCGCTGCTGGGCGATGGCAGCCAGTACGGCATCCATCTGCAATATAAGG
>OIWL01003659.1_pt1 | contig 10292 bp, 7 predicted proteins | sample 1587561 | NCBI WGS metagenome assembly OIWL01 (sample SAMEA3888903, study PRJEB22519) | human gut metagenome | biome: human gut; feature: human-associated habitat; material: faeces | place: Denmark | collected 2010
CTTGGAGGTACAGCGGCTCTGTCCGGTACACAAGGACTGGAACGACGACCTCCGCGCCAAATTCGAGAGAAAGGAGAACCTACCATGAACGGGGATACCTGGATCTTCCTCGCCCTCTGCGGCGCTCTGCTGGTGTTTTTGCTGGCGGCATCCTTCCTCTCCAAGAACTACTCCCTTGACCGCATCAAGAGCAAGACGGTGGGCGACGGTCAGCACGGCACGGCGCGGTGGGCGACGCCCAAGGAGATCGGCAAGACCTATCACACCGTACCCTTCCGCCCCCGCCGCTGGCGCAAGGGGAAGGAGCTGCCCACGGAGCAGGGGCTCATCCTCGGCAGCGTGGGCGGAGGCAAGCGTAAAAGCAAGGGAGGATCTCTGCTGAAAATCTCCCGCAAGCTGCTGGAAAAGCTGCGCCGTCCTGTGGCGGGAAAGCAGAAACGGAAACCGAAGAAAAAATCAAAGGTGCTTTCAAAAGTCAAAAAGATGATCGAGGAGCAGGGGGATATCCGGGCGCTGGTGGACAGCGATGACGTCCACTGTCTGATGATCGGCGCCTCCGGCGTGGGCAAGACGGCGTTTTTCCTCTACCCCAATCTGGAATACGCCTGCGCCTGCGGCATGAGCTTTCTGGCGCTGGACACCAAAGGAGACTTGGCGAGGAATTACGGCGCCATCGCCTCCCGGTACTACGGCTACCGGGTTTCCGTCATCGACCTGCGGAATCCCACCCGCTCGGACGGCTTCAACTTCCTGACGCTGATGAATCACTACATGGATATTGCGCGCAAGCATCCGGAGAACCTCGCTGCCCGAGCGCGCGCAGAGAAATACGCCAAGATCCTCGCCAAGACCATTATCAACCCGGACGGCGACGCTGCCCAGTATGGTGAGAATGCTTTCTTCTACGACAGCGCTGAAGGTTTGCTGACTGCCATTGTGCTTCTGCTGGCGGAGTTCGCACCACCAAAGGATGGGGAGCCGGAGAAGCGGCACATCGTTTCAGCCTTCAAGCTGGTGCAGGATTTGCTGGCGGTGCCGAAGTCAAGAGGCAAGAATGGCTTTCAGCTGCTCATGGATGAACTGCCACCGGAGCATAAGGCCCGGTGGCTGGCAGGCGCCGCCCTCACCAGTGCGGATCAATCTATGGCTTCGGTCATGTCCACCGTCATGTCCCGCCTCAACGCCTTTCTGGATACGGAGCTGGAGCAGGTCATCTGCTACGACAGCCCCATCAACGCGGAGATGTTCGCCTCGGAGAAGTGCGCCATTTTTCTCATTCTGCCGGAGGAAGACCCCGCCAAGAACTTCATCGCGGGACTTATGATCCAGAACCTCTCCCGTGAGCTGTTCTCCGTGGCGGACGAGCATGACGGCAGGCTCAAGAACCGCGTGGTGCTGTTCTGCGATGAGCTGGGCATGCTGTACATCGACGACCGTACCGGCGGCCGGGGCAAGATGCCGGAGCTGATCCGCTACGACCAGATCGCCAGCTATGAGGAGTATCTGGACGAGACTCCCGCCAAGGAGCCTGGTCAGGAACCCACCCTCAACGGCGGCGGTCTGAAGCTGAAGCTGGTGCAGCCACGCAGCATCACCGAGGCCCAGACCCAGCGGGGCATGCGCCCCCACCCCTACATCAAGCAGGAGCTGGTCATCTGCTTCAGCAAGCGGGACCGGCGGGAGATCGGCTATGCCCACATCGCACGGCAGCATCTGGACCACATCTTCGGGGTCCACGATAATGAGACCAGCATGTTCGGCTTCCGGATGTCCAAGGCCGAGGAACGGGAGCTGAAGGGCCAGATGGGCATGATTGGTGCCATGGGTGCCGTGGCATCCGCCGCCATGAAGGGCGGGCAGCTCTCTGAGCAGGAAAAGGCCCGCTTTGTGGAGAACATCAATCTGGCAAACGACGCCCAGACCGGCGGCATGGCAGTGTACAGCCGCCGTGCCGACGAAGCTTTTGCAAAGGTGCAGTGACCCCAAAAGGAGGAACGGATATGAGAAAGATCCAGCGCAGAGATTTCCTCAAGGCCATGGGCCTTGCCACCGCCGCCATCGGGCTGACCGCCTGCGGCGGCTCCGGTGCCGCCAGCGCATCCAGCGTTTCCAGCGCACCGGCTTCCAGCAGCAGTGCCCCGTCCGCTTCGGCACAACCGGAAGCAGCAGAGGACAAAGCCGCCCCTGCAGGGGTCCCTGTGACCCAGTTCCAGACCGGGGAACTGACCATCGGCGAATACACCTTCAAGGCACAGTACATTCCCTTTGACATCCGCCGCGAGGTATGCGGTGCCTATCATCTGATCCACGCGGACAGCTACCGGGGCAATTACTTCTTCAGTTTCTACAACGAGGACGATGAAAAGCAGTCTGCCAAAATCTTCGAGTATGCCATCAAGGACGACCGGCTGACCCCGGTGGAAGAGTACAACATTGACGGCAGCAACGCCCTCAGCATCGACCGCAATGGCATCCTGTACGCCATGGACAACTTTGATGTCTACTGCTACGATCTGAACAGCAGCGACCCGGAGGAGCCCAGCGACGCACTGGACTACTCGGGCAGCTGCTATTCCTCCAAGGACCGGGATCTGACCGTGATCTACTGGACCAACTCCGCGCCGGTGCTGGTGCAGGACGGCGAGTACACCGAGCTGACGCTGGAGGGCGATAACGAGATCGGCCCCTTCTGCAGCATGCCCTCCCTGAACCTCAGCGGGGACGAGCTGCTGACGGTGGGCGAGCTGGACTCCAGCGGCGACTACTACTTTGCTGCCTTTGATCTGGACGGCAATGAGCTGGCCCGCAGCTCGCAGCCGGTGGGCAGCTTTGACGCCGTGATGATGAAGCGCCCCAACGGCTATCTGCTGGATACGGGCTATGTGTGGGAGCTGTACGGGCCGGACGGCACTTTTTTGGAAAAGTCCCTTCCCGTGGGTGAGCGCGAGACCCTGTGCCAGCTGTGCGGCGACTTCTGCACCTTTGATGTTTTCCTGCCGCTGGAAGAAAACGCTTTCCTGGCAGTGGGCCACCACGGCAAAGCCACCGAGCCGGACGAGCCGGTGGTGTTCCGCATCACTACGGATTTCTGAGCCGACCGCTTCGGCGGGAAGACCAACGCAAAAACAGCGGGGCCGGGGAAGAGCCCCCGGCCCCCTTTGGAACAACAGGAGGAAACGCTATGGCAGGAATGCTGGAATACAAGTGCCCCTGCTGCGATGGCGCCATCCAGTTTGACAGCGCCACCCAGAAGATGAAATGCCCCTACTGCGACACCGAGTTCGACGTGGATACGCTCAAGGGCTACGACGAGGAGCTGAAGGACGAAAAGCCCAGCGAGATGGAGTGGGCCACCCCCGGCGGCAGCTGGGCAGAAGGGGAGACCGCCGGTCTGCACACTTACAGCTGCAAGAGCTGCGGCGGCGAGATCGTGGGCGACGACACCATGGCCGCGTCCGCCTGCCCGTTCTGCGGCAACCCCATCGTCCTCACCGGACAGTTTGCCGGAACGCTGCGGCCCGACCTTATCATCCCCTTCAAACTGGACAAAAAGGCCGCCAAGGACAAATTGCAGGAACACCTTAAGGGCAAGATCCTGCTGCCCAGGGTGTTCCGCAGCCAGAACCACATCGACGAGATCAAGGGCGTGTATGTGCCCTTCTGGCTCTTCGACAGCGACGCCGACGCTCAGCTGCGGTTCACCGCCACCCGGACCCGCAGCTGGTCGGACAACAAGTACGACTACACCGAGACCAACTACTACTCCGTCCGGCGGGACGGCACACTGGGTTTTGACGCCGTGCCGGTGGACGGCTCGTCCAAAATCGAGGACGATCTGATGGAGTCCATCGAGCCCTTCGCCATGCAGGATGCCATCCCCTTCCAGACCGCCTATCTGGCGGGCTATGTGGCGGACAAATACGATGTGAGCGCCGAGGACAGCATCGAGCGGGCCAACAAGCGCATCCGCCGCTCCACTGAGGAGACGTTCCAGCAGACCGTTACCGGCTACGATTCGGTCAAGGTGGATAACAGCAGCATCCAGCTGCACGGCGGCAAGGCAAAGTATGCGCTGTTCCCGGTCTGGCTGCTGAGCACCAGCTGGCGGGGCGAGAACTACCTGTTTGCCATGAACGGGCAGACCGGCAAATTCGTGGGTGACCTGCCCGTGGACAAGGGCGCGGCCCGCAAGTGGATGCTGGGCCTTACGGCTGCCCTTTCCGCCGCTTCCTACGGCGTGATGTGGCTGCTGTGGCTGGCACGGATCCTGTAAAGGAGGGACGAACGATGAAAAAGACTTCCAACCGACTGCACTCCCTCTGTGCGGCGCTGGCAGCACTGGTTCTTGCGGTGATCCTGACCGTTCCGGCTTTTGCGGTGGAGGGCGGCTTTGCCGACCTGTACTACCGCATGAACGACAGCGCAAACGTCCTGACCGAGGACGAGGACAACGAGCTGGAGAACGCACTGGAAGAGCTGAGCCTGCGCCAGAGCTTCGATGTGACCATTGCCACCATCGAGTCGATGGAAAGCGTTGGTGCCGACAGCATGGAGCAGTTTGCCGATGATCTGTATGACTACTGCCAGTACGGCTACGGCCCCGATATGGACGGCGTGCTGCTGCTTGTGAGCGTGGGCGACCGCAAATGGCACATCTCCACCTGCGGCTACGGCATCACCGCCTTTACGGATGCCGGCATCCAGTACCTTGGCGAGCAGATGACCCCCTTCATGGCCGATGGAGACTACGCCGGTGCCTTCCGCACCTTTGTCCAGTGGTCGGATACCTACATCGACGCTGCCCGGGCGGGCCACCCCTACGATGTGAATAACCTGCCCCGGGAGCCGCTGTCTCTCATGTACCTGTTCCTTGCGCTGGGCATCGGCCTTGTGCTGGCATGGGTCGTCGTCAGCGTAATGAAAAGCCAGCTGCGCAGCGTGGCGTTCCAGGAGAACGCCGCCAGCTATGTGCGGGAGGGCAGCATGAACCTGACCAACAGCCGGGAGCTGTTCCTGTACCGTGACGTGCACCGCACCGAGCGGCCGAAGGAGTCCAGCTCCAGCGATTCCGGCGGCAGCTCCCCGGCAAGGATAGCCTCGGCATTCTGCACCGGGCGCAGGTTTTCGGCATGGGGCGAAACACTGCCCGGCCCGAACAGCCGGCGGAAGGCAAAGACGAAGTCTCCGGCAGCGACAGCGCTGCCATCCGACCAACAGGCGTCCTCCCGGAGCTGGAAGGTATAGGTGCGTCCATCCGGCGAGACGGTATACCCCTTGGCCACACCGGGGTGCAGGCCGCCCTCCGGATCCTCCACCAGCAGCCCTTCAAACACATTCGATGCCACCAGAATGGAATTTTTGTTTTCGGCAAACTGGGGGTCAAAGGTCCCTGCCGCCCCGGTCAGGGCCAGTTTTGCCACAAACACATCGTCGCCGCAGCCGGCCAGCAGCCCCAGGCAAAGCCCCAGGCTCAACAGCAGTGCTGCCATCTTCCGCAGTCCTTTCACGGATGCTCCTCCCCTCTGCTTGATGTCACTCTTACGATTTTACCATGCCGCTGTACCGGGAACAAGGGCAAAATTTTGAAGATCTTCCGATAAAACAAAAAACCGGAAGCCCGGCGGGGAAAACCCCTGGGCTTCCGGTTTGATCTGCATGTTGCTCTGTTAGATGAGCTCGATGATTGCCATTTCGGCAGCGTCGCCACGACGGGGGCCAGTCCGGATGATCCGGGTGTAACCACCGTTGCGCTCTGCATAGTTCGGAGCGATCTCGTCGATTACCTTCTTGGCAACCGCTTCCTTCGTAATGAAGGAGAAGATCTGACGCTTGGAATGAAGATCGCCGCGCTTAGCGGTGGTGATGATCTTCTCAGCAACCGAACGAACTTCCTTTGCTCTGGTCACTGTGGTCTCGATCTTGCCGTTCTCCAGCAGATAAGTCACCATTGCTCTGAGCATCGCGGTTCTGTGATCGGCATTTCTGCCGAGTTTGCGTGTACCGGGCATTTATGTTCACTCCTTTTACCTGTGCCTGAGGAATAACATCAATTTGTGATTATTCTTCGTCCTTGTTAAAGTCCAGACCGAGGCTGCGCAGCTTGCTTACAACCTCCTCAAGGCTCTTCTTACCGAGATTACGGACCTTCATCATTTCCTCAGGGGACTTGTTGATCAGGTCGTTGACCGAGTTCACACCTGCGCGCTTGAGGCAGTTGAATGCACGCACCGACAGGTCAAGCTCTTCAATGGTCATCTCAAGTACCTTTTCTTTTCCGGTATCCTCTTTCTTCTCCATGATCTCGGTATTCGAGATCTCGTCGGAGAGTTCAACGAAGTGGTTGAGCTGTCTATTGAGGATCTTGGCGGCCAGACTGACAGCTTCCTTGGCGGAAATGGTGCCATCTGTCCAAACTTCCAGTGTCAACTTATCGTAATCGGTGATCTGCTCTACACGGGTGTTTTCCACGGTGTAGTTCACCTTGAGAACGGGCGTAAAAATGCTATCCACTGCAATGGTGCCGATGGGGGCCTTGGAAAGCTCCAGCACCTTGTTCTTGTCAGCAGATACATAGCCCTGGCCCTTCTTCAGGGTAATATCCATCGAGAGCTTTGCACCCTCGCCCAGAGTGGCGATGTGCATGCTCGGGTCAAGAATTTCCACCTCAGCATCAGTCTCGATGCTGCCCGCTGTCACTTCGCAGGGACCAGCCGCTTCGATGCGGACGGTCTTGGGCTCCTCTGTGAACAGCTTGGCGGTAAGGCCCTTGATGTTGAGAATGATCTCGGTGACATCTTCCTTAACGCCGGGGATAGTCGAGAACTCGTGTTGTACGCCGTCGATCTTTACCGACAGTACGGCCACACCGGGAAGCGAGGAGAGCAGCACACGACGAAGGCTATTGCCCAAGGTAGTACCAAATCCTCTGTCCAGCGGCTCCGCGATAAATCTTCCGTAGGAACCGTCGGGCTTGAGTTCATCGGTGATAATCTTCGGCTCTATGATTTTTACCATTTATAAAAACCCTCCCTTATCTCGGGCAGCCTTTCCGGGAATGATCCCGGAAAGTTCCTGGCCCTTGTGTTTCGCATTCCTTGCTGACTGCTTAGAGGTGAATTACTTGTTGTACAGCTCGACGATGAGATGCTCGGCTACATCGTAGTCGATATCGTCACGGGCGGGCATAGCAACGATCTTGCCGTCGAAGGCATCGGCAGCCTTCTCGATCCACTTCGGGCAGGGGTTCTTACCGTTCTGCTCAACCAGAGCCTTGAACTTTTCGGAAGCACGGGACTTCTCGCTGACAGCGATCACTTCGCCGGGTCTTACCTGGTAAGAGGGAATGTCCACACGCTGGCCGTTTACAGTGAAGTGACCATGTGTCACCAGCTGACGGGCCTCACGGCGAGTATTGGCATAACCCATACGGAACACTACATTGTCCAGACGACGCTCCAGCTCCTGCAGCAGCACCTCACCGGTGTTGCCCTGCTTGCGCTCGGCTCTCTCGTAGTATCCGCGGAACTGACGCTCGAGGACACCATAGATGAACTTAACCTTCTGCTTCTCGGCCAGCTGCAGTGCATATTCCGACTGCTTGCGGCGGTTCTGCTTGGTGGCGTAGGAGCTGAGCGGAATTTTTGCGCACTTGCCGCTGGCAAAGAAGAAGAGCATATAGCCGCTGTAGTCGGAGGTAATGACCATGTCGAGGATGTTCTCGCCCTCGTCCATGCCCAGACGGCCCGGCAGATAAATGCCCATCTGGGCCACCTTGCCGTCTTCCAGCTCGGCCAGACGCACCTTATACACCTGCTGCATATCCGTAAAGAACAACGCTTCTACGTTGTTCCGCGTCTCCACCTGCTGGACGATTTCGTCGCCCTCCTTGAGCTTGTGCGCACCGGCGGTGCGCAGGCTCTGGGGCGGGATCTTCTTCAGATAGCCCTCGCGGGTGAAAAAGACGGTGACGGGATAGTCCGGCACGGCCTCTTCCTCGGTGCCGCCCTCTTCCTCGGGCAGGTCGTAGAGGATCTCGCTGCGGCGGGGCTGGCCGTACTTCTTTGCCACGTCGGCCAATTCCTTCATGATAATTTTGCGGATGCGGGCAGGCTTTGCGAGGATGTCGTTCAAATCGGCGATGTCGGCTTCCAGCTGCTCGATCTCGCCGGTGCGCTTGAGGATATATTCCCGGTTGAGGTGGCGCAGCTTGATCTCCGCCACATAGTCGGCCTGTACTTCGTCGATGCCAAAGCCGATCATCAGGTTGGGCACGACCTCCGTCTCCTCCTCCGTGGTGCGGATGATGTGGATGGCCTTGTCGATGTCCATCAAAATCGCCGCCAGACCCTTGAGCAGGTGGAGGCGCTTTTCCTTGCCGTGGAGGTCGTAGTAGGTGCGGCGGCGGACGCACTCCATCCGGAAGGCCGTCCACTCCTGCAAGATCTCCCGCACGCCCATGACCCGGGGCTGGCCCGAGACGAGGATGTTGAAGTTGCAGCTGAAGCTGTCTTCCAGCGGGGTGGCCTTGAAGAGCTTGGCCATCAGCTTGTCCGCGTCCACGCCCCGCTTGAGGTCGAGGGTGAGCTTGAGGCCGTTCAGATCGGTCTCGTCGCGCATATCGCTGATCTCCTTGACCTTGCCCGTCTTGACCAGCTCGGCGATCTTGTCCATGATGGCTTCCACCGTGGTGGTGGGCGGGATCTGGGTGATCTCGATCATATTTTCGCCCGGCACAGCGGCGTATCGGGCGCGCACCTTCACGCTGCCCCGGCCATTCTCGAAGATGTCCCGCATCTGGGCTTCGTCGTATAAGATCTGACCGCCGCCCACGAAATCCGGGGCGGGCATGGTGGTGGCGATGTCGTGGCCGGCATCCTTCATGAGGGCGATGGTGGTGTTGCACAGCTCCGCCAGATTGAAGGAGCAGATGTTGCAGGCCATGCCGACGGCGATGCCCAGCGTATTGTTGGCCAGAATGGTGGGGAAAGTCACGGGCAGCAGGGTCGGCTCGGTGGTGGTGCCGTCGTAGTTGGGCACGAAGTCCACCGTCTCCTTGTCGATGTCCCGGAACAGCTCTTCGCAGACGCTTTCCAGCTTGGCTTCGGTGTAGCGGGCTGCGGCGCAGGACATATCCCGGCTGTAGGCCTTGCCGAAGTTGCCCTTGCTGTCCACGAAGGGCACCAGCAGGCTCTCGTTGCCCCGGCCCATGCGCACCATCGTGTCGTAGATGGCGGCGTCGCCGTGGGGGTTGAGGTGCATGGTGCTGCCCACGATATTGGCCGACTTGGTGCGGGCGCCCTTGATGAGGCCCATCTCATACATCGTATACAGCAGCTTGCGGTGGGCGGGCTTGAAGCCGTCGATCTCCGGCAGGGCGCGGCTGACGATGACACTCATAGCGTAGGGCATATAGTTCGTTTCCAGCGTGCGGGTGATGGGGTCTTCCAGCACGCTGCCAGCGTTCAGTATTTCGACGCCCTCGCCCAGCTGGGGGCGGACAGGCTTCAGGGTCTTTTTGCTTGATTTCTTTGCCATTTTCTATCCTCTTTAAGACACATCCAGATCATCCAGATACTCCGCGCCGTGCTGGGCGATATGCTCCTTGCGTCCGGCGAGGTTGTCGCCCAGCAGGATGTCGAACACCTGCGCGGTGCGCTCCACGTCGGTGGGCATCACCTTGATGAGGCGGCGGCTCTCGGGATTCATGGTGGTCAGCCACATCATCTCGGGGTCGTTCTCGCCCAGACCTTTCGAACGCTGGATGGTGTATTTCTTGTCGCCGATCTCCTCGAGGAAGGTGGCCTTCTCCGGCTCGGTGTAGGCAAAATAGGTACGGTCTTTTGTCGTGATCTCGTACAGCGGCGACTCTGCGATATAGACATAGCCCTCGTTGATGAGGGTGGGGGTCAGCCGGTAGAGCATGGTGAGCACCAGCGTGCGGATCTGGTAGCCGTCCACATCGGCATCGGTACAGATGACGATCTTGTTGAAGCGGAGGTTGTCGAGGTTGAAGGTGGCCAGCTCCTTATTGTGCTTGCCGCCCAGCTCGACGCCGCAGCCCATGACCTTGATGAGATCCACGATGACGTCCGACTTGAAGATACGGGCATAATCGGCCTTGAGGCAGTTCAGGATCTTGCCCCGGATGGGCATGATGGCCTGATATTCGCTGTCGCGGCTGGTCTTGACCGCGCCCATAGCCGAGTCGCCCTCCACGATATACAGCTCCCGGCGGGAGGCGTCCTTGGTGCGGCAGTCCACGAACTTCTGCACCCGGTTGGCGAGGTCGATCT
>OIWL01003664.1_pt1 | contig 10274 bp, 7 predicted proteins | sample 1587561 | NCBI WGS metagenome assembly OIWL01 (sample SAMEA3888903, study PRJEB22519) | human gut metagenome | biome: human gut; feature: human-associated habitat; material: faeces | place: Denmark | collected 2010
TGGGCCACCGCCTGCACCTGCCCGCCGGAGTTCCCGGTCTGCGTCTGCGGCGGCAAAGCCAAGGCAAAGCTCATCACCCGCAAACCCATTGAGGCGAACACGCGGGAGCTGGAAGAAAACCGGCGCAGCCGTTCCGCCCATCTGCGGGTACTGGAAAAAATTTGAATGCGTTACGGCATCTGAGTGAGGAGGAGACCTACCATGGGCCAGGCAGCATATGATATGAACGCGGTGCGCCGCAGAAGAGCACCGCAGACGCGGAAAAACGTCCCTCTGCGGGTGGAAAAAGGCGGCAAGCGGCGCCTTACCCCGTTCCAGGCTGCCATGCAGCACGCCATCCAGCTCATCTCGGTGGCGCTGATGGTAGGTTTTGCGGTCAGCCTGCTGTGGAGCGAAGCCCAGCTGGTGGAGCTCAACGACCAGATCCAGGATGCCAAAGCGCAGCTGGTGAGCGAGCAGAGTCAGTATACATACTACAACAGTGCCCTGAACAGCAAAACGAACATCACCAGTGTGGAGGAAGCGGCCAGCCGCCTTGGCCTCATGAAAATCGACCAGAGCCAGATCACCTACATCCGGCTGGATGCGGGCAGCGTGCTGGTGCGGAAAGAATCGGCAGTCCACCAGTGGACGGATTTTCTGCACGATGGTGCCATGACCATCATTGGCGCGGTCAACCAGGCAAAATAAAACGAAATGACGGGAAAGCGTGCGGCAGTGCACGCTTTTTCGGTTTCTGCAGGAGTATGCAATGCAAGAATCCCCCAAGAACCATAAAAAAATCTACTACCGTCTGCGCCGCAGCGACCCGCACGAGCGTCTTGGCGCAACGCTGCGGCATTTCAGCTTCGGCGCGGCGGTCTTTTTTGTTGTGGCGGCGGCGGCCATCGTCATCCACAGCCTATATGACATCCAGATCCGGGATGGTGCCCAGTACCGCCAGTACGCCGCCCAGCAGCAGCTGCTGGACAGCACGATTCAGGCTACCCGCGGCGAGATCTACGATACCTCGGGCATCACGCTGGCATCCACCAGCGTGGTATGGACCATCTGGGCCGACCCCAGCTACAGCAGCGCTCTCTTCACCAGCCAGACGGACGACGACACCAAAGTGGTGACCAAGACCATCGACCCCGCTGCCCTCAATGAGGTGAGCACCCAGATCACCCTGCGGCTGCTCTCGGGCGATGGCGCGGCGCTGGACAGCGTGGACACTTCTTCTGAAGCCTACAAGACCCAGTATCAGACGGTGTACGACGCCCTCTCCCAAAACGATTCGTCCTATCAGGTGCTGGCCACCAAGGTCAACAACGCCGTCAAGCTCTCCATTGAAAAATACGTCTCGGAGTACAACAAGGCCCACAAAAAAGCCAACGCCGAAAAAGGCATCCGCAAGGGCCGCGTCTCTGTCTCCTCCACCAAGAGCTTCCAGCGGGATTACCCCTATGGCGCCTTTGCGGCCTCGGTACTGGGCTTCTGCGATGCCGACGGCTACGGTACTTATGGCCTCGAAAAATCCTATGAATCCACGCTGGCCGGTGTGAATGGCCGCACTATCACGCTCCGCAATGCCTATGGCAACGCCATTGCCGACGAGAACGCCACCACTTACGAAGCCAAGGACGGCTCCAACCTCGTCCTCTCGCTGGATGTCAATATCCAGGAAGTGGTGGAGCGGTATCTGAACGAGGCCATCAAAGCCAACAATGTCGAGAACCGCGGCGCCGCCATCGTGATGAACGTCAAGACGGGTGCCATTCTGGCCATGGCCTCCAAGCCGGATTTTGACCCCAATGACCCGCTGGATTACAGCCAGAACCTGACTTATCTGGATGAACTGGTCCACGCGGAGCCGGAGCTCTACGGCATCTATCAAAAAGATGAGAATGGCAACTACATCACCGATGAGCGGGGCAATAAGATCCTGGACCCGGAAGGCGATTACTCGGGCTATTACCGTGATATCCAGTGGAAGAACAAGACCATCACCGAGCTGTACTACCCCGGAAGCGTCTTCAAGGTCATCACGGCGGCTATGGGGCTGGACTCCGGCCATGCCACCCTCAACACCACCCTGAACTGCTCCGGTGCCTACACCATTGCCAAGCAGACCTACCACTGCGCCGGCAAAAAGGCCCATGGCGTGCAGAATCTGGCCATGGCCCTGCGGAACAGCTGCAACATCTACTTCATCCAGCTGGGCCAGCGGGTGGGTTCCAGCCTCTTCTACGATTACTTTGACGCGTTCGGTTTCACCGAGCGGACGGGCGTGGATCTGCCCAACGAGACCAACTTTATGCAGTACTACAACGCCAGCGAGCTGGGCGAAGTCCAGCTCGCTTCCTCGGCCTTCGGTCAGGCCATGGCGGTCACGCCGCTGCAGGTCTGCACCGCCATTTCGGCAGCCGTCAACGGCGGCTACCTCGTCACCCCCCATGTGGTGGATAAGATCACCGACCAGAACGGCAACGTCATTCAGGAGATCGGTTCCAACATCCGCCGTCAGGTCATCAGCGAGAGCGCCAGCGACGCCATCCGCCAGATCATGGAATACGAAGTGGCGGACGGCACGCAGGGCGGCGGCGGCCGCGCCTACGTGGCGGGCTACCGCATCGGCGGCAAGTCCGGTACGTCCGAGCAGCTGAACATGGACCGCCGCGCCGACGGCGACTACAAGAAAGTGGCCTCCTTTGCAGCGGTTCTCCCTGCGAATGATCCGGAGATTCTGGTCTACGTCATGCTGGACGACCCCAACAACGCCAGGACGGACTACTCCTCCATTCTGGCGGCGCCTGTGGTGGGCAACATCATCAGTGAGGTGGCCCCCTACTTGGGCCTTGCGACCGACGGCGTGGACCGCGGCCAGACCAGCTACAAGGTGCCCAACCTCATCGGGCAGGAGTGGAGCAACGCACAGGTCTCCCTGAACATCAAGGGCCTCAAGCATCAGCTCATGGAGAGCAGCTCCGACCAGACCGCCGCCGTGGTCACTTATCAGTATCCCCGCGCCGGGGCCGAGGTGCCCTACGGCACCACCATCTACCTGTACACGGACACTTACGAGGGCAGCCACACCGAGGTGCCGGATGTCAGCGGCAAGAGTGCTGAGTTTGCCCGCCAGATGCTGGCGGCAGCGGGCCTGAACTGCACGGTGGAAGGCGATGCCAACGGTCTGGTCCAGAGCCAGAGCGAGGCCCCCGGCACCAGCGTCCAGCGTGGTACCATCGTTACAATTACTTGTGGATAGGTGCTACCAGGTACAACCTCTCAGTCTCACTTCGTTCGACAGCTCCCCTAGTAGGGGAGCCTCTGGCGAAGAGGCGAGGCTTTCCGATTTGCCAAGGCCTCTCCTGCTAGGAGAGGTGTCACCGCTAGGTGACGGAGAGGTTGGACCGAGCAGCACCTTACCGGAGAGATGAAATAGAGGAAGATACTATGGATAAGATTTCTGCAAAGATTTTATTGAAAGGCCTGGCCCCGGAGGGCTTTGCCGATGAGGCAGCCATCGACCTTGTGACCACCGACAGCCGCGAGGTGCGCCCCGGGTGCATCTTTGTGGCGTTCCCCGGTGAAAAATTTGACGGCCACGATTTCGCGGCCAAAGCACTGGAAGAAGGGGCCGAATATGTCGTCCTCAACCACCCGGTGAAGGATGTCCCGGCGGGGAAGTGTTTCCTCTGCCCGGACAGCTACCGCGCCATGATGATGATGGGTGCCAACTACCGCCGCCAGTTTTCCCCCAAGGTGGTGGGCGTGACGGGCAGCGTGGGCAAGACCACCACCAAACAGATGACCTACGCCGCCATTGCGGGCTTTGGCAATACCATCAAGACCGAGGGCAACCAGAACAATGAGCTGGGCCTGCCCCGCACGATGTTCCGCATCGGGAATGAGACCGAATATGCCGTCGTCGAGATGGGCATGAGCCACCTGGGCGAGATCGAGCGGCTGAGCCGCTGCGCCCGCCCGGATGTGGGCATCATCACCTGCATCGGTGTGTCGCACATTGGCAACCTGGGCAGCCAGGAGAATATCTGCAAGGCCAAGTTGGAGATCTGCGAGGGCCTGCCCAACGGTGCCCCGCTGGTGCTCAATGGGGATGACCCGTTCCTGCGGGCCGCGAAGCTGCCGGAGCATGTCCACCCGGTCTGGTTCAGCCTGGGGGATGAGAACGCGGACGTCTGCGCCCTGAACATCCGGCAGGAGGACGACGGCATGACCTTTACGCTGGAAGACCGGGAGGAAGACACCACCGAGGTGCACATCCCGGCCATGGGCCGCCACAATGTGGCCAACGCGCTGGCGGCTTACGCCGCCGCCACCCGGCTGGGCCTGAACGCCAAGCGGGTCATTGCGGGGCTGAGCCAGTTCCAGCAGACCGGGATGCGCCAGAAAGTGGTCCACAGCAAGGGCGTGGATGTCATCGAGGACTGTTACAACGCCAACCCCGACAGCATGAAAGCCGCGCTGGCCATGTTCAAAGAGTACCCCTGCAAGCGCCGCTTTGCCCTGCTGGGCGATATGCTGGAGCTGGGCGAGATCGGCCCGGAAGCCCATGAGACGGTGGGCAAACAGGCTGCGGAATACGGCGTGGACTTCCTCGTGGCCTATGGCCCGGAGGCGAAACGCACGGCCCAGGCTGCCGCGGCTGCCGGGGTGGAGGCCTGCCATGTGGATACCTACCGGGAGGCGGCAGAACTGCTGCTGGCCCGGATGCAGCCCGGCGACGCGCTGCTGGTCAAGGCCAGCCGGGGCATGGCGCTGGAAAAAGTGCTCGAAATCTTTTACAATGAGCAAAAATAAAAAGAAATATCAATTGGAGTAATACAAAAATGATCCGTTTTGCCTTGATCGTCGCCTCAACGCTGGGGTTTTTCCTCACGGCGGCGCTCGGGAATTTCATGGCGCCGCTGCTCCGGGCGTTCGGCCCCGGGCAGGAGCCCGAGGCACCGCAGACCTCTCAGCTGCAGCCGGACAGCGACCCGGACGACCTGCCGCCCCCGGCCACCCCGACCATGGGGGGCCTCTGCCTCATGGTGGGCACGCTGGCAGCGGTGGGCGTGGGCTGGACGGCCGCCTGCGTGGCAGAGCCTGCCCTGCTGGGGGATGAGGGCCTGTGGACCACCCGGCTCCTCATCGCGCTGTTTGGGGCGCTGGCCTTTGGGGCCGTGGGCCTGGCCGATGACCTGGCCCGCCTGCGCCGCCATGCCCCGCTGGGCCTCCGCCGCCCGGTGCGGCTGGGGCTGGAGACCGCGGCTGCTGCCGCCGTGCAGGTGCTGCTGGCGGCCAACCACTGCCTTGCCACCGGGCTGGTACTGCCCGGCCTTGGTTACTGCGAGCTGGGCGTGCTGGCCCCCATCGTGTGGGGGCTGCTCCTCGTCGGCCTTGCCGAGAGCGCCCGGGTGGCCGATGGAGCGGACGGCGTGGTCTGCGGGAGCGCGTTCCTCGGGATGCTGGGCCTTATGGGAGCCATGACCATTCTGGGCTGGTTCCCGCTGGGGGTGCTGCCTGCCGCATTGGCCGGGGCGCTGATGGCGCTCCTGCTCTGGAATTTCCCGCCTGCCAAGCTGCTGCCCGGCAGCGTGGGCAGCCTGTTCCTGGCCGGGGCGCTGGGCTGCGTGCCGTTGAGCATCGGCTGGCCGGGCCTGAGTGTGCCGCTGGGCCTGCCTTATTGGCTGGAGGGCGGCATGGTGGCGCTGCAGATTCTGGTCTATCAGGCATCAAAAGGCCGGAAGCAGCTCTTTGGCACCGCGCCGCTCCACCGCTGGCTGGAAAAGCGGGGCCGTGCCCCCATCTCAATTTTTTACACGTTCTGTGTCTTTGCCATGCTGGGCGTCGCACTGGCGATGCAGATGGCAAAGATCAGCTGATTCAGAGGGAGGAATGCAGATGGCGACCATCCGCAGAAAAAAGGCGGAGCCTTTTTCCATCTTACAGCGCGACCCCGGCCCCTGGCCAACGCTCCTCATCAACTGGATGGCGACGCTGGGCATCATCGTGATCTTCGGGCTGGTGATGCTGTTCAGCGCCAGCTACACCACAGGCTACCTCCGCTTTGGCGACAGCCTGCACTTTATCCGCAGCCAGGTGCTCTGTCTGGGGCTTGGCGTTGTGGCCATGGCCCTGTTTTCCTATATCGACTACCGTTTTCTGCGCAAGCTGGTCTGGCCGGGGTATCTGCTCTGTCTGGTACTGCTGGTGCTGGTGCTGTTCAGCACGCCGCTCAACGGCTGCCGCCGCTGGATCTCGTTCGGCGGCTTTACGGTGCAGGTATCGGAGATCGCCAAGTTTGAGATGATCCTGCTCACGGCCCATCTGGCCGCCAAGGCCCCCCGATTGGAAAAGCTGGACCCCGGCTCCAACCGCCGGGTGCCGCCCAGCGTCTGGCTCTACCAGCGCCTGGTGCGAGAGCTCATCGTTCCGCTGCTGCCCCTGCTGCTGGTGCTGGCGCTGCTGGTGCTGGAGCCCCACATGTCCGGCATCGTGCTGACCACGGCCATCGTGGGCACCATCCTGCTGCTGGGCGGAAACGGCGGCATCATCACCTGGGCGGGGGCTGCTACCGGCATTTTCCTGCTGGAGACACTGCTGCAGCACATTGATTCCATCCCGTACCTGCAGAGCCGCCTCGACGGCTGGACGCAGGACCTCTCCCAGATGACGGACCAGACCCTGCAGAGCCTGTACGCCATCGGTTCCGGCGGCGTGACCGGCCTCGGCCTTGGCAACAGCATTGAAAAACAGCTCTGGCTGCCCGAGAGCAACAACGACTTCATCTTCTCCGTTGTCTGTGAGGAGCTGGGCTTTGTGGGGGCCGTGCTGGTCATCCTGCTGTTTGTACTGTTTCTGGTGGAGGGGTTCTGGCTGGCGTTCCACGCCGAGAACCGCTACTGCACCTTAGTGGGCATCGGCATCATGGCGCAGATCGCGTGGCAGGTGTTCTGCAACATCGCAGTCGTCACCAACACCCTGCCCAATACCGGCATTTCGCTGCCGTTCTTCTCTTCGGGCGGTACGAGCCTGATCCTGCTGCTGGCCGAGATGGGCGTTATGGTCAACATCGGCCGCAACGGCGAGCGCGCCCGCCTGGAGCGGGAAAACCTGCATACTTTGCGGGAAGAGCAGCGGAAAGCCAAAACCATCGTGCTGAATACGGCACGCAATGCCCAGCCGGAACGGTAATGGGCCTATCAGGAGGGAAATTGTATGAAAGTTCTGATCGCTGCCGGCGGCACAGCCGGCCATATCAACCCGGCGCTGGCCATTGCGGGTGCCCTGAAAAAAGCCGACCCCACCGCTGAGATCCATTTTGCAGGCCGGAAAGAGGGCATGGAGTACCGCCTGGTCACCCAGGCGGGCTACCCGTTCCATCACATTGAGATCACGGGTTTCCAGCGCAAACTCTCGCTCAACAACATCCGGCGGAACATCATCACCCTGTGGAACCTGGCCCTCTCGGGGCCCACGGCGAAAAAGATGATGAAAGAGATCCAGCCGGACCTTGTCATCGGCTGCGGCGGCTATGTCTCCGGCCCGGTGGTGCGCTGCGCCGCCAAGAAGGGCATCAAGACCGCCATCCACGAGCAGAACGCCTTCCCCGGTGTGACCAACAAGCTGCTGGCCCCCGATGTGGACATCGTCTTTGCCGCCGTGCCCGCCGCTGTCGAGAAGCTGGGCGCTCCCGAAAAGACGCAGGTGGTGGGCAACCCGGTCCGGCCCGAAGTGTTCGAGAAGGCCGGGGAGCGGGATGCTATCCGCACCCAGCTGGGCGCAGGCGACCGCACCGTCATCCTCTCCTTCGGCGGCAGTCTGGGCGCGCGCCGGGTCAACGAGGTGGTGGCCGACCTCTGCGCATGGGAGCAGAAGGAAAATAAGCCTGTGCTCCACATCCACGCCACCGGACAGTACGGCGTGGAGCTGTTCAAAAACCTTGAGAAGGAAAAGGGCTTCGCCCCCGGCGAGAGCCTTGAGGTGAAGGAATACATCAACAATATGCCTGAGCTGCTGGCCGCTGCCGACCTCGTCATCAGCCGTGCCGGTGCTCTGACGCTGGCCGAGCTGGAAGCTGAGGGCCGTGCCGCCGTCCTCATCCCAAGCCCCAATGTGGCCGAGAATCACCAGTATTACAACGCCATGGAGCTGCAGAAGGCCGGGGCCGCTGTGGTCATCGAGGAAAAGGACCTGACCGGTGAGAAGCTCATCTCCACCGTCTCCGGTCTGCTGTCTGAGCCGGGCAAGCTGGCGGCGATGGGCCGGAATGCCCGCAGCCTCTCGGTGGACGACAGCCTCGACCGCATCGTGGACGCCCTGCTCAAGCTGGTCAAGACCCCGTGATTGATTCGACGGCCCTCTTGTGATAAAATCAGACGGAAAGGAGGCAGCGCCGCACCATGACCCAGAACCGAAATGACCGCCGTGCCGGGCCGCAGAGCAGCGCCCGGCCCCGCAGGCCGCAGACCCAGAACGGCTCCCACAGAGCCTACGACTGGACACAGGACCGGCGAGCCTCCGCCCCGCAGCGCCGCACCCGGCCGCAGGGCTATCAGGAACAGACGCTGGACTTCTCCGGCGGGGATGAGAGCTTCGAGCACTACGGGGACAACAGCATCCAGTTCCCTCAGCAGACGGCCCGCCGCCCCAACGGCCAGAGCCGGGCAGGACAGGCCCGCCGTCCGGCCCGGCCGCAGGGCCAGAGGCCTCGCCGCCAGAACACACAGCCATATCCCCGCAGCGGCCAGCGGCCCGGCAGCGCACAGAGCAATGGCCGCTACCGCCCCACCGAAGCGAACCTTCGCAGCCCGGCCCGGCGGGAGGGCAAAAAGAAGCGCCGCCTGACCCGGGCCGCCATCCGCCGCCGCAGGGCCATCCGTCGCCTGACTGCGCTGGCGCTGCTGCTCTGTGTCATCGGAGTGGGCGTCTACCTCACTGTGACCATGCTTTTCAAGATCAACACCCTGCAGGTGGTGTCCGACGGAGCAGTGGTGAACGAGGTGGGCGGCTATTCCAGCGCCGAAATTCTGGAAGCGCTGGGAGTCCACGCCGAGGAGAACATCTTCAGCTTCGACCCGGCAGAAAAGTCCGCCGCGCTGGAACGGCAGTTCCCTCTGCTGGAGAACATCCATGTGGAGCGGGATTATCCCAATACGGTGGTGGTGCGGGCCGATGCGGCCACCGCCGCCTACGCCATGCAGACCTCCGGCGGCTGGCTGAGCCTCTCCGCCGGGCTGAAGATCTTGGATAAGACCGCCACCCAGCCGGAGCTGCCCGTCCTCTACGGCGGCGAGCCGGAGTCTGCAACGCCGGGCGTCCAGCTGGAATTTGCAGCGGATACACCGGCAGCGTCGGACAGCGCCGCGTCCAGTGAGGCCGCAGCCCCCGCCGATAAGCGCCTCGACTCCCTGAATACCCTGCTGACCGCGCTGGACAGCAGCGGTCTGGGGGCGGACGTCACCCGCATCGAGTTCGAAGACCCCGAGCAGATGGCGTTCCTATATCAGGGCCGCATCAGTGTGCTTCTGGGCACCCTGAACGAGCTGGACTATAAGCTCCGGCTGGCAAAATACGTCCTGCTGGACGAGGACGGCAAGGGCTGCTCGCCCACCGACACCGGGATGCTGGACCTGAGCCACCTGAGCGCCTCGTCCACCCGCAAATTCCGCTTTGCACAGGGAGAGCCGACCCTGCCCTCGGGCTATATCGCCCCGGTGCAGGCTGAGGCCCCGGCACAGACAGAGCCTCAGCCGGAGGAAGCCTCCGACCCCGAACCTGACACGGAGGGCGCGGACGCCGCGCCTGCCGATGAACCCACTGCCGCAGCGGCAGAACAGCAATAAGGAGCATCTGAACCATGAAACTGGAACAACTGTTGGAGGGCGTGCCCTATACGCTGGTGCAGGGCAGCCTTGAGCTTGACATCGAGGACATCATCTACGACAGCCGCAAGGCGGCCCCGGGGCGGCTCTTCGTCTGCATCGTGGGCACCCAGCGGGACAGCCATGACTATGCCGCCCAGTGTGCGGCCGAGGGGGTCACGGCGCTGGTCATCCAGCACGACATCGACCTCTCTGCCGTCCCCGGCGTCACTGTGCTGAAGGTGGAGAGCAGCCGCTATGCGCTGGCCCTCATGAGCGGCAATCTCTTCGGCAATCCCTCCCGCCGGATGACCATGATCGGCGTCACCGGCACCAAGGGCAAGACCACCACCACCCATATGATCAAGAGCGTGCTGGAGGCCGCAGGCCGCAAGGTGGGCATGATCGGCACCAACGGCATCT
>OIWL01003673.1_pt1 | contig 10257 bp, 8 predicted proteins | sample 1587561 | NCBI WGS metagenome assembly OIWL01 (sample SAMEA3888903, study PRJEB22519) | human gut metagenome | biome: human gut; feature: human-associated habitat; material: faeces | place: Denmark | collected 2010
ATGATTCCGATTTTCGCTTTATCGCTGCGGGTTTCCAGCACTGCCACGGCATAGATTTCACGGTTTTGAAGAAATGGGAATGGCTGCTTCTTTCCGACGATGATCGTCGAGAGGAGTGGTTTGATTTCCTGTTCAAAATAGCGTTCCAGCTGTTTCTTTTCGATATCGTTTAACGCGGAAAAGCTGACGACCCGGATCCCCTGATCGGTCAGGAGCCCCATTAAATCCATGTAGACCTGATCCTTGCGGCGCGCCATCAGGGCGGTTGTCTGTAAAATCGCTTCGATCTGTTCCTGCGGCGTCATGCCGGTTTTATTGTCGCGGACTTCCTTCTTTAAGAATTGCATATCATGCAGGGAGCCAACCCGGACCATAAAAAATTCGTCCAGATTCGTCTGGAAAATGGAGAGGAACGACAGGCGCTCACAGAGTGGATTCTCCTCATCGGCAGCTTCCTCTAAAACTCTGTCATTAAATTTCAGCCAGGACAGTTCCCGGTTGATATAGCATTTATTTTTTTCATCTGTTTCGTTTTTCATGTTTATTTTTCACACCTTCTCTTTTGCTTTAAGTTTATCCTTTAATTATAAAAGAATAAAAAAAACCGGCTATCAGCTTTTTCTATGAAATGTGTAAAAGGTATGTAAAACATGAGGTGGCAGGTAACTATTTTGCTGGCAGGCGTATTTTTTCATGGGAAATTGCGCCCTATGAAAAAAACGCCCCGCGAGGATGTGCACTCGCGCGAAGCAGAAACATGTCGCAAGCGACCGCGCGAGACGCCCGGATGTGCCAAGGCACATTTTTTATTGCTGCTGCAAAACACATGTTTGGATTTGAGTATTTCGTGAAGCTGATGGTTATGCTATAATAGAAGCACTTAGTGAGTTTTTAACTGGATTTTCATGTGTACGCTCGGAATCTTTCTGTGCTTGATTTTGTGAGATGATTTTTTACCAGTGGCGCTCAAATTTTAAATTCATAGAGAAGGGAGGAGCCTGCCATGCAGAAAACAGTTTCCAGGCGCGCGTACATTGCCATTGATTTAAAATCGTTCTACGCATCGGTCGAGTGCATCGAGCGAGGTCTGGATCCGTTGACGACGAATCTGGTCGTGGCGAATCCATCGCGGACGGAGAAAACGATCTGTCTGGCGGTATCGCCGCCGCTGAAATCCTATGGTGTGCCGGGGCGTCCCAGGTTATTTGAGGTGATTCAGCGGATTAGGGAAGTCAATGAGGAACGCCGCAGACGGGCGCCGGGACGCCAGTTCCGGGATAAATCGTGGAGAAATGAAGAATTAAAGGTGGATCCATCGCTGGCGGTCAGCTATCTGGTTGCGCCGCCGAGAATGGCGCACTATATGAAATGGAGCACGCAGATCTACCAGATTTATCTCCGGTATGTGGCACCGGAGGACATCCATGTGTATTCGATCGACGAGGTATTCATGGATATTACGGAATATCTGGGAATTTACAAGGTTTCGCCGCGCGAGCTGGCAAAGCGCATCATCCGCACGGTGTTAAAGGAAACAGGCATCACGGCGACGGCGGGGATTGGGACGAACCTGTATCTGTGCAAGGTGGCGATGGATATTGTGGCGAAGCACGTGGAAGCGGACAAGGACGGCGTGCGGATTGCCGAGCTGGATGAGCAGAGTTATCGGGAGCTTTTGTGGACGCATGAGCCGCTGACTGATTTCTGGCGGGTTGGACCGGGCTATCAGAAGAAACTCTGGCAGGCGGGACTTCGGACAATGGGCGATATTGCGCGTTGTTCACTGGGAAAACTGGGCGAGTTTTACAGCGAGGAACTGCTGTACCAGATGTTCGGCATCAACGCCGAGCTTCTGATTGACCATGCGTGGGGCTATGAGTCGTGCACGATCGCACAGATACGGGCATACAAGCCGCAGAGCAGCAGCCTGGGCTGCGGGCAGGTGCTTCCCTGTCCGTACACGGCGGATAAGGCGCGGATCGTGGTACAGGAGATGATTGACGGGATCTCGCTGGAGCTGGTGGAAAAACGGCTGGTGACCGATCAGCTCGTTCTAACGGTCGGATATGACATCGAAAACCTGACCCGCCCGGAGATACGGAAAGTATACAAGGGACCGGTGACAACCGATCGCTACGGGCGGCGTGTGCCGAAGCATGCACATGGAACGTGGAATCTGCCGCGTGCGACTTCGTCCTCGAGCGAGCTTCTGGAGGCGATGGCGGCTCTGTATGATAAGATTGTCAACCCGGCGCTTCTCATCCGCCGGATGTCGCTCTCGGCATGCCATGTGGTAAATGAGAAAATGGCGAAAGAGCGTGAACAGAAGGAAACATTTGAACAGCTTGATTTGTTTACCGATTACGCAAAAAAGGAAGCAAAAGAGAAGGAAGAACAGAAAAAACGCGAGCGGGAGCGCCGGATGCAGGAAGCGCTTCTGACGATCAAGAAAAAATATGGAAAAAATGCGGTGCTGCGCGGGATGAACTTTGAGGAAGGCGCGACCGCCAAGGAGCGGAACGGGCAGATCGGGGGGCATCAGGCATAGATGGAAGATCAATATAGAGTGAATGAATTTGAAAACTTAAAAAGTGGACGAAGCCAAACCCCAGAAGGGCAGGAGAGTGACGCTCAGCGCCGCTACGGCGATATCCTCGGTCATTCTTACCCATTTCCCTTGCGCCATGCACGGATGCCGGTGGAGGACCGGGCGGCGCAGTTCGCCTCGTTTGCGGCACTGAATGGCTATGAGGAGGCGGTAGAGGAGGAAGCGCGCCTGACCGAGCGGGAGATCGATCTGGATGACAGCGTGCGCGAGATGATCAATCAGACGCTTGTAGAAGCGGAGGAGCAGCTGATGCGTGGTGAGACGGTTCGGCTTTCTGTGACCTGGTTCCAACCGGACGTGCACAAGGATGGCGGCGCTTACCGAACGGCAGCAGGACGATTGAAGAAAATCGACTATTACCGGCAAGTTTTGTGGTTGGCGGAAATAAGGAGTGGAAATCAGCCTGGACTTGAAAATATAGGCGGGGAGATCGCGGTAAATTTTCCACAGATCTGCCGTGTGGAGCTGATAGAAGAGGAAGTGAAGTGAAATGTTACATGGCAGCACAGTTGCTGAAGCTTTGTATGGACCTCCTGACCGGCAAAGGAAAATATCGTTACTGTTTACGGGTAGGCACTTTTGGAACCGAAAGTGCCGTAAGAAAACGTGGTGGCAGCAGGAATTTGCCGTATTTAAATGCGAAGCCACGGCAAATTCCGTTACTGGGCACGTATGCGTGAACAGTAATAAAATATCAGAAATCCGTAAGAAAAAAGCACTTTTACTTTTGAATGAAATAGGGTAGACTGTTAGAACAGAGAAAACCAGATAGAAGAGCTGAATACAGAGTATAAAGAAAAATATTTTACTGGTTTTAGAAACTAAAAAGTGCCTGGGAAGTTTTGAAAAATTTCAGAGAAGTCCCTGAGAGCAGACAGGGAGCAGGCATAAGAACAGCGGAAGGAGATTCAAATTATGAAAAAAAATTCGTTATATATTGCAGGAATTTGTGCAGCACTGTCGGTAGGTGCGCTTGGGTGCGCTTCCAGTGCAAAAGCGGGCGATGAGGAGACAAAGCCGGTTGTCGAAGATACGGAGGCAGTTGGGGAGGCCACTGCAGCGGAAACTATTTGTGTTTATGGTCCAGTTTCGGAGGTTACCAGCGATTCCGTCACGATCGACAATCAGTCGGGAATCAGCAGTGCCGGCGAGATGGTGATCACATTTTCACCGGAAACGCCGATTTTTGACGCAGAGACAGGCAATCCGGTCGATATGACCGAGGCGGAGACGGGAACCGTTGTATATGCCTACATCGGGGATGCGATGGCGATGAGCGAGCCGCCAATCACGAACGGACAGCTCTTCTTCGTCCATGTAACCGATGTGAGCGCCGTGCCGGTTTACACGGAGATCGAGTCGGTGAAAAAGAGCGCCGAGAATGATGATACCGTCTGTGTGAAAGCAAAGGATGGCGTGACCTATACGGTCAGCGCTGAGACACGTATTCTGCCGTATTTAACCCGGAACATCGTGACCGCAGACGATCTGGAAGCGGGAAAAAAATGCGCGATCTGGGCGGACGCGGAAGGAAAGGTATCGAGACTGGTGCTGTTTCAGCAATAAGGGCGGATGTGCATAAAGCGATAAAATTATAAATATGTCATGTAGATCGGACGGTTTGAACAGTGAAAAACACAGCGAAAAACCGTCCGATTTTTGGTTTGACTTTTTGTTGCACAGTAAAATACATTTGTGAAACAAAAAAATGCATAAATGCATATTGGCTGCTCTGGTTGAAGCGCCGGCAAAGCAGACGTTCAGTCTGTATGTAGATGAATTGCTATGTGACAAGACAGATGTAATAAAAAGTGTCAAAATTTCATTGACACAGCTTTTCTCTTAGAGGTATAATCACAGAAGTTTACCGTGTGGAAGCTATATGGACAGAGAAATATGGCGTGGCAAAGATGTCGGATACATAGTAAAGAAGAAAATGAACCGCAGCTGTCGGAAAAATGGTATGGTTTCTGTCAATCGATGGGGATTCGGAAGCGTGAACAGAGCGGTGAAAAAAGGAGAGGGAAAAGAGATGGATCAGGAGATAAAGCAGCGGATTGAGACATTAAAAAAAGAGAAGGATGCCGTGATTCTGGCACATTATTACGTAGATGGAGAAGTGCAGGAGATTGCCGATTATGTGGGCGATTCGTATTATCTGGCGGAGCTGGCGACGACGGTGCCGCAGAAGACGATCATTTTCTGTGGCGTGTCATTTATGGGCGAGAGTGCGAAGATTTTAAGCCCGGAGAAGACGGTTATCATGGCAGATCGGAGCGCGGACTGTCCGATGGCTCACATGGTTGAGGTGGAGAAGATCCGCGAAGTACGCAAAGAGTATCCGGATGTAGCCGTTGTCTGTTATGTGAACTCGATGGCGGAGATCAAGGCAGAATCGGATGTCTGTGTTACGTCATCGAATGCACTCAAAATCGTGAAAAAACTGCCGAACAAGGATATTTTCTTTATTCCGGATGAGAATCTGGGACGTTTTATTGCAAAAAAGGTGCCGGAGAAACATTTTATTTTCAATGACGGTTTCTGCCATGTACATAAGAGTATTCATGCGGAAGATGTAAAGAAAGCAAAAGAGCTGCATCCGGAGGCAGTTGTGCTGGCGCATCCGGAGTGTACCGGCGATGTGCTGGAGCTGGCAGATTTTGTCGGAAGTACCTCCCAGATTATTGATTATGCGACGAATTCGGATGAGAAAGTCTTCCTGATCTGCACCGAGATGGGCGTGTTCTATGAACTGCTGCAGAAGAACCCGGAGAAGAAGTTTTTCTCCGTAGGTCACCGTCAGTTTTGCCCGAATATGAAGAAGATTCATCTGGACAGCGTACTGCGGGCGCTGGGAAATCCGGAGGAGGAAGTGGAGATGGATGAGACGATGCGGCAGAGGGCGGTTGGTCCGCTGGCGCGGATGCTGGAATTGGCAAAATAAAGGAATAAATAAAGATACAATATAAACAAATAGACCCAAAAGGATCATTCAAAGGATTCCCACAGAAAATGCTGCAAATCAGCGTTTCCGGCTGTGATTGCCTGTCAGGAAAACATACAATCACAGCTAGAGACCAGACAGCGGCATTCCCTGTGGGATTTAAATTTTAAATGGAACGGCTCTGCTTATTCAGCCACAACCGCTTTCACAATCTCCGCAATATACATATCATGATAGTCCTTCTCCGGATAGAACTTGTTGTCAGCGTCCTTATCGATAAAATCTGCCGGATTCATGGATGTGCGGTACATTTTGCGGCAGATGAGGATGGTGTCAGCTTCTTCAAATGCCGGTACGCCGTCGATGAAGACCGGGGTCAGGCCGGCTTCCTTGATTTTGTCGTGGTCACGGCCAGATACGGAGCCGCAGAGTTTGAGGGCATCGCGGTGTCCGTCTTTTAAAAAGCTGACGGAGAAGAGTTCTTCTTTGTCTATAAATTCTTTGGTGTAGCGCTGGGGACGGATATAGCAGGTAACAGCCGGTTTGCCCCAGAATACGCCTGCGCCGCCCCAGCTGGCAGTCATGGTGTTGAATTTATCCTCGGTGCCGGCGGTTAAAAGCATCCAGTCGGAACCGATGCGGGTAAACGGGTTAAAATTTAATTCTTCTGGCTTTATTTCTTTGAAGCTCATCGAAAAATCCTTCCTTTCCTGTCTGAATTGATCATTCTGTGAGTACCTTACCATTATCAGAGAAGAAAATCAAATATATTTTCGAAAATTCATTGACAGATGAGAAAAAAAGAGGTAGTCTTTAAATTAAGGTTAGAGACATCTAACTTGAGTTGCGGCATTCTAACCTGAGTTTGTTCATGCTAATTATGTTTTGTTTTTGATGAAACACAATATAATATGAGCACTTAGTGCGAGTCGTATCTAAGGACTTAATGAGGCTGAGCCAGAGGCGAAAGCGGAATTTAGTACTTGCAAAAAGAGTGGCAAGCAGAGTATGCTATATATTTTAAACGAACAGTTAGTCTGCGCTAATAAAAAGCCGGGTTGTGGACGGAAACGGCAGATGTGCGGAAAAATAATTTAGAAGATATGGAAAGAGAGATGATACGATGCAGCAGAGAGAGCAGATTATCAGCGAACTGAAGAGACGGGGGAAACGGATGACCGATCAAAGAAAGATCATGTTGGATGTGATCCTGGAGGGAAGATGGAGCAGTTGTAAGGAGATCTACTACGAGGCATCCAAGCGCGACCCGGGGATCGGCAAGGCAACGGTGTACCGGATGATTGCAGTGCTGGAAGAAATCGGCGTTTTAAACCGTTGCCGCCAGTATTCTCTGCGGAATGAGGATGAGCTGTCAAGTATAACTTCGGATGCCAGTTGATAAAAAATCTCAATAAGGAAAGTTAGGTTTGACTATCATGGGGGTAAGCTGTTACCATCTACTTGTACCTCAGAAATGAGTCATTAAACGCAGCAATATTCGCATTTGAAATGGAATAAATAGTTTTCAAAAATCATATGTGAATATAATTTAGATAATATCAGAGGAGGAGTAATCATGATGGACATTTTCAAATTAAAAAAATTAGGTTTATTTGCAGGCGGCGTTTTGTTCGGAACAGCAGGTGTTAAGATTCTTGGCAGCGAGGATGCAAAGAAATTTTACGTAAACTGCGTAGCAGCCGGACTTCGTGCACGTGATTGTGTGATGACCACCGCTACCAATATTCAGGAGAACGCTGAGGACATCCTGGCTGAGGCAAAGCAGATCAACGAGGCTCGCGGCTATGAGAGCTTTGGTGAGGATGAGGATTTCAACGAGACTGCTGAGGCAACCGAGGCTGCACTGGAGGCTGAGAAGGCAGAGCAGTAATAGCAACTCCAAGAATACATGAATCTAAATAACAGGGGGGCTGCCGCAAGATAGCATGGGATGCTGTCTCGCGGCAGCTCTTCTATAACCGGAGGAAGATGAATCATGAAATTCATTATAAAGCATGAAATCAAAGGAAGAATCCGTATCAGCCTTGCCCGGAAATTCCATACCGTGCGCGAAGCGGACGTTTTGGAACAGTATCTGCTTGGCCTGGACGGCGTGACGGCGGCTAAGGTGTATGAGCGGACAGCAGATGCGGTTATCTATTATAAGGAGGATCGGGAGGCGGTACTCGTACAGGTAGCGGCGTTTGATGGTCAGATTACCGAAAAACAGGAGATGGCAGTTAAAAGCAGCGGACGCGCCCTGAATCAGGAGTACAAAGAAAAGCTGATTCAGAAGGTACTGACCCGCTTTGCGACGAAGACATTTCTCCCGGCGCCGGTCCGTGCGGTATACACGTCCGTGCAGGCGATCCGTTATATCGTGAAAGGTATCCACTGCCTCGTATTTAAGCGCAAGCTGCATGTGGAGGTGCTGGATGCGACGGCGATCAGTGTTTCCCTTCTGCGCCGCGATTTCAATACGGCTGGCTCCGTTATGTTCCTGCTCGGCGTCGGTGAGCTTCTGGAGGAGTGGACACATAAGAAATCCGTTGGTGATCTGGCGCGGAGCATGTCCTTGAACGTGGAAAAGGTCTGGAAGAAAGTGGACGGGACCGAAGTCCTTGTACCGCTTTCGGATGTTACCGCAGGCGATGAGCTGACCGTCCATATGGGTACAGTGATTCCGCTGGATGGTGTCGTAGTGAGCGGCGAGGCGATGGTAAACCAGGCTTCGATGACCGGCGAATCCCAGCCGGTCAGAAAAGAGCCGGGCAGCTATGTTTACGCAGGAACCGCGCTGGAAGAGGGAGAGATTACCTTCAAGGTAGAAAAATCCGCCGGATCCACCCGTTATGAGCGTATCGTACAGATGATCGAGGATTCGGAGAAGCTCAAATCATCCGTTGAAGGCAAGGCGTCGAACCTGGCAGATGCACTCGTTCCGTGGAGTCTGGGCGGTACCGCGCTTACCTATCTGTTGACCCGCAATGCGACGAAAGCACTGTCGATCCTGATGGTTGATTTCTCCTGTGCACTGAAACTGGCAATGCCGCTTGCAGTCCTGTCTGCGATGCGTGAGGCAAGCCAGCATCACATTACGGTCAAGGGCGGCAAGTTTCTGGAGGCTGTTGCCGAGGCGGAGACGATCGTATTTGACAAGACCGGAACACTGACCAAGGCAAAACCGGTTGTATCCGATGTAGTATCTTTCAATGGCATGGAGAAGGAAGAACTGCTTCGTATCGCAGCTTGTCTGGAAGAACATTTCCCGCACTCGATGGCAAATGCGGTCGTACAGGAAGCGAAAAAACGTCATCTGGTACATGAGGAGATGCACTCGAGAGTGGATTACATCGTAGCGCACGGTATCGCTACCTATGTGGGCGAAGAACGCGTCGTGATTGGAAGCCACCATTTCGTATTTGAGGATGAGAAGTGCACACTGCCGGAGGATGGAAAAGAGAAGTTTGAGAACCTTCCGGAAAATTGTTCCCATCTTTACATGGCAATCGGCGGACAGCTTGCAGCCGTTATCTGCATCGAGGATCCGCTGCGTGAGGAAGCAGCGTCTGTCATCCGCCAGTTAAAAGAGGCTGGATTTAAGCGCATTGTCATGATGACCGGCGACAGCGAGCGGACCGCAGCGGCGATCGCGAAGAGGGTCGGCGTGGATGATTATTTCTCCGAGGTACTTCCGGAGGATAAGGCGCGCTTTGTTGAGGAGGAGAAGGCGAAAGGCCACAAAGTTATCATGATCGGTGACGGCATCAACGATTCACCGGCCCTGTCAGCGGCAGACGCGGGCATCGCAGTCAGCGAGGGCGCAGAGATTGCCAGAGAGATCGCGGATATCACGATCAAGAAAGATTCCCTGGATGAAGTCGTGCTTCTGCGTCATCTGAGCATGGATCTGATGAAACGTGTCCATGGAAACTACCGTTTCGTTATCAGCTTTAACCTAGGTCTGATTCTCTTAGGCGTGGCTGGTATCATCACACCGTCGATGTCGGCGCTGCTGCACAACAGCTCGACACTGGCGATCAGCTTAAAGAGCATGACGAACCTGCTGCCGGAGGAAGAGCGGGAAGAAGCATAAAAATGCGCCCTGCTTAGTTGGCTTTTAATAAAATATAATAAAAATAGACGGGCAGAAAGAATGGAAAGGAAATTTTATTCTTTCTGTCTGTTTTTTTGCGTTAAATTGCGAAAAAGTAAAACTAAATACTGGACTATATTCTGTAAAAATCTAACAATGAATCAAATGACACTAAACGTATAAATGTATGTTTATAACAGTTATAAATTTCAGTATTGACATACAGATGAAATGTGATATGATCATAATGTAAATGGACTTACCAATTTACCATTATACCAAAAGATAATCAAAGAAATAAAAAGATAATTGAAGGAGGAACGGATATGTATAAGTTATCACAGTTGACAGAAGATGGTTCTATTATGTTACACGGACAGAAAATTGCAGATACAATCCTTTATGTAAATGGAGATTTTGTTAAAAAATCAGAAGCCGTTATCTCCGTATATGACAGTGGTTTTCAGCATGGAGATGGCGTATATGAAGGAATCCGTGCATATGGACGAAAAGTATACCGTCTGGATGAGCATATCAAACGTCTGTATGAGTCCTGTTACACGCTGGGAATCGATATAGGAAAGACCAAAGATGAGATGAAAGAAATTG
>OIWL01003687.1_pt1 | contig 10207 bp, 10 predicted proteins | sample 1587561 | NCBI WGS metagenome assembly OIWL01 (sample SAMEA3888903, study PRJEB22519) | human gut metagenome | biome: human gut; feature: human-associated habitat; material: faeces | place: Denmark | collected 2010
TAAGGAAGAAGCAGATTTTATATATAAATGTCTTGAGTGTTGCGGATAAACTATCGGCAATCCCTTTAGTTCATTCTATACAGGTTTGGACCAAATATCCAACTACCGATTCGCATCAATAATAGATTACAGACGAATATTTTTAGCCTGTTGGGTTTCAATGTATAATCATGAATCTTATTGAATAGTAACCAGAGCAGAGAAAACACAGATATTAATAGTGAAAATTCAATAAATATATCTATTGCCAACTAAAAACATAAAAGATTAAGAATTTGTCAACAAGAAGAATTTGTATAAACTATTTTCTATATACATACCTTGATCCTCCCCCAATACAGACATCTCAATCATCTATTGAAAGAAGAAACAGTCAAAATAAGCATCATAACAACAATAATCTGTTACCGTCATCCTTGCTCCTCTGCTTGTAAAGAAAGTCCAATAAGAAACAATGAACAGAATATACAACTTTTCTTATAATTCGTTTTTACAGTGCACGAACAAATATAGCATATACCACTGATAAACAAAGAAATAAAAGTTATTGAAAGAACGACTAAAGAAAGTTGCAATATCCGTCCATCAATATCTAAAAAGATGTTAATAAGCAAAACTTTATCTCCCCTAACTGGTTGTTATCATACAATAAATAGATATCTTTGTGATAAATAGTAAAGGCTATTTGTTGTTATAGCAAATTACAGTAGACAAAATAAGCAATATTTAATGTATGAAAATTAACTTCCGGGAATCACTGGCAGCTACACTTATAGTAAGTGGAGTTGTTTTTAGTAGCTGTGTAGATAGTGATAAGAACTTCTATGATCCCAATTACCGTGCTCAAAATCCAATGGGTAACATAAGTGCCCCTAATGGCTTTGACTGGTTATTATTCTCTTCGATAAACCTTAATGTGAAGGTTAACGACACATTTAACGGACAATATCATTATACGGTAGAGGTGTTCGATAACAATCCTGTAATATCTCCGGATGCAACCCTCCTGACCAAAGGATTTGCTAAATTGGGTCAGGACTTCACTACCGAATTGCCTGTATCCAATTCGATTCCGATGCTTTACATTCGCCAGATTGCTCCGGATGGATTGGCATCAATTCGTGCGTACAGCACAGAGAACGGGGTTGTTAATTGCGACTTCAGTACTCCGGTGACTACGCAAACTACCAGAAGCATGAGTACACGGGCATTCACGACAATGACAACACCAGACAGTGAAGATAAGAGTATATTTCCCGAAGTATCACCCACAAATGAAATATTCGATCAAAACAACTTTAAAGCCAACGGCAGTTATAAAGTTACTGCAAAAACAACCAAAATAAATATTTGGGCATCAGGAGTTAGTTTGTATGTTACCGAAAACATAACGCTGAGCGAAGAAACATACCTTGCTGCCAATTGCAAACTATTCATACTGCCCAATGTGACTGTAACAATGCCACAATCAAAGAATAATGGCCAAATCAACTGCTTGATTTCAGTAGGTAAAGGGGCAACATTAAAAATAGAAAACGATATGCAACTGGATAATAACTATAAGTTGTATAACCAGGGTACTCTCACCGCCCGTAATGTCACTTATACCAACAGTTCTTTCATCTATAATGGAGAAAAGGGTATTATAAATATCTCCGGTAAACTGACCGGCACGAACGGAAACTCTAATATGCTGAATGAAGGAGAAGTGACTGCCGCCGATATAGCTGTCACAGGTGATAGTCATATAAAGAATATCAATAAAGTAACCGTAGCCCAACTGACCAGCCTCAACTGTAAAAACGGTTCATGGGAGAATGAAGGTGAATGGACTACCACAAACATGCACATAGAAGGCTGGAATGATTATAGCCTCAACAAATGCAAACTAATCGTCAATCAACTATTAGACCTGCACGAAGCTAAAATCATAAATGACGCCGGTGCATTTATTAAGACCAGCAGGCTGTATATGGACAACACATTAATAGAGATGGGTGCCAAGGCTATGTTTACAGTAGAAGAGCAAGCCGAATTCCGATATCATACAAAAAACAGAGGGTTCAAGGGTACAGGCAACGAGAAAGCACTTCTCAAAATGAAAAAAGCAGTTGCTACGAATCCCGACAACAATGACATGATTCATTATTCCGGAAATTTACAGACTGTCTGTGATGATCATCCGGATTCTAAAAGAGATCAATGGGGGAATATTCGTTGGACAATGACAGGCGGTGCCGAATGGGCAAGTGAATCTACCAATCCTGTAGAAATCGCCAAATCAGAATGTAGTGAAGGCTCTGTTACCAATCCGCTTCCTCCAACTGAACCGGAATTCCCGACTATCATAGAAACAGCCAATAAATACACACTGCTGTTTGAAGACCAATGGCCTCTCTACGGCGACTATGATATGAATGACATTGTAATACAGCTCAAAGGTTTGAAGTATGAACTTGACAGTAAAAACAAAACGAACAAAGTAACATTCACTGTTACCCTTCGTGCCGTAGGAGCAACCAAAGCTATCGCCGCCGCTGTAATGTTAGACAAAGTACCGGCAAGCAGTATAAACAGCATTGCATACAAAGCCCATAAACCCACCACATTCAATCTTCAAAACAGTGGAGTTGAAGCAGGTCAGAGCCAGGCTGTGATACCTCTCTTTGACGATGCACACAAATTAATGGGAAAGAATACAAGAGAGTTCATCAATACCCAGTCTGGCAGTGACAATAATGTAAGCAACAGTGATCTTCCCGAAATAGAAATCACTGTAAACCTGACCAATAGCATAGAAGAAAGTGCCTTCAACATCAACAATATGAATTTCTTCATCATCACCGACAGAGCCCAGCAGAGAAAAGAAATCCATATGCCGGGACGTCAGCCAAGCGATTTGGCCAATACCCAACTGTTCGGAGGAAATGATGACGGCTCAACGGGTACGAAGTATTACATAAGCAAAGAGAATCTTGCCTGGGGTATCATCATACCACAGTCGTTTAAATGGCCTTTGGAGTATCGCAATATTAAAGATGTATACAAGGAGTTTGAAAGTTGGGTAACCAGTGGTGGTACAGAGAACCCCAAATGGTATACTACCTTCGACAACAACGGCACTTTCCAGAACAATAAAAATTAAAAATAAAGTAAAAGCCGGAGAATAAGAAAATCCGGCTTTTATTTTGTCCGGGAAACAGACTTTATTTGAAAACAGAAAATAACTTTATCGTAAAAGAACACAGTTATAAAAATATTATATATATTTGCACGGCTTGAGACAAGAAAGACATCAATCACGTATCAACAAAGCAAGCAAAGTAAAAAGTTTTATTATAGACATGAGAAAAAAAATATTGCTCATTGATGACAAGGCATCCATCGCAAAAGTAGTTTCCATCTATTTGGGAAAAGATTACGATTTCACCTATCATGAAAATCCTATTAAAGCCATTGAGTGGCTGAATGAAGGGAACGTTCCGGATCTTATTATCTCGGACATCCGTATGCCGGAAATGATGGGAGATGAATTCTTACTTTACATGAAACGAAATGAGTTATTCAAATCCATACCTATTATCATGCTTTCAAGCGAAGAAAGCACAACAGAAAGAATCAGGCTTCTGGAAGAGGGAGCAGCCGATTACATCCTAAAACCATTCAATCCTCTCGAACTTAAAGTCCGTATTAAAAAAATTATAGACTAAGTCTTTCTATGCTACATCTTATCTATATCGGAAGGTACGAAAAAACGATTAAACGCTTTTCCAAACTCCCCAAAGAGGAGTTTTACAATGTAGCTACATGTGATAAGGCTATCAAAATAATAGATAAGATACGGGAGAAGTTTGATATAATCATATTATACGAACAGACTAATACACAGACAGATATCAAAGATATTGAGTCTTTGCGGAAAAAGTATCCCGGTATCTATATGGTATTAGTGATGGATTCACTTACACAACAAGAAAGTCTGCAATATCTGAAAGCCGGTATCAACAACACCATACCATTTGAAAGCCCCCAGGAGGCAATAGACAGCCTGATAAGCTTTCAGAAACGCAGAAAGCAACAAAAGATAAAAGACCTACAAAAAAGAGGAGAGAATATACAAACATTCAGGCTTCCTCTCTGGAAAAGATGTTTTGATATACTTTTTTCGGGTACTGCACTATTAGGCTTGTCTCCCCTACTCATTATTACTGCGATAGCTATCCGCCTGGAGAGCAAAGGAGCTATTATCTATAAATCAAAACGTGTAGGAAGTAATTATCAGATATTTGATTTTCTGAAATTTCGTTCCATGTATACGAATGCCGACAAGCATCTGAAAGACTTCAACTCCCTGAATCAATATCAAACCGAAGAAGAGACAACCGAAGATATTATCTGGGGAGAAATGCCCGAGCTTAGTGAAAATGAAGACGGGATAGTACTAATCTCTGATGACTTTGTCATTTCAGAAGAAGCGTATATCAACAAAAGAAGCCACGAACAGGAGAATGCATTTGTCAAACTCGAAAACGATCCACGCATCACGCGGGTAGGACGTTTCATTCGTAAATACAGCATTGACGAATTGCCTCAACTTATCAATATATTGAAAGGAGACATGTCAATAGTAGGTAACCGCCCCTTGCCACTGTACGAAGCTGAGTTATTAACCAGCGACGAATACATCGACCGCTTTATGGCTCCGGCGGGACTGACAGGACTTTGGCAGGTAGAAAAGCGTGGAGATTCAGGAAAGATGTCGGCAGATGAGCGTAAACAGTTGGATATAAAATATGCCAAAACATTCTCTTTTTGGATAGACATGAGAATTATCCTGAAAACTGTTACTGCATTTATACAAAAAGAAAACGTATAATATATACAGCTTATATGGCAGACACTCTTTTCTATACTGCAGACAGCATATTCTTTCTCTACATTGCGATAGCCGGCATCTATCTATTTGTTTTTGCTTTGGCAGCATTATTCAGAAGATCAGAGAAATATCCGGCTACCGGGAATATGCATCGTTTTATACTTCTGGTTCCTCCGGGAACAGAAATCTGTAAACAAAAGTATCCGGAAGAGTTATATACCCTGCTCACTTACGAAAATCTGTATCAGAGTATAAAAGAACTGGATGAGTCGCTATACGACATAGCCATCATTCTGGGAGAAACAACCAATGTATCTCCGTGCCTGCTAAAAGAAATCAATAACGCATACGGATCGGGGACAATGGCTATGCAACTACACCACATCATTGAATGCCGTCCTACCCGAAAGATTCGCTGGAAAGCAATCCATGAAGAAATCCGAAATTCAATATTCAGACAAGGACATGTCCAGACAGGACTTTCTTCGGCACTCGAAAAAACAGATATTGCCATAGACTTCAAATGGCTGAAACAAAACCTGAGAAGTCCGAAAAGCAATCTGGAAAGCAGATTATTACAGCAGAACATCTATATAGAATATATGGACCACATCCATATATACAGTAACACTCCTCGTCCCCGCCCCTATTCTATGTCAAAGCGAAAAGCCGTCTCAAAGCTTCCTGTAGTACTAATGGAAGGTAACTGGGATTATGCAGACAAATTATTCCGGCAGCTTTTGCCCTCATGGAGAATCCTACTTCTCGTCAGCAGTATCTGGTGCATCATAGCCACCTGCTATGACTGGAGAGCTTCTTTGAGTTGGTGGTTCCTGTTATTCGTCCTGCTATTTACTCTCTGTCTGGCTATCCCCGATTATCTGGTAGAGAAGAAAAAAAGAAGTAACCTCCCAAACCCAACAAATATATATGGACATCAGAAAGCTAAAACATAACATTAAACAACACTCGGGCTTAAAACAGGCCGTACACAGATTTATTATGCATCCGGTAAAAACACGCCCCAACTGGTGGATACGTCTGTTTTATTTTGTATACCTGAAACGGGGGAAAGGTTCGGTTATTTATCGTAGCGTACGCAAAGATCTTCCGCCGTTCCGTAGCTTTTCACTCGGCAAATACTCAGTTGTGGAAGATTTCTCGTGTCTCAACAATGCCGTAGGAGATTTGATTATCGGAGATTATACCCGCGTGGGATTAGGAAATACGATCATAGGCCCTGTACAGATAGGCAATCATGTAAACCTGGCACAAAATGTGACTGTAACCGGATTAAACCACAATTACGCAGATGCCGAAAAGCCGATTGATGAACAAGGAGTAAGTACTGCCCCTGTGACAATAGAAGACGACGTGTGGGTAGGTGCCAATACAGTCATTCTACCCGGAGTGACACTTGGAAAACATTGTGTTGTAGCTGCCGGGAGCGTTGTAAGCCGTTCTGTTCCGGCTTATACAATATGTGCCGGAAGTCCTGCACGTATCATCAAACGCTATGATCCGGTAAGCAAAGAATGGAAAAAAGAACTCAAGTAACTATATATAGTGAGAAATACTACGTAATATACCTTATTTAAGGGATTGTGGCTATGGGGTAAACACTCTATCTTTGCAGTATCAGAATTTAATTAATTAGTCATAATTTTATTACGTAGCCACATTTAAGTAAAATGAAACAGTGTCCTGTCGAAGTGATTTCGCCAGGATTTTGTTTTTTCATAGCTTTCATTATAAAATAACAGACTCCATTCAACATTTTCCACAGGAAAATTGTTCTATTATAAAACAAACTAACTATCTTTATAACATGATGTCAGCAAACAAACAGGAACAACTCAAAGGCTACTCAATGGCAGGCCTCTTTACTCTTTCACTAAGATTAGTAGTAGGATGGACATACTTCTCCGCATTCTGGAGAAGATTGGTTCTCGAAAATAAACTAATTCCGGATACTGCGGGATACATTGGAGAGAAGTTTAACCACTTCTTACCCAATTCAATAGGTATCAAACCCGTTATTGAGTATCTTGTTTCAACACCAGATATGCTATGGTGGGCTATGGTTGTTTTTACACTAATAGAAGGTGTTGTAGGATTGCTTTACATGCTGGGGTTCTTCACCCGCCTCATGAGTATCGGCGTACTGAGCCTGGCAACAGGTATTTTATTAGGTTCCGGATGGTTGGGTACTACCTGTTTGGACGAATGGCAAATCGGAATTCTTGGAGTAGCGGCAGGATTTATCATCTTTTTATCAGGTGGAGGGAAGTATTCTTTAGACCATCTTCTATTGCCTAAGTTCCCCGCACTAAGCAAACATAAATGGATTGTCTGGGTTACTTCAGGTGCGTTGCCCCTAAACACCAGGCAAATCAGTAGACTTTCTGTCGCTGGTGCAGTATTAGTCATGTTACTCACCTTATATACTAACCAAACATTTCATAATGGCGTATGGGGTCCCCTTCATAATAAATCAGTAAAACCTAAAATTGAAATATCCGATGTTCGTCTCGACAGCAATGCACTTACGTTTAAAGTGTATCGCGTAGAAGGAGCAGATGTTTACGGTTCATTCCTTATTGATATAAGCCTCAAAGACGAAAATGGAAATATTATTTTCCAAAAGAATGCAGAAGAACTATCACGTTTCCCAAAAGAGGATATACAAAACGATTATATAGCAAAAGTAGTTCCGGGAAAACATAGCTTAGTGATCCCATTAGGTGGAAAAGCAACCCTTAATATTCAGACCCCTCCCCTTGCCAATCTCCCTAAAGGAAAGTATAAAATTGAACTGACAGACATCAGTGGAATCACTTGGACAGAAGAAGTGATCAAGCCATAAAATCCTGCTTGCGGATGTACTCGCTTACAATGCTGTACAAATTTATCCAGTTAATTATGAAAGTTCAAACATACAAAAATCCCCGAACAAAAAGATTTGTCCGGGGAGAGCATATATATAAAAAGGTAGGTTTATTGGCCTACCTCACTTAGTTTTTCCTTTACCTCATTGGCCTTATCCGCTACTTTACCTGCAACTTTAGCACCTGTTTTCACAGCTTTTACTTTTGCATCTTCCATTGCAGCTTCGGCATCTGCCTCAATTTCATGAAGGGCATTAAACACATCATTTTTCAGTTTCTTAGCTTTCGCTGTGCGCGAAAAGTGATAAACCAGCGCACCAATGGCAGAACCTAATCCAAGACCTACCAGAAATTTAGTATTTCCACATTCCATAATCAAATAATTTTATGTTAGTTAATAAAATAAATACATTACAAAGGTAACTTACTGTCGCGAATGACTAAACAAAGATGCAATCCACAGAAACAGAACAGCACCTACAACAGAAGTTATCAAACTACCGATAATACCAGTTGCCGCCAATCCAAGTAAAGCAAAGACCCAGCCCCCGAGTACACCGCCAATAATTCCTAAAACAAGATTGACCAGCAGTCCAAAGCCACCTCCTCTTGTTATTTTACCAGCCACATAGCCGGCAATAATTCCTATCAGAATATACCAGATAAAATTCATAATATTCTCTTTTTGTATTGTTTATACAAGGAACGTATCTCCTCTGTAAAAAGTTCGCAAACAGAAGAGGGAATTAACGAGAATTTAGGAAAGGCATGATTATGAAAAAAGGCAGTATAGAAATAAACTCCTATACTGCCTGCGTCTAATATAAAAAGGATCTTTTTTTATTTATCGCCGTACATCTTAGCTCTCAACTCTTTAATATGATCGGAAGTAATATATTCATCATATTCCATCATCTTGTCAATGATGCCGTTCGGAGTCAGTTCGATCACACGATTTGCCACAGTCTGAATAAATTCGTGGTCATGTGAAGAGAACAGGATATTACCTTTATATGTTTTCAGGTTGTTGTTGAATGCCTGAATCGATTCCAGATCGAGGTGATTAGTCGGCGTATCCAAGATCAGACAGTTTGCATTGCGAAGCTGCATACGCGCAATCATGCAACGCATCTTTTCACCACCCGAAAGTACACTTACCTTTTTCAAAACTTCTTCTCCAGAGAAAAGCATACGTCCCAGGAATCCTTTCATATATACTTCATTCCCTTCACCATACTGCCCTAACCAATCTACCAGATTGAGATCGGTATTAAAGAAATCCGTATTATCCAACGGCAAATAAGCGGTAGTAATCGTCACTCCCCAATTGAAGTGACCGGCATCCGGCTTCATATTGCCATTGATTATTTCAAAGAAAGCCGTCATGGCACGTGGATTGCGTGAGATAAATACGATCTTATCGCCCTTCTCAACGTTAAAGTTCACGTCATTGAACAGCACTACGCCCTCTTCGGTCTTCTTACTCAAACCTGAAACCTCAAGGATCTGATTGCCCGGTTCACGTTCGGGTGTGAAAATGATGCCCGGATACTTACGTGAAGAAGGTTTAATCTCTTCTACATTCAGTTTCTCCAACATCTTCTTACGGCTGGTAGTCTGCTTGCTCTTAGCTACATTGGCGCTGAACCGGCGGATAAATTCTTCCAGTTCTTTCTTCTTCTCCTCAGCCTTTGCTTTCTGGTTCTGTTGCTGACGGAGAGCCAACTGACTGGATTCATACCAGAAACTGTAGTTACCGGCAAACATATTGATTTTTCCGTAGTCGATATCAACCGTGTGTGTACATACTGAGTCAAGGAAGTGACGGTCATGGCTCACCACCAATACAGTATGTTCAAAGTTTGACAGATATTCTTCAAGCCATGTCACTGTCTCCATATCGAGGTCATTGGTAGGCTCGTCCAGCAGCAAGTTATCCGGATTACCGTAAAGCGCTTGTGCCAACATCACACGTACCTTCTCTTTACCACTCAGCTCACCCATCAACACATAATGTTTGTCTTCTTTAACTCCCAGGCCACTAAGCAACATGGCAGCATCACTCTCGGCATTCCAGCCGTCAAGCTCAGCAAATTTCTCTTCCAGCTCGGAAACCTTCAACCCGTCTTCATCGGTAAAGTCTTCCTTGGCATACAACTCTTCGCGTTGCTTCATGATGTCCCACAACACAGTATGCCCCATCATCACAGTATCCATTACCGTGAAAGCATCCCACTTAAAGTGGTCCTGGCTCAACACTGACAGACGTTCGCCCGGACCTAATGTTATATTTCCGGTAGTCGGATCAAGATCGCCATAAATTGTGCGAAGGAAAGTGGACTTACCTGCACCATTGGCACCAATAATACCATAACAATTCCCACTTGTAAACTTCAAATTTACATCATTAAACAATACTCTTTTACCAAACTGTACCGAAACG
>OIWL01003692.1_pt1 | contig 10196 bp, 9 predicted proteins | sample 1587561 | NCBI WGS metagenome assembly OIWL01 (sample SAMEA3888903, study PRJEB22519) | human gut metagenome | biome: human gut; feature: human-associated habitat; material: faeces | place: Denmark | collected 2010
TTTGAGTACGTCGGTATGCGGCACTGGTGGTATCAGTGCCCATACCGCTACGTACTCAACAAACGGGAGTGCCCACGAGTCGCAAAGCTTTTCTGCTGAATTACTCGAATACCAAATACACTGGCATCAACTATTCTTCACAAACTGTACTAAGATTTTGTTTATATTTTACTCTGCCGCCAATACCTCATAAACTTCCTTAAAGGATTGTTTTGGCTGATACAATTCCGTAAACAGACCACAGTATGGTCCGTTCATTTTGTAGCTGTAATCTGCCGTTGACAGATATGGTGCGTCAAACAAGCCCCAAATGGAAAGGCTCGTAATCGGTCCGGTCTTTCCTGCTGCCTGTGCCACCTTGTTAATATCCACATATGTCTGCACGAGTTTCTTGTAAAAGGCTGCATGCTCCGGCTCTGCATCATTATCGTAATTGCGGACGGCAAGTTCTGTTACGTGAACTTCAACATTATTTTCTGCAAATTTCTCAATCGCATTTTTCACTAAGGTAATGTCATTGTCGTTCATACATCCACTCTGCTGTCCATAGCCACCGATGTAACTCTGCATACCAATTCCATCGCAGAGCTTCAGGTAACCGCCATTTCCATCGGATGCAAAACTGTTGACGCTCTTTACCAGTTGAATAATGGCATCTCTCTTATTTGCGCCGTAGGTTGCAAACGTGTTGTAATCATTGTAGAACAACTTAATATTTGTCTTACTGTTTGCCGCCTGTAATTTTGCTCTTGTCTCATATGCATACCGGAACGCAAGCTCCACATAATCACTGCCAATGTAATCGTAGAAAAGATTCGTCTTGCCACCGCGAACCTGCCGTACATGACGCACATCATCATCCGCAAATTCACCCGCATTGTCGGCAACCGCTTCATTAACAACATCCCAGCAGTAAATCGCGCCCGGATATTTTTCTTCAAAATGCGTCATTACTTCATCAATATACATCTTCAGACGATTTTTCATGACGTCTGCGCTGACATAAGCACCATCCGTCTTATAGCCTTCGCGGAAAAACCAATCGCACATATCGGCATCCCAGGTCAGCACATGACCGCGAATGGATAATCCGTTTTCAACCGCATACGCAACCATCGAATCTGCCTTTGTAAAGTTCATAACTGCCGGTGAATTTTCATCCACATATGCATTTTGTGAAGCAGACTGGCTCAAAAGCGAATACGCCTTCATTTCATTACTGAACGTCGTACTGTTAAAATGATACTTAATGAGTTTGGTAAGCTCAGTATTTTTCAGTGCCGCCTCATTGATATTTGTTCCAAATTTGAAACCATATTTCTCACCGAGAGACGCAAGCGATTGATACGATTCAATTGCCTCCGTCGCATCTTTTTTCCCTTTGTTCTCCATAACAACAGATGTAATCTGAATGTATTTCACCGCCTCTGTAGAATTCTGAACAACCAAATAAAGTGCCGTCTGTCCGCTCGGGTAAGCATCTAACTGTAAGCCCTGCTCCTTACCGCTCTGCATACCATTGGCATCAACAAAACCAGCCCAGTCGCTGTTTTTAACTGACAACTTAATCGATGCGCCACCTGTATTTTCAATAATATTTTTGTTTGCATCCAAAAGGTTGATTGTAACATTTACCTGTGTAAAATCCGATACTTTGTGTCCGGATGCCGTAATCAGTGGAAGCAGGTTATAAACCGTTCCATTCCACACACTCGAATACGCAGAAGAATTAATAAACGTATTGTCAATTGCAAGCGTCACTTTCTCCGTCGCCGGCTTCTGGGTCGGTGCAGCCGTTGGTGTCTGAGTCGGAGTTGCCGTTGGGTTCTTTGTCGGCTCTGTAGTCGGAGTCGCAGTCGGCTTCTGCGTTGGCACCGCAGTTGGGGTCGCAGTCGGCTTCTGCGTTGGTGCCGTAGTCGGAGTTGCCGTTGGGTTCTTTGTCGGCTCTGTAGTCGGAGTCGCTGTCGGCTTCTGCGTTGGCACCGCAGTTGGGGTCGCCGTCGGCTTTTGCGTTGGCACCGCAGTCGGGGTCGCCGTTGGACTTGCAGTTGCTGTCACTGCCGGCTTCCTTGTTGGCTCTTCTGTCGGCTCTTTCACAGGCTCCGCAGTTTTTACCACAGAGGAAGAATCCCCCGGATTTACTACCGCAGGTTCTTGTGTATTCACCGGTGGAACAACGGTAGTTCCTGTCTTTTTCTTAACCGTAACTTTGCACGAAAGTTTATACATTTTCCATCCTGCTTTTACCTTCGCTGTCACCGTAGCTTTCCCTGCTTTTTTGGCAACTAACTGAACTGACTTTTTCGTCTTTTTCTTCAGGATAACAACCGATTTTTTGCCACTTTTCCACACCACTTTTTTTACTGCTTTTGCATTTTTAATTGTTACTTTTTTTTTAGTCCCAGCCCACATGGTAATACGCTTCTTGCTTAACTTTGGTTTCGCTGATTTAGCACTTGCAGGCATTGTAAAAACACTCGAAATACTAAGTGCTGTTACCGTGAGAAGTGCCATCGCCTTTTGACTTTTTCTCTTCATAGAATGACTCCTTTCATTCCTCTCAAAACTCTCTAACTTCATTCTAATACTTTGTGGGAATTATACAACGAACATTCTATAAAATTACTATTAGTTTTTAGTATCTTTTGTGTGTTATTTTTTATGTGATTCCTTCTAATCAATGCGTATTGTCTGCATACCACTCAATATGATTGACAATTTGCAAAATCTTTTTAGCGCTCTCAATTGATTTTGTAATACGCTCTACATCATTTTTGTGAATCAAGCCCTTTTTCGCAGAGTCCGGCACAGACTCCGTCAATTCCTGCAGCGATTGATTTACGCGTTCCACCATCTGACTTACATCTTCAATCAACTTCTCTACCTGTTTTGGAAGTGAAACTCTCTGCGCTTCTCTCTGCATTCTATTACACAACTGATTCATGGAAATTTTCAAAAAATAAGTATCTGTCAGCTGGTCAGCAACAACCGAAAGAATCTCCTCAATAATTCCGGCGTCCACATTTCCCATCGAAATCATAACTTGAAAGCGTTCACAACACTCATCAATTTTCTCCTGACTATAACAAATTCGCTCAACAAGCCGAATCAGCAAATCTACTTCTTCCTCGTCATTAATTTTAAAATCCGCATCCTTTAACTGCACTCTTTCCTGTTCTGCCTGCGGTATCAATTGATAACAATCAATTTGCTTTTCTTTGCAAAGATTCCAGAGCACTCGCTTGCAAACAGCATCCGTTTTTCCACCAAAGGTAAGCGACTTCACACATGGAAATCCGGCATACGCAGACTGCAAATCATATTCCACACAAATACCATCAAATGTATTTTTTGCAGACGTTATCTGAAAAGGCAGGTTTCCCTGTCGAAGATTTTCAATTTGTTCAATCGCCATTTTTTCTTTTTGACATGGAAAATACTGATAAAGAGGCGCCCCTTTTTCCTGCCTCATTTTATACTTTTCAAGCCATGTTTTTTTCGAGAGGGCAAACACTGTCGTTTTTTCTTTTTCCGCATCCACAAATTCATCAACCCGTTGACATCCATACGCCTGTGCCGTCTGCATCGATGGGAGATTTGTGCTATTCATATAAGAATAAATCGTCTGAAACGGCGTATGTGTAAAAGCCCAGTCTCTTACGGCAATTGCTGCTTCTTTTGCATATCCTTTTCTCTGATATGTTTTTTGAATATGGTAACCAATTTCCGGCTTAATCGTATTTCCAATCGGTTGCAGTGTGAGCCCGCAGTCACCAATCATTTTTCCATTTTCTTTTAGGCACACAGCCCACAATCCAAAACCAAAAATCTGGTACCGTTCCTGATTTTTTTCAATCCATCCACGGACTCTTTTTTCATCAAAAGTATACGGATAATGCTGCATAATATCCGAATCCGCAAGCACACAATATAAGTCATCAAAATCTTCTTCGTTCATCTCACGAAGAATTAAACGCTCCGTCTCAATTTGCATAATACACCCTCCATTATTTCAGCTCATATTTCCAGACACCATCTTCTCTGCGGTAATGAAATTCATTGATATCTTCTTCTAAAAATACGCGAAGCATATCATCCATTCCATTCGCAAGTTTTCCCTTTTTCATCTCTTCTAACGGCATCCACTTTACTTCCCCTTCATGTGAGGATTTGAGTTCACCGCTGAATTGATTTGTTTTATAAAAAACAACAAGATACCTTGAGCCGTCATCCCGCAGCCAGTCTTTTGTGCCACAGATTCTCGGCTTTTCTATCGTGAGTCCGGTCTCCTCATAAACTTCACGAATAACCGAATCTACAAACGATTCGCCCTTCTCAATATGTCCGCCCGGAAATGTAAGTCCTGACCACTTTTTATCCACTTTGTCCTGAACCAAAACATTCCCCGCATCATCGTAAACCATACACATATTCGTTAATGTTACTGTCTCCGTCCTCATCACTTTCTCCTCTCCTTTATTGTGCTAATCATAAAATCCATTTCTATGGCAGACTTCATGAATTGTTTCCGCAAATATCGACCTAGATTTCTTGTTACTGTCCATATTATAATTCTTCTTATCCAGATATATCTCTCTAACTTCCTGCCATAATTGATTATCTTTACAAAATTCTATCTTTTCAGGGAGACAATAAAATCCTTTTGTTTGTTCTTCCCACGTATAATTTTTTCTTTTCTTATTGTAACGTATGTACTCCTGCTGATTGTTACCATAATCATTCACAATTGCAAAGTCACAACTATGACGAATCCTAGAATTTTTTCTATCTTTCACTTTAATTGTAAAAACTCTAGTGCTATCCTCGCAGGAATCATATCCGTACTTTCTAGCATACTTATTGAATGCACACATAAGTATGTTTTTAATTTCTTCTGCCTCGAAATCCTTGTCATCGTCATTTACCATGATATTAACATCAAAATCAAAACCGGCATTACTCTTTACATCACACGTTACCATATTTCTTTGTACACTCCCAACAAATTTATACTGAAAGGTAAAACTATCTCGAACTTCATCCTGCACCTTGTGTATTAGTTCCATAAGCTGTTTTTTTGCCGGTTTAAGCTCTTTTTTTGATACATACTGAAAATGATACATATTTTTCCTCCTTTTATCCCCATACCTTCCCATTTAACATCTTTGCTAAATCATTACAACATATCAGAAAGATTTTTGTTTGTCAAGTCCTCTTTGTTTTGTCTAGCTTTGAAAAGTATCTTATTTTACCGGTGCCGTATATCTGCATTTCGGATAATTACTACATCCATAAAACTTGCCATATTTTCCATTGCGTAAAACTAACGCGCCCGCACATTTCGGGCACATTCCTGATTTCTCTTTCTGCTTCTTAACATATTTTGCTTCGTTTATTTCATTCACGTGTTTACGCGCATCCGTTCTGGTACTCATATAATTTTTAAGTATTGCCAGAATCTTATCCATATCCTCTCTCGAAAGAACCGATTGAACAGAAAGTTTTTTGACCGTCTTTGTAACTGCTCCCCACTTCACAACCTGCGATTTTGTTGTCTTTATTTTTAGCACAGCATCCCCGGGAAAAGTCACAATTGAGAAAACCGGAATATTTTCATAACCATGACTTTGAAGCAAGGCATTTAACGCCTTTACATGCGCATAATTCTGATATATGGGATTCATAAATGAATATTTGTGACCGTAAATGTTCTGTGTCCACTTTGCCGAAGACTCCGAACCATAAATCTGTCCTTTATAATTCTTGGTTTCAATTGAAAATATACCGTAAATTGAAACAACCACATGATCAATCTGTGTTGTATGTGTATTTCCACCCTCTGCACTCAACAAAACATCATTAACTACCTGATACTTATTTTTGTCCAGCTTTTTCAACAACATACTTACCGTTGCTTCACCCATTTTCCCTTTTATCCTCGGCTTAATAATGGTTACTAACGCAGAAATCACCATTAATGCAATTATCCATATATATATTTTCTCCATATACTATTCCCCCTCACTTATATTTTCATTCCAATTTTTCACTCCACTCATTTTTCTTAAAACCAACAAGAATTGCTTCATCCCCAATAACCAGCGGACGTTTGACAAGCATTCCATTGGTTGCCAGCAATTGAAGCTGTTTATCTTCGCTCATTGTCGGAAGTTTATCCTTCAACTTCATCTCCTTGTACAACAATCCGCTTGTGTTAAAGAATTTTTTTAGAGGAAGCCCACTTTTAGAAACCCATTCTTTTAGTTCATCATACGATGGATTTTCCTCTACAATATGACGCTCTGTGTAATTTAAATGATGCTCGTCCAACCACTTTTTTGCCTTTTTGCAGGTCGAGCATTTGGGATAACATATGAATAACATAGATTCACCTTCCTTGTATTATTTTGTCCGTACCCATAAATATCTAACACTTTAACAGCGCTTAGTCAACATTTTATCACAACACTGCAATAATCATATCACCAAAATATGGTTTTCGCAATATCCTGCGTCGAGCTTTGCACCAAAACCATCCGCCCTTCTTTTCAATTTCAACGTACAAAAATTTCCGGCACATACATTCATGTACCGGAAATCTTTTCATCGTCTGTTTTTAATTCTATTATTTACCTACATGAAACGCATCCATACCCGGGTACACTGCACTGGCACCTAATTCTTCCTCAATGCGGAGAAGCTGGTTGTATTTCACTACACGCTCGGATCTCGAAGGAGCCCCTGTCTTAATCTGACATGTATTCAGTGCTACCGCAAGGTCTGCGATAGTTGTGTCTGCTGTCTCACCGGAGCGGTGGGAAGAAATGGCTGTATATCCTGCATTGTGCGCCATCTTAATAGCCTCCAATGTTTCTGATACCGAACCAATCTGGTTTAATTTAATCAAAATGGAGTTGCCCGCTCCCATTTTAATCCCCTTGGAAAGTCTCTCTGTATTTGTAACAAAAAGGTCATCTCCTACAAGCTGAACCTTATGACCAATCTTCTCAGTCATCTTCTTCCAGCCTTCCCAATCTTCCTCATCCAAACCATCTTCAATAGAAATAATCGGATACTTGTCAATGAGAGATTCCCAATGTGCAATCAGTTCATCCGAAGTAAATTCTTTGCCGGATTTTGGCTGCTTATAGTAACCAATTCCTTTTTCCGATTTCCATTCGGAAGAAGCTGCATCCATAGCAATCATAAAATCTTTTCCCGGTTCAAATCCGGCAGCCTTAACAGCCTCCAGAATTTTCTCAATAGCTTCTTCATCGGAAGTAAGTTTGTTTGGTGCAAATCCACCTTCATCACCAACCGCTGTTACATCTCCCATATCTTTAATCAGAGATTTCAACTTATGGAAAACCTCTGCACACCAGCGAAGCGCTTCTTTAAACGATGGCGCGCCAACCGGCATAATCATAAATTCCTGCGTATCAACGGCTGAATCTGCATGAGCACCACCATTTAAAATATTCATCATAGGTACCGGAAGACGGTTGCCTGAAATGCCACCCAAAAAGCGGTACAACGGAATGTCTAACGCAATCGATGCCGCTCTTGCTGTTGCAATAGACACAGCCAAAATCGCATTGGCACCAAGCTTTGATTTATCTTTCGTACCATCTGCATCAATCATTGCCTTATCAATAGCATAAATATCAGACGCATCTAAACCAGTAAGGACCTCATTAATCACAGTATTGATGTTGTTGACAGCTTTTTCAACACCCTTGCCAAGATAACGGTCCTTGTCTCCGTCTCTCAGTTCCAGTGCCTCAAACTCACCTGTAGACGCACCACTTGGAGCAGTACCTCTTCCCACGGTTCCATCTACCAAAGTCACCTCTGCTTCCACCGTCGGATTACCCCTCGAATCCAAAATCTCACGTCCAACTACTTTTTCAATTTCCAAAAAATTCATCGTAACACTATCTCCTTTTCCTCAAAATAATAGTACTCCCCGCAAGAATTTCATTCAATTCTGCATAGGATGCGTTCAGGATTCACAACCTAATACGAGGAGTCCACATGATTTATTCACATTTCGGTTAGTCTTATCTAACCTCTTTTATATTACCGAATTTTAGGGTAAAAATCAATAGGTAAAGGTGAGAGTTTTTCTCAAATTTGTGGGGGGGTAATATTAATAATAATCTCTTTAGAATCATGTTTCGCAGTATATTAGTGCGATTTAGCGCATAAAAAAAGAGCCACTTAGCGACTTTAGTGACTCCTTTATAACGATGCCATTGTATCATATCTACTTACTCTTTTCCTGCAATTTCAGCAGATATTCCTCTTCTGCCTGTTCTAGGCGTTTCTGAATAGCTTCCTCCGATGGCAGCTGAGACTTAATCTCATTCATCCGAATGTTATCATAGGTTGCAACTCCCATAGGAGTTTCAATTCCCTGAAATGCCCACTGTACCTCTGTCTGATCCTTATCCTTGCATATAAGCAATCCTATTGTCGGATTGTCATCATCCGTTTTCATTAACTGATTTACTGCATTCACATAAAAATTCAGTTTTCCGGCAAATTCCGGTTCAAACGATACCGCTTTTAACTCAACGACAACATAGCATCGAAGTTTTATATGATAAAAAAGCATATCAATCTTTCTAGTTTTTCCTGCTACAATAATCTCTTTCTGACGTCCTATAAAGGCAAAACCAGAGCCAAGTTCCAGCAAAAATCTTGTTATGTTCTGTTCCAAAGCATCCTCTAATTCTTTTTCATCATATCCTGCCGGTAATGAAACAAATCCAAAGTCATAAGTATCCTTGACAATCTCCTGTGCCAGTTTTCCCTGTATTGTCGGAAGTTTTTCAGCAAAATTCGTCAAGGCATTACCTGAAGATTGATATAAATGAGCCTTTATATTATCAATCAGGACACTTCTGCTCCAACTCTCCTCTATCGTTTTTCTGACATAGAACAAAGCCTCTTCTATCGTTTTGCACTTCGTAACTATTTCTACATGATGTCTCCACGGCACAAATCCAAAAACAGAAGGAAATTCCATTTCTGCACCAAGTTGGTGCAGTTTTTGCTTTTCGTCAATTTCCATGCCAACCTGCTGCAGTTTTAGGCTTTTCATATCGAGACTTTCCTCCATACGATGTGCCAGTTCTGAAAAGTTCTCCTTTCCGGAATAGAATAGATACCATTTTTTCATATTCCAAAGATTTCTTGCCGAAAATCCTTTCGCTTCGGGAAATTCATTCTGCAGATCAAGACTAAGCTGCTCCACAATTCCTTTTCCCCATTTCTCCTCTGCTTTTCTCTCAACCAAATCCCGCCCCAACTGCCAGTTAAAGAAAAGCTGCTCTGTATTTACTTTGACCGCTGATTTTATCTGTGCAGACACATAACGCTGCTTCACATCATGAACCCAACTCACATAATCGGAATCCAATCCGATGTCATGTGACTTTACAACATGCGGTTTTGATTCTTCAGACATATTGTTCCTCATTTCTTCAAAAAATTTTCATGTTTTAATCGCTTTGATACATTTATACTTTAGTATAGCATAAATGGCACAATCCTACTACAAAAATCACCTGCAATTCTTATGTGCTTAATACCCTCCGTTATCTATGCAAAAGGTAATTCACATATTCTTTAGTCAAACGCTCCATATATGCTTCATGCCATCCGCCAAGCTATGTTTCAACTTGCATATAATTTATTGACATAACAAAATTACGCACCTAAACGAACCAATATGGACCTTGACAAAAAATATCGCTACTTCTTCGCATTCTCTTCCAGTTCCAACATATACTTATCAAAGTCAGACACAAACAATCTGTCCTGAATAACACGGTATTTTTCAAATTCGGTCTCAGCTTTTGCCTTTGCAATCTCTGCTGTAATTTTACCTGCATCCTGAAGGACTTCTCTGTCATCTGCCATCAGAAATAAATCCAGACGCTTTGACCAGTCCTCCATTGTCATTGGAATATGACGCTCTGCACGATCCTCTGCCAAATCCAAATAAGCTGATACAATACGTTCTAATGACCGCATTTCCTGTTCTGAAAGATAATTTTTCTCTATATTTACATCACTTTTTACTACTTTGTCTTCCGGAGCTGCTGCCCAAGTGGTTAATCCCATATGTGACTTTTCTGCATCGGCTCGCTCGTAAATCAACTCCGCTGCTGTATGTCCGTGAACTGCAT
>OIWL01003695.1_pt1 | contig 10191 bp, 8 predicted proteins | sample 1587561 | NCBI WGS metagenome assembly OIWL01 (sample SAMEA3888903, study PRJEB22519) | human gut metagenome | biome: human gut; feature: human-associated habitat; material: faeces | place: Denmark | collected 2010
ACCCTGGGGCGGACTTCCGAAGCCGACCATCAGCATCACCCGCCTGACCGGTGACTGCCAGAGCAAGATCTTTGGCCTGATCGCCCAGAACTACGGCTCAGACCTGTATGTGATCGAAAATACCGTGGCGAGAAAAACGCCGTTAAACTGGTATGAGCTGGCGGCGGACCGCTGGGAGGAGCTGTACGATTCCGACCGCCTGGACGCGGCAGTGGAGGAATTAAAGGCGCTGATCAGCTATCTGGAACGCAAGACCGGCAAGATGATGGATATGAACAAACTCAAATACGTCATGGATCTGGTCAATGAGCAGGAGAGCTATTACAAGAAAATCCGCGATATGATCGCGGCAAGCCATCCGGTTCCGGTTACCGTTGTAGATACCATCAATGCAGTCATGCAGGCCCAGTGGCAGCGTGGCACCGAGTGGGCGGCAGCCCATGCTAAGAGCCTGTACGAGGAGATCAAAGAACTGATCGACAAAGGTGAGGCAGCAGTGCCGAATGAGAAATACCGCATGATGTGGCTGGGCCGCGGCATGTGGCAGGATTTTGGCTTCTACCAGAGATTTGAAGAGAAATATGGCGCAGTCTTCATGTGGTCCATGTACCTGGCGATGGGTGCAGACGCTTATATCCGCCGCAATGACGAGAAAGATCCGCTCCGTGCACTGGCGGCGCGTTTCATCGGAATGGAGGATTTTTTGCATATGCCGCCGTGGAACAGTGAGTGGTTTGTGCAGCAGGCAAAGCAGAACGATATCGATGGTGTTGTATACATGATCCCGGAGAACGATATGCAGGCGGTAGAGGGAAGCTATTTCATCAAGAAACGCCTGGAAGAGGCCGGATTTCCGGTACTCGCGTTCCATGCTGATCCGGTCAACCCGCGCAAGTGGAATGCGGAATCCATGACCAATCTGGTAGATGAGTTCATTGACGAGGTAAAGGCCGATCCAGTTGAACATGATGGAGGTGATGACCTCGTTGATGTTGAAGTAGGCCTTGAAGAAGCCGGGGATCGCGCCCCAGATGCCGCCCAGCAGGGTGGCTGCCAGCAGGCAGACGAACCAGGGCATCTTGAGCATAATGGCGCAGTACAGGGCACCGTAGGCACCCAGCGTGTACTGACCGGCGGCACCGATGTTGAACAGGCCGGTCTTGAAGGCAAATGCCACCGACAGACCGGTCATGACCAGAGGTGCTGCGTTGGCCAGCTCCTTGCCGACGCCGTAGGGAGCGTCGTGGAAGCCGCCTTTCAGGATGCGCACAAAGCCGTCGCCCCAAGCGTGTGCCGGGTTGATGGCCAGCAGCACCAGAAAGCCCACGATCAGACCGATGAGGATGCACAGCAGAGCCGCCAGCACACTGGTGACCGAGCTTTGCAGACTGCTGTGGGAAAGTTTTTTCTTGTCCATTTGTTACTTAGTCTCCTTTCCCTGCTTGCGTGCACCGGCCATATACAGGCCCAGTTCCTGCACGGTGGTGGTCTTGGGGTCAAACTCGCCCACGACCTCGCCCTCGTACATCACCAAGATGCGGTCGGCCAGGTTCATGACCTCGTCCAGCTCCAGGCTGACCAGCAGCACGGCAGTGCCCTTGTCACGCTCTGCCACGATCTGCTTGTGGATATACTCAATGGCACCGACATCCAGGCCGCGGGTGGGCTGCACTGCCACCAGCAGCTTGGGGTCTTTGTCGATCTCACGGGCAATGATCGCCTTCTGCTGGTTGCCGCCGGACATGCTGCGCACGATGGTGGAGCTGCCCTGGCCGCTGCGCACGTCGTACTGTGCGATCAGCCGGTCGGAGTACTCACGCACCTTATCCGAACGGATGAAGCCGCCCTTCTGGAACTCCGGCTGCCAGTAGCGCTGCAGCACCATGTTGTTTTCCAGGCTGTAATCCAGCACCAGACCGTGCTTGTGGCGGTCCTCCGGGATGTGGCTCATACCGGCCTTGCTGCGCTCGCGGATGGGGGCATTCGTGATGTCCCTGCCCTCGAGTCTGATGGTGCCGGACGTGGGCTTTTCGAGGCCCGTAATACCGTAGATCAGCTCGCTCTGGCCGTTGCCGTCGATACCGGCAACGCAGACGATCTCGCCCGCGCGGACGTTGAAGCTGACGCCGCGGACGGCATTGTTCTTGTGGACCTTGCTCGGCACGACAAGGTCCTCGACCTCCAGGATCGGCTTGCCGACCTCGCAGGGCTTCTTATCGACGGCAAACTGCACGTCGCGGCCAACCATCATCTTGGACAGTTCCTCTTTCGTGGTGTCCTTGATGTCAACGGTGCCGATATACCTGCCCTTGCGCAGGACAGAGCAGCGGTCAGAGACTGCCATGATCTCGTTGAGCTTGTGGGTGATGAACAGGATGCTCTTGCCCTCGGCCTTGAAGCCGCGCATGATGTCCATGAGCTCGTCGATTTCCTGCGGGGTCAAAACCGCCGTAGGTTCGTCGAAAATCAAAATTTCATTGTCGCGGTAGAGCATTTTCAGGATCTCGACACGCTGCTGCATGCCGACGGAGATGTCGCTGACCAGCGCGTCCGGGTCGACCTTCAGACCGTACTTTTCGCTCAGGGCCATGACCTTTTTGCGGGCCTCGTCCTTCTGCAAAAAGCCGTGCTTTGTGTCCTCAACACCCAGGATGATGTTGTCGAGCACCGTGAAGCACTCCACCAGCTTGAAATGCTGGTGCACCATGCCGATGCCCAGTGCGTTGGCATCGTTCGGGTTGTTGATCTTGACCTCCTGTCCGTTTTTCCGTATCGTACCCTGCTCCGGCTGATACAGACCGAACAGCACACTCATCAAGGTAGATTTACCGGCGCCGTTTTCGCCCAGCAGGGCGTGGATCTCACCCTTGCGCAGCTGCAGGGTGATGTCGTCGTTGGCTTTGATGCCGGGGAACTCCTTGGTAATGTGCAGCATTTCGATGACATAATTATCTGCCAATCGTTGCACGCCCCTTTCAATGTGTACGGGCTTGTACACAAATTCTTATACTATATTATACAAAAAAATTGCGCCATGTACAATAGAATCCGCACAAAAAGTAGTCGAAATTTGGCAAAACAGAACAAAAACCACCCTGCGCTAGGTGCGCAGGGTGGTTAAAAATCATACTTTTAAAGCCTTATCAGCTCTGGTAGTCAACCGTGATGGTGGTGACCGCGGGCTTGACATCGGCGTCATAGCTGTCGTCGATGGCCAGGGTGCCGTCCACGATGGAGGCGTACAGGGAATCGTACTGCTCCTGGGTGAACTTGGTGAACTTGGAGGTGCTCATCGGCAGGCCGACGCAGTTCTCGGCAGCGCCGAGCTTGGTCTCCTTGCCGGAGTAGGTCTCGCTGAACTTCCAGCCGTTGTTCATGGCATCGGTCAGAGCCTCGTTCACGGACTCGGCCAGGCCCTTCGTAGCGGAGGTGATGACCGTGTCGAACTGGCCGGACTGGTCAACGTCAACGCCGATCATCTTGCCGCCGTTGGCCTGCGCAGCAGCGTCGCAGCTCTGGCAGACGGGACCGCCACAGGCAAAGACGACCTCGGTACCCTCGGAGTACCAGCCGTCCATCTTGTTCTTGACCTCATCGGTAGCTGCGAAGCCGCCAGAGTACCAGTACTTGATGTTGACATCCGTAGCGCCGATCTCCTTGGCAGCGGCGTCAGCGCCCTGCACGAAGCCGTAGCCGTAGCGGATAACCGCGGGGACAGCCATGCCGCCCAGGAAGCCCAGCTCCTTGTAGCCGTCATAGACAGCGGCATAACCGGCCAGGTAGCCGGCCTGCTCCTCTTTATAGGTGATCAGAGCGGTGTTGGCGGTGGGAGCCTTGTCGCCCAGGTCGCTGGCGGAAACATCCAGAGCCAGGAACTGCACGTCAGGGTACTTCTCCTGAGCCTCGGCGATGGCTTTGCCGAACAGGTAGCCAGCGACGACGATGGACTTAGCACCGTCGTTGACAGCGTTGTCCATCTGCTCCAGACGGGCGGCGTCGGAGTCCTCGGTGGGACGGTAGTAGTTGGCGTTCAGGCTGTTTGCGGAGCAGAAATCCTGCACGCCCTGCCAGGTGTACTGGTTGAAGGACTGGTCATCGATGTTGCCGACGTCGGTAACAAAGGCGACATCGGTCTTGCTGCCGGAGGTGGAAGCGGCGGCCTCAGAGGTAGCCTCCGTCGTGGTGCTGGCCGTGGAGCTTGCGGGGGTAGAACCGACGCAGGCAGCCAGAGAGAGCGCCATGCTGGCAGCCATTACAAAAGCGAGAAACTTTTTCATGGTTTTGATCTCCTTAGGTTGTTTTCAGTTGCGCAGCAGGGCGGTTCCCTGCCGCTTTGCTTCCAGTATACCGCATTTGCGCTGTTAATTCAATGACAAAACGGCGTAAAAAACATTACAAAAGCATAACAAAGCGCAGCCTCCTGCTTCTCTCGGCGAGGGAGGTGCCCCGCAGGGGCGGAACCCTCTCACAGAGGGGCCAAGTGGGGGGGTTACGGCAGGCGGTCCACCGTGACGTTCGGGGTGTCCGGCAGCGTATCCAGATCCGAGTAGGCATCCACCTTTAGGACGCTGGTGCGCAGCTCCTCATACAGCGTGCGGTAGTCGTCCTGCGTGAAGCTGTCAAACCGCCAGGGCGTCCCGGCCACCAGCGCGACTTCGCCGTTCGTGAAGCCGGTCTTCTCGGTCTGGCCGCCGGTCTGGCCATTCCAGGTGCCCGCCGCAAAGAAGGTGTACAGCTGACGCTGCACGGTAGCGTTGTAGCACTTGATGGCGCTGCCCAGCACGCGGTCCCCCAGCTCTGTGTTGTCGTAATCCGTCGTGATCGCCTTGCCGCCGGTCTGGTTGACGGCGCCGGACACACCCTCGTACAGGTTGCCGCCGCTGACCATAATAAGCGACGTACCGTTATTATACCAGTCGATCATCCGCTGGGTAATGGCGTCGTTATTCTCATAGGTATCGGTGAACCAGGTCTGCAGGGTTACATACTCGCCCTGCAGCTCGGCAGCGGCCTCCGCGCCCTGCAGAAAGCCGGTGCAGTACCGCACAATGCCCGGTATCTCCCGCGCGCCGATGAAGCCGAGCGTGGTGTAGCCATCGGTCACAGCGGCGTACCCGGCCAGATACCCGGCCTGTTCCTCCTGAAAGAGGACGCAATGGACAAGGCTGGCCGTATTGTAAGCGCTATAGTCGTCACTGTGAGGCTCGCTGTCAAACAGCAGATAGTGGACGTCAGGGTAGTTTTCCTGCACGCGGTAGAGCGCCGCGCCCATGGTGTCGCCGCGGCAGACCACGAGCTTTGCGCCGCTCTCGGCGGCAGCGCGCAGGGCGGCCTCGGCCTCGTCTGCGGTGTTGCCCGCGGCAGTCTGGGCGTCGGCGGTATAGCCGTACGTGTTGGCGAACGTCTGTATGCCCTGCCACAGCATGGCATCCTCGCCGGATTCCGTGCCGCCGGGGCCGGTCACCAGCACGACGGACTCTCCGCCGGGCAGTGTGGCCGCCGGGTCATCGGGCTGGTAGACAAAGGTCGCGTCGTTCGTCGGGGCGGTTACAGTGTGCTGCTCCTGCGCGGTGCTGGCAGCCTCCGTATCCTTGCAGGCGGTCAGCCCTGCCAGCAACGCCAGCGTCAGAAGCAGTGCTAAGAATTTCTTCATGTGGTAAGGGAACTCCTTTGGTTTTCTGAAAAAGCCTCCCCTTGAGGGGAGGTGGCCCCGCAGGGCCGGAGGGGTGGGCGGGAGACTCCGCGTAAACCGTGCGGCACCCAGCTACCCCTCACCCGCTGCGGCGGGAGCTCCCCTCAAGGGGAGCCAAAGAGAGTAATTTTACTCCAGATTTGCCGGGCCGAAGCCGTAGGGCAGCAGGTCGCCGAGGGTCGTGACGATGTAATCGTCCTCACTCCTGGCCATGATGACGGTCAATTCGGGGCCGCCGAACTCATAGAGCGCCTGACGGCAGACACCGCACGGGCCGGTGACGAGGGTGTTCGTCTCCCCCACCTTGCTGCCGACGATGGCGATGGCGTCAAACTCGCGCACACCCTCGCTGACGGCCTTGAACAGAGCCGTGCGCTCGGCGCAGTTCGTGGGGGTGTAGCTCGCGTTCTCAATATTGCAGCCCCGGAACACCTGTCCGTTTTTACCGCGCAGCGCCGCGCCCACGTGGAAGTGGGAGTACGGTACATAGGCGAACTTCTGCGCGGCGAACGCCTCGCGGATGAGCGCCTGAATTTCAGCCTTTTCCATGCTCACATCTCCAGAAATGCGTCAACACCCAGCGCGACCTTCATCATGGCGGTAAAGCTGGTCTGGCGCTGCTCGGCAGTCGTGATCTCCGGCGAAACAAAGCTGTCGGAGATCGTCAACAGGCAGGCGGCGCGCTTGCCCAGGACCCTGGCGTTGTGGAACAGCGCAAAGCTCTCCATCTCGACGGCCAGGCAGCCCTTTTCGTCGCGCAGTTTTTCCCAGTAGGTCGGCTTCTCGTCACTGGGCTGGCGGTAGAACACGTCGGAGGAATGGATGTTGCCCTCGATCAGCGGAATACCAGCAGCCTTGGCGCTGGCGCGCAGGGCATCGTTCAGCGCGGCGCTCGGGGTCTGGATGTCGTCGGTGTCGCCGCTCTGGGTCACGGCGTAGTTGCTCTCGGAGTAGGCACCCGTGGCCAGCACCACGTCAAACAGTTTTGCCTTGTCGGTGTAGGAGCCGGCGGAGCCGATGCGGATGATGTTCTCGACGCCGTACTGGGTGTACAGCTCGTAGGAATAGATGCCGATGGACGGCATGCCCATGCCGCTGCCCATCACGCTGATGGGGCGGCCCTGATAGGTGCCGGTAAAGCCCAGCATGCCGCGCACACCAGTCACCTGACGCACATCCTGCAGGAAGGTGTCGGCAATGAACTTGGCGCGCAGAGGGTCACCGGGCATGAGGACGGTCTTGGCGAAATCGCCCTTTTCGGCGCTGTTGTGAGGGGTAGACATAAGATCATCTCTCCTTTTTTCCTATTGATAGCAGATGGGCCTTTCCCCTTTGGAAAAAGCCCTTTCTGCCAAGTTACCTGTATTTGCTGCGGTTGAACACGTTCTGGGGTGCAATGTAGCTGCCGTTGTGGCGGATCTCAAAGTGGCAGTGGTTGCCGCTGGAGCGGCCCGTGCTGCCCACATAGCCGATGAGCTGGCCCTGCTTGACGCTCTGGCCCGCGTGGACGGTCAGGGACAGGCAGTGTGCATACACCGAGGTGTACCCGCTGCCGTGGCTGATGATGACCGAGTAGCCGTAGCCCCTGCCCGCGCCGGCGCGCTCATAACCCGCCTTGGTAACCGTGCCGGAAGCCGTGGCATAGATGGGCGTGCCTGCTGCCGCGCAGATATCCACGCCCTTGTGGCCGCTGCTGTACCAGCGGGAACAGTATTTATAGTTGGGGACAGGCCAGAGGAACCTGCCGCTGCCCGTAATGTACTTGGCACCGCCGGTGGAAGCTTTCTTGGTGCCCACCACCACTTTCTTGTTCACCGGCTCCTTGATGGTCTCGGTGGAAAGGATCGTCTGTTCCAGCAGGGTGCCGTTGGTGTCGTAGACATTCCGCATCGTCACGTTCCGCAGGCCGTTCTCACCCTCCTGGGTCGTCCGGGTCACGCCCTTGTTCAGGTCTTTGGACTCGGTGGTCTCGGTGCTGTAGGGGATCTCCTCCTGCCGGGTCTCGACCTTGGTGATCCGGACTTCGAGAGTCGCCTCCTCTTTGGTGACGATGAGCTCGTCTCCCTCCTGGATATTGGAGGTCTCCGTCAGGGGCGCACCCTTGAAATTCGTGTTCAGAGCGCTGAGCTCTTTAAAGGTCAGGTCGTTCTTCTGGGCAATGGCCCACAGGGTATCGCCTGCCTGGACTTTGTAGATTTTCTCCGCCTGCTGTACACCGGACAGCTTGTTCACGACGTCCTGGAAATCCATGAAGCTCTCGTTGAAGTAGATGCCCTCTTCCAGATCGACGGACTTGTTGAACCCGACGGTCACGTTGGAGTTTTCCTGATCCTCGTAGGGCTCCAGCAGGCTGCTGATGTAGCCGCGCAGGCTGCTGCCGTCGGCGCAGACGGCGGTCAGCTCGCCGTCCAGATACAGGGCCGTGCCTGTGCTGATCTCATCGCTGGCACTGCTGAGGATGGCGTTGGCCATCTCGTTTTCATCCATCACCGTGTGCCCCACCGAGATGGTGTAGGTCGGCTCAATGGTCCACTCTTTTTTCTCCGTACCGGAGTAATTGATACGCTGCTGCACGTCCTCGCGGGCCAGGTTAAAGACCGTCTCGTTGGCCACATAGCCCACGGTCTGGCCGTTGACCTGCACCGCCAGCGCATAAGGCTGATACACCATGTGGTTGAACACGGCCACCCAGACCGCCAGCGCGCAGAGCGGCAGGATGTACATGGCCATGCGGGGCAGCAGCTTCACATTGCGCCGGATGCCGTTTGTGAAGAAATGTACACTGGCCTGCAGGGCCGCGCCAAGGCCTTTTTCCTGATGAATCCGGTGGGCATGGACCAGCAGCGCCCCGCAGCCCCGCACAAAGAGGACGATGGGGCCAAACAGGTCCTTGAGCACCTGTGCTGCGCCGGGGAACGCCGTGACCATCAGATCATGGGCCAGCGCTGCAAACCAGGCCGCCACCCACAGGGCTGCCGCGCGGACCCGCCGCCCGGCGCGGACGACGGCATATTCCGTCGAAAAGCCCAGAGCGTACAGGCCCTCGCCCACGGTCTGCACCATGGGGGTGGCCCGCATTTTCTGGGAAACATTGTTCATATGGTGCTGCGTTTTTCGGCGGAACCGATGTCTCCGCAGCAGATGCACACACTGCAGCCGCGCCCAGAGCGAGCGCAGCTTCTCCCCGCGCTGGGCCGTCGGTTTGGGGGCCGACGGCATCTCCTGCTGCGGTTCTGTTGTTTTTTCGTCCAGCAAAAAAGGATGCTCCTTCCGGATTCCAGTTTCTTTCCAGTCAGTAAAACCGCGCCGCAAAGTTTCAAAACGGCACAGTACATCAGTTTATCTTTCTTTTATTATACACTCCGCCCGCACCGAAACAAGCATTATCACAGAATTTGGCGGGAGCTTTCACGGACTTTTCACGAAATATACAAATTCTCGCGTCTCAATCCGTCAAAAGGGCCTGTAGATCCGCCGGGAGCGGGCTTTCCACCGTGATCCGCTGTCGGGGTGCTTCCCAGTCGATCACGATCCCGTCCGGCATCGGTGTATAGGCCGGGATCGTGTATGTCTGTTTTGCACAGTGGAGCGCCTGCCGCCCAACGCGCTCTCGGTGGCCGCCGTAGAGGTCATCCCCGGCCAGCGGGTGGCCCAAAGAGGCAAAGTGGACCCGGATCTGGTGGGTCCGCCCCGTTACCGGGACACAGGCCGCCAGGCTGAGGCCATTCTTTGCTTTTAATATGGTATACTCCGTGCGGCTGGGCTTGCCCTCGGGGGTCACGCACCGCCCGATGATGCTGTCGCCCTGCCGCCCGATGGGGGCGTCGATCACGCCGGGGCCGAGAGGCAGTTCCCCCTCCACAATGGCATAGTAGAGCTTTTCCACACCCTGGGCCAGCAGCGGGGCGGCGTAGCTGTTCCGCGCCACCAGCACCAGGCCGCTGGTGTCCTTATCAATGCGGTTGACGGGCCGGAAGACCGTGCTCCTCCCCTGTGCCGCCGCCCAGGCCGCATAGCCGTTGGCCAGCGTGTCCAGCGGGTAGTTCAGGGTGGGATGCACGGCCAGGCGGGGCGGCTTTTCCAGCAGGAGGGCAAAAGCGTCCTCGTGGACGACCTGTACCGGGATCTCCGGCTGCGGGGCCACACCCTCACCGTCGGCAGGCAGTTCAAACGAGAGCATCTGCCCGGCGGCGAGGCGGCGGTTTGCCAGGATGGGCTGGCCATCGGCAAAAAAGCCGCTGCCGTGGAATTTCACGGCCCGGGCCAGCTCGGTGGAAACGGCACAGCGGCGCAGAAAATTGCGCAGCAGCACGCCATCCGCCTGCGGCGGCACCGGGAAATACAGTTTCATCCTGCCCGCCCCTTTCCAAGCTCAAAGATAAAGATAGTATACCAAAATTCCGCATCGCTTGCAAATCTTGTTTTTTTATGGTACTATAGGGAGCGGAAAACGAGTGGAACATACGGCGGCGGGGCGGCTTTGACCGCTCTGAGGAAAG
>OIWL01003704.1_pt1 | contig 10179 bp, 5 predicted proteins | sample 1587561 | NCBI WGS metagenome assembly OIWL01 (sample SAMEA3888903, study PRJEB22519) | human gut metagenome | biome: human gut; feature: human-associated habitat; material: faeces | place: Denmark | collected 2010
GTCGCAAGCGACCGCGCTCGGCGCGAGAATGTGCCAAGGCACATTCTTTTTCACGGGAGGACGGAGCGATGGATTCCGAGAATGCGAATAAGAGTAAGAAGAAAAAAACTTCAAACATAATACAGATCTGCATCGGCGTGCTGGCGGTTATGCTGGCGGCACTGATTATCGTGATGATGGGAATTGTCTCCAGTATTCAGGGAACGGCGCGTGTGGTCAATTATGCGGGACTGGTGCGCGGAAAAACACAGCGTATCATTAAATTGGAAATTTCCGGTCAGCCGGAGGATGGTATGATTCAGGATATTGAGGCCTTCGTCGATGGTCTGCGGAATGGCAATGGCGAACTGGGGCTGGTGCGCCTTGATGACGGGGCGTTTCAGAGTAAGATGCAGGAGCTGGATGATTACTTTGCCGCGCTTCACGATGAAATCCTGCGTGTCCGAGAAGTCGGCTATGAGAATACAGAGATCATTGATAAGAGCGAGCGGTTCTTTGAAATCTGTGATGAGGCGACGGGACTGGCGGAGGCGTATTCCCAGAGGAAGGCATCCTCGCTGACGGTAATTGAAAAATATATCACGATTGATATTATTGTTCTGATGCTTCTGATTGGATATGAATTTATCAAGGCGGTGCGCTTTGCGGCGATGAACCGTGCGCTGCAGAAAAAGGTGTATTTGGACAAGGCGACCGGACTTCCCAATAAGAATAAATGCGAAGAATTGCTGGATGATCCGGAACCGGCGGCAGAGAATGTGGGAGTATGCAGTTTTGACCTGAATAATCTCCGCCGAATCAACAACAGCATGGGGCATGAGGCGGGGGATGCCTATATCAGGCGGTTCGCCGTCTGCCTGCGCGCGTCCATGCCTGCGGAACAGTTCGTAGGGCGGGATGGCGGCGATGAATTTATTGCCGTTACGCATGGTCTGGATGAGGAGGCCATGCGGGAATGCCTCACCCATGTGCGGGAGGCGATGACAGAGGAGTCAAAGGGATATCCGGATATGCCGCTCAGCTATGCGGCCGGGTATGCACTTGCCAGTGATTTTCCGGGCAGCACGATGCGGGAGCTTTTCAGTTTTGCCGATAAAAATATGTATATCAACAAAAACCATGTAAAGCGCGAGGAAGCGGCAGCGGAAAAACGGCTGGATTTCCACCTGCTCAAGCTTTTAAACCGGTACGGGAGAAACTTTTCGGATTGTCTCTACTGCGACGCGCACATGGATACCTACCGGGCACTCCGTGCCAGTGCTGATTTCTTTCTGGCGTCAGACGGAAGCTATTCCGGTGCGGCGGAGCAGATAGCAGCGGAACGGGTGGCTCGTGCTGACCGCGCCCACATCCGCCAGAGCCTGCAGATTTCAGAGCTTTCCGGGAAGCTGCAGGTGGAGGGAGATCTACTCGAATTGCAGTATGACACGAACGGTCAGGGACTCTACAGCCGCCTGACGCTGATCCCGGTAGATTGGGATGAGGAAGGAAAGCTGCATCATTTCCTGCTGGCATTTGAGACGATCCGGAAAAGTTCAGAGGGGCGGGCAGATGCGAAGGAACAGCTGACGCTTTATTATGAACAGCTCAAACAGTCGATTCTGGAAAATGACAGCTATGTGGATGCACTCCTGGATCTGTCGGATATGATATATACAGTTAATTTGACAAAGGATATTCTGGAGAAGAGTGTTGTCCTGAATGGAAAAGACGAGGAATGCCGGGAGCTATTTATGGACTATCCGCTGCCGTGCTCTTACCGTGATTATTGCAGTGAATATATGAAGATGGTCACCCAGGAGACCTTGGGAAGCTATCGTCTGGCAGATGATCCGGCTAAGCTGTTGAAGCGGTTTGAGGCAGGGGAGAAACATATTTCTGTGGAATACTGTATCCAGGAGGAAGATGGCACGATCTGCTGGGTACAGAAAACAGTTCTGATGACGCAGACGATCGTGTTTGATACGGAGCTTTCTTGTGAGATACCGGTGGTTCATGCGATCATTCTTCTGCAGGATACGTCGCAGATGCACGCGCGGGATGAACAGGAGCACGCGCGCCTGCAGGCGGCATTTGATGAAATGCGGACGGCAAACCGGGCGAAAACAGATTTCTTAAGCCGCATGAGCCACGATATCCGGACACCGCTCAATGGCATTATCGGGCTTTTGAAAATCGATGAGGCACATTTTGATGATAAGGAGATGCTGATGGAAAATCACCGGAAAATGCAGGTGGCGGCGGGGCATCTGCTGTCCCTCATCAATGATGTGCTGCAGATGAGCAAGCTGGAAGAAGGAAAGATCATTCTGGCACATGATTATATTTCATTGGCAGAGATGACGCGCGATATCGTGAGCATCATCATCGAGCGCGCGGTAGATGCGGGCATTCAATGGGAGTATGATAAAAGAAAAGCGGAGATTCCGTATCCGTATATTTATGGCAGCCAGCTCCATCTGCGCCAGATTTTCCTGAATATTTATGGAAACTGCATCAAATACAATCATCCGGGCGGAAAAATCAGTACCAGGGTGGAGGCGCAGGATGTACGGGACGGCTGGTGCGTCTATAGGTGGACGATCTCGGACACGGGAGTTGGCATGAGCCAGGAATTTCTGGATCACATCTTTGATCCGTTTGCACAGGAGAAAAATGATGCGCGTAGTGTTTACCAGGGAACTGGGCTTGGCATGACGATCGTCAAAGGTCTGATTGAACAGATGCACGGAAACATCGAGGTGACGAGTGAGGTCGGAATTGGAACGACGTTTGTGGTGGAAATTCCATTTGAGATTGCACCGCCGCCGGAGGAGTTCCCGGTTAAGGAAGCAGCGCCGTCAGGAGATATTCACGGTTTGAAGCTGCTTTTGGCGGAGGACAATGAGTTGAATGCAGAGATCGCGGAAACACTTCTGACCGATGCGGGTGCCCATGTCACGATTGTGGAGAACGGGAAGAAGGCATTAGACTGCTTTGAGGCGGCACCTCCGGGGACGTTCGATGCGATTCTCATGGATGTGATGATGCCGGTGATGGATGGTCTGGCTGCGACACGCGCGATCCGGGCGATTCCACGGGCGGATGCAAGGCAGATTCCGATTCTTGCCATGACGGCAAATGCCTTTGAAGAGGATGCCAGGCAGTGCCTGGCGGCTGGGATGAATGTGCATCTGGCAAAACCACTGCAGATGGATAAGGTGGTAGCGGCGCTCATGGAGTGCTGCGGCAAAAAGAAGGATCTATAAAGTTTGAAAAGGGCGAAAAGGAACGCAGGCGGTACAGGTATGAAAGCAATTTCTATTTACACGATTACCCGAAATCAGAATACGGAATACCTTCAAAAGCTGGAACGACAGCTTTCGGGGCGGGATGTGTTTCTGAAAATACGGGAATGGGAGCTGGACAGCATGAAAGCGCTTGTTTCAGAGTTGGAGAGACATATGCAGGCGGTGTACGCACTGCGTTTTTTCTATTCGTTTCAGATTCCGAGACTGGGGAAAGAGTTTGATCTGCTTCAGATCAAGGAAGAACAGATTTTAAACCTTGAATTAAAGAGCGGACAGGTGTCGGATGAGGCGATCCGCAAGCAGCTCATACAGAACCGGTATTATCTGGCGGCGCTGGGAAAGCCGATTCGTTCGTACACTTATATTAGCAGCCAGAACCGCCTGGTGCGTCTGACGAATCATGACCGCATTGTGGAGGCGGACTGGGAACAGCTCTGCCGGGATTTGCAGCAGGAGAGTGCTGATTATCCAGGCGATATCGAAGACTTGTTTCAGGCGGAGCTGTACCTGATTTCGCCGCTTACAGAGCCGGGACGGTTCTTAAAGAAAGAATATTTCCTGACATACCAGCAAAGGGATATTGAACGCCAGATTTTAAAGAAAATCCGGGCAGACCGGACGGGATATTTCTGGTTTACCGGGCTTCCGGGGACGGGAAAAACGCTGCTTTTATATGATATTGCGATGAAACTCTCCGGGCGGCAGCGGGTGTGCATGATCCACTGCGGTGAAGCGGGAAAAGAGTGGAAGGTGCTGCATGAGCGGCTGCGGCGGGTGGAGTACCTGGCGGAGGATAGTGTTCAAACGGGAGCGGAAATCAGGTTTGAAGCATACAGCGCGATCTTAGTAGATGAGGCACACCTTCTGTCACCCAATACATTGGAAATTTTGCTGGAGATCGGCAAAACGCGTCCGGTTATTTTTTCCAGTAACTGTGAGGATATGATTTCGCCGGAAGAATTGGATCTGGGTGCAATAAAGCTCTTGGGGAAGCAGCCGGGAATCCAGACATTCCATCTGACGAATCGGATCCGTGCGAATGCAGAACTTTCCTATTTTATACAAAATATGATGCACCTGCCGCACGGACGCGGAATGAGGCACTATCCCCATGTCGCGGTGGTTTATGCCAACGATGAGTCAGAAGCAGCTAATTTGCGGAATGATTACATCCGTCAGGGATATGAGTGCCAGAAATCTGATTGGCAGGAAAAACTGGAAAAGCAATCCGATTCTGCCGTAGAAATACAATCTCGCCATACGCGCGAAGTCGATCGCATGGTGCATCGGCTGGATGGGCGCTATTATTATGATGAAATGGGATATCTGCGCTCGACGGAGCGCGATGTGAGACATCTTTTTTATCAGCTCAGCGAGGCAAAAGAAGAACTGGCGCTGGTGGTGATGGGAAATGAGAAGCTGTATGGAACGCTGCTGAACTTGTTTTAAGGTGTTTTGAAGGAAAGGTTTTATATAAAATGTTGGAATGTGCTCAAAAAGCATATTTCCAACATTTTTTGTCGTTCATTATGCTAAGGACAAGAAAAAAGCCTCAGGCAGACACCTGAGGCCAGTTAAACTCGATTTAGGCTCTTTCAACTAAACCGGATCTTAAGCAAGAAGTACATACATACATCTTCTGAGCTCCGCCATTAGTTTTAACCTTAACAGACTTAACGTTAGCTTTCCACATTTTGTTAGATCTTCTATGTGAATGACTCACTGCATTACCAAAATGAGCAGCTTTCTCGCAGATTGCACACTTAGCCATCGTAGCACCTCCTTAACCGATCATTGGACTTCCTATTAAAATCCATAACAAAGGTATAATAGCAGAAAATAGGAAAATATGCAAGTGAAAAACCAAAAAAAATAAAAAAAGTTTTCGACAGATGTCTATTTTCTATTTCCTTTTTAACGTGGGTGGTGTATAATATACGCGTAAGCCATGAGTCATGCGGATAAAAAAGGCTGAAAAACGGTGTTGTGCTTGCACATAAGCCGTATTTCAGACATTTTTATCCATAGGGCGAAGCCCGTGAGCGAGATGGAGCGAAGCGGAATCGAGCTGCATGACGGGGTAGAGAGACGCATATATTTCATTCCACGCGCCGACACAGGAGCCGCCCCGGCTCCGCATGTCCAGCCCGTGAAGTACTCATCCCACGCGCCGACACAGGAGCCGCCCCGGCTCCGCATGTCCAGCCCGTAAAAAATCATGGCATAAAATTCGAATCAAACAAAAACAAGTAAAGAAACGGAGGCTGTCAATATGAAAGGACGCATCGACAATAAAATGGGTTCGATCCAGATCGATCCGGAAGTAATTGCAATGTACGCCGGAACGACAGCAGTAGAATGCTTCGGTATCGTTGGCATGGCGGCTGTCAGTATGAAAGATGGTCTGGTAAGACTGCTTAAAAGAGAAAGCCTGACACACGGTATCAACGTAGCCATCAAGGACAATGCACTCAGCATCGATTTCCACGTAATCGTGGCATACGGAGTCAGCATCTCTACCGTTGCGGACAACCTGATCGAGAGTGTAAAATATAAAGTAGAAGAGTTTACTGGCATGAAGGTTGAGAAAATCAGCATTTATGTTGAAGGCGTAAGAGTGATAGATTAAGGAGGAACAAACCCTGTGGGCATGAATTATATAGATGCCGGGATGTTAAAGAATGCATTTCTGGCTGGAGCAAAGGGCCTGGAGGCCAACAAGGAATGGATCAATGAGCTGAACGTATTTCCTGTTCCAGATGGAGATACCGGTACGAACATGACGATGACGATTCTGTCAGCCGCCAGAGAAGTGGCAGCCGTTGAAAATCCGACGATGGAGGCGCTGGCGAGAGCGATTTCCTCCGGTTCCCTGCGTGGCGCACGAGGCAATTCCGGCGTTATCCTTTCACAGCTCTTCCGCGGATTTACGAAAGAGATTAAGACGGTAGATGTCATTACGACGAGTGTTCTCTCAGACGCATTTAACCGTGCGACGGAGACCGCTTATAAGGCAGTTATGAAGCCGAAGGAAGGTACGATTCTGACTGTTGCCAAGGGAATGGCGGATAAAGCGGCAGAACTGGCACCGCAGACCGAGGACGTACTTGAATTTTCAGAGAAAGTATTGGAGTACGGCGAATATGTTTTAAGCCAGACACCGGAGATGCTTCCGGTTCTGAAAGAGGCAGGTGTAGTGGATTCTGGCGGACAGGGTCTGATTCAGGTTATCAAGGGCTGTATTGAGGGCTTAAAAGGAAAAGTCGTGGATATCGACGCGGCAGTTACTCCGTCTGTATCGGGAAATGGAGCGGCAAAAACAGCAACAGGCGCCGGAAGCACGCAGGCAGCGGATATCCGTTTTGGTTATTGTACGGAATTTATTATCAATGCAGAAAAACCGGCGGATGAGACGACAGAGCAGGAACTGAAAGATTATCTGAGCACGATCGGCGACTCCCTGGTAGTTGTGGCAGATGATGATATTGTCAAGATTCACGTTCATACAAACGATCCAGGTCTGGCGATTCAGAAGGCACTGACCTACGGTTCCCTGTCCCGCATCAAGATTGACAATATGCGCGAGGAACATCAGGAGAAACTGATCAAAGATTCCGAACGTCTGGCGGCACAGCAGAAGGCAGAAGAAGAAGCCAAAGAGAAGAAGGAAGAACCACGCAAGAAATATGGATTTATCGCCGTATCGGTCGGAGAAGGTCTTTCTGAGATTTTCAAGGGTATCGGCGCTGACTATATCATCGAGGGCGGACAAACGATGAATCCGAGTACGGAGGATATGCTGGAAGCAATCGAAAAAGTCCATGCCGAGACAGTTTACATTCTGCCGAACAATAAAAATATTATTCTGGCGGCAGAGCAGGCAAAGAGCCTGTCAGAAGATGTCAAGGTATATGTAGTTCCGTCCAAGACGGTTCCGCAGGGTATCACGGCGCTGATTAATTTTGCTCCGGATCTGACGGTGGAAGAAAATATGGAACAGATGACCGAGGAGATGAGCCACGTTAAGACCGGTCAGATTACCTACGCAGTCCGCAATACATCGATCGATGGTATGGAGATCGCAGAGGGTGATATCATGGGGATCGGCGACAGCGGCATGCTGGCAGTTGGCAAGAATATCGAGGAGACCGCGATGGAGTCACTTCGTAAGATGGTAGATGATGAGTCTGAGCTTGTGACGATCTATTATGGTGAGGATGTCACGGAAGAGGACGCAGAGGCATTCTGTGAGAAAGCCCGCAAAGAATTTACATCCTGCGAATTTGAATGCCAGAATGGCGGGCAGCCGATTTACTATTATATGATTTCGGTAGAGTAGATTTAGGTCGTTTAAAGTGATTGAAATGCGTTAAATGAATCTGCACTATTGGCTGAGAAAATGCAGATAACGAGAAAATGAATTTTCTATGTGATGGCGCAGATAAAACATTTGACGTATAAAACAAAATAATTCATAAGTATGAAATGAGGCAGGTCAGGGGAGAGATCCCTGCGTCCTGCCTCTCTTTCATTCCAATGTATTCCCGGATTTTTTGTCCGGTAACTGTCCGCGTGGCTGATTTTCCGGAGAATATTCTGAAAAGCAGGAGGAGATAAATGGAACAGCAGAATATAACCGCTGTCAAGGGCATCGGTGAAAAGACGGCAAAGCTATTTCAAAAAATAGGCGTGGAAACGGTGGAAGAACTGCTTCATTATTATCCGCGTGCTTATGATGAGTTTAAGGAACCGCAGCCGATCGCGGAACTGAAGGAAGATACGATCGCGGCAGTCGGCGGAATCCTGGCAAAAACGGCGGATGTGGTGCGGTATGGAGCGCGCCTGCAGGTTACGACGGCTGGATTGCGGGACAGCGGAGGCGCACTGGCGCTGGCATGGTACAATATGCCCTATCTGCGCGGGACGCTCAAGGCGGGGGAACGCTTTATTTTCCGTGGCCGTGTGGTAAAAAAACGGGGAAGACTTACGATGGAGCAGCCAGAGATCTACCGCCCGGAACAGTATGCGAAAGTCGTGTCGTCTATGCAGCCGGTTTACGGACAGACGAAGGGACTTGGAAATAAGACGATCGCAAAGGCAGTCACGGAAGCCCTCACGATGCGCCAGATGGAACGGGAATATCTGCCGGCTGGTCTGCGGGAAAAGTACGGATTGGCGGAAATCAACTATGCGCTGGAGCACATCCATTTTCCGGCAAACCGGGAAGAACTGATGTTTTCCCGGAAACGTCTTGTGTTTGATGAATTTTTCATGTTCCTGATGTCAGTGCGCCTGCTCAAAGACAAAAAAGAAGATAAAAAGAGTGCATATCCATTTGCAATTTCCGGGGAAATGGCATCGGTGGAAGAGCGCCTCCCATATGCGCTGACCGGGGCACAGAAAAAGGTAATCCGAGAGGTGTACGCTGATTTGTCCGGCGGGCATATTATGACCCGATTGATTCAGGGCGACGTTGGTTCGGGTAAGACGATTGTGGCGATTCTGGCGTTGCTGCAGGCGGCGGCAAATGGATATCAGGGGGCGCTGATGGTGCCGACGGAGGTACTGGCGCGCCAGCATTACGAGTCGATGACCGAATTGTTTGCGTCGCTGGGAATCACATATCGTCCGGTGCTTCTGACCGGTTCGATGACAGCGAAGGAAAAACGGCTTGCCAGAGAGTCGATTGAAAATCATGAGGCAGATATCGTGATTGGAACCCACGCGCTGATTCAGGAAAAAGTGGTGTACGACAATCTGGCATTGGTAATCACGGATGAACAGCACCGTTTTGGAGTGGCACAGCGGGAAATGCTGAGCAAAAAAGGCGGCGATCCGCATGTGCTTGTCATGAGTGCGACGCCGATCCCGCGGACGCTGGCGATTATTTTATATGGGGATCTTGATATTTCCATCATCGATGAACTTCCGGCAAACCGGCAGCCGATCAAGAACTGTGTCGTGAACCGTGAATTTCGCCCGAATGCCTACCGTTTCATCGAAAATGAAGTCCGCGCCGGACGTCAGGCATACGTCATCTGCCCGATGGTCGAGCCGAGCGAGATGCTGGAGGCAGAGAACGTCATCGATTATACCGAAGAGCTGCGCCGCTCCCTGTCCCCGTCGATCCGGGTGGAATATCTGCACGGAAAGATGAAGGGAAAAGAAAAAAATGCGATCATGGAAGCATTTGCGGCAAATGAGATTCATGTGCTGGTATCCACCACGGTCATCGAGGTCGGAATCAATGTCCCGAATGCTACCGTTATGATGATCGAAAATGCCGAGCGTTTCGGTCTGGCGCAGCTCCATCAGCTCCGCGGGCGCGTCGGTCGAGGAAAAGACCAGTCCTACTGCATCATGGTCAACGCCTCCGGCGAGGAAGACGCCGGAAAGCGGCTGGATATTCTCAATAAGTCAAATGACGGCTTCTACATCGCCTCCGAAGACTTAAAACTGCGCGGTCCCGGCGACCTATTTGGCGTCCGCCAGAGCGGTGATCTCGAATTCCATTTAGCGGATATATTTGCAGATGCAGATATATTGAAGGCAGTTTCGGATGAAGTGAAGAAATTAATGGATAAAGATCCGCTGTTGGAGGCGGAGGAGAATCAGGAACTGAAACGGAAGATGAATGGGTATTTAGAGAGAGGATGGGCGAAGGTGAATTTGTGATGGGGATGGATTGAATTGCAAATCACGGTTTGAGTAGATTAATTAGAAAAAGCTCCTGCATACACAGAATGAACATTCATCTGTGTATGCAGGAGTTTTTTGAAATTTACAGCCGTTTATCAGCCGTCAATTCTCATTACATCTGTCCCTCATTATACCGTTTAATCAGCTTCTGGATCTTCGCAGTCGGAGTCAGTGCGTTCTCCAGAGATAC
>OIWL01003705.1_pt1 | contig 10178 bp, 8 predicted proteins | sample 1587561 | NCBI WGS metagenome assembly OIWL01 (sample SAMEA3888903, study PRJEB22519) | human gut metagenome | biome: human gut; feature: human-associated habitat; material: faeces | place: Denmark | collected 2010
ACGCAATCGAGTTGAGGCGGATTAGGTCCGCCCAACGAAGGCATCGCGTATAGTCTGCAGTTAAAGCCGGCGCCGGGGACGGATCCAATCCTGCCGCGGCGCCGGTATTCGTATTAAGGGAGATTCTTGTGAAAGCGTTCTCGCAGCACAGCCTTTCGCGCCGCACACTCCTTGGAGCCGGCATAGCCGCCGGTGCGCTGTCCGCCTGTCCGGCCTTCGCGGATCTGCGCATTGAAATCACCGGTGTAGGGGCCAATCAAATACCTATTGCCATTCAGCCGTTTCAGGGGGCGTCTGCCGCTCCGACGGATCCTGCTGAGGTCATCGCAGCAGATCTTGAGCGGTCCGGTGCTTTTCGCCGGATCTCGGTGACTCAAGAGGCGAGTGCAGAAAACCTTGAAAAACCCGAAGGTCTTGCGGCTGCTGGTAAAGCGGGCGCAGCGGTCTATGTCGTCGGCGCCGTGCAGGCGCTCAGTGATGGACGCTGGGATGTCCGCTGTCTTTTTTATGATGCTGTGAGCGGAGAACAACTCGACTCCATCGGCGTATCAGCCGGGAAAGATTTGCTTCGCATGGCGGCGCATCGCTGCGCTGACCGCATCTATACCCGTCTTACGGGTGAAGGTGCAATGTTTGCGTCACAGATTGCCTACGTAGCGCAGCTGGCCAAGCGCCGTTATGAACTCATTATTGCTGACAGCGACGGCGGCGTGCCGCGTACCGCTCTGCAGTCTCCCGAGCCGATCATTTCGCCGACCTGGTCTCCCGACGGCCGACAGCTCGCTTATGTGAGCTTTGAGGAGCGCAAGCCCATCGTTTATGTGCACGAATTGTCAACCGGCCGCCGTCGTAAGGTGGCGAATTTCCGAGGCAATAATTCGGCGCCGGCTTGGTCCCCTGACGGTCGTGAACTTGCCGTTGCATTGTCCCGTGACGGGTTGACGCAGATCTACCGCATCAATGCGGACGGTTCGGGTCTCAAGCGCTTTACGCAGAGCTACGGCATCGACACAGAGCCCGTTTACTCAAAAGACGGCCGTTGGATCTACTTTACGAGCGACCGCGGTGGTACGCCGCAGATTTACCGCCAGCCGGTGGCTGGAGGGGCTGCTGAACGAGTGACTTTTGGCAGCAGCTACGCGATCAGTCCGGATATTTCGCCTGACGGGATGCGTATGGCGTATATCTCCCGCATTGACGCCGAATACCGCCTCGCGGTAATGGATCTGTCGACGGGGCAGGACATGCTGGTTACGAATACCAATCGTGATGAATCACCGTCCTTTGCTCCCAACGGCCGCTTCTTGGTATATGCCACTGAGGTGAGCGGTCGCGGAGTGTTGGGCACCTGTTCGGCTGATGCCCGCTTGACAACGCGTCTTTACGGGGAAGGCGATATTCGCGAACCCGCCTGGGGACCGATTCTCCCCTGAGTTCGATACAAACCCGATTTTCGTTCTTTTTTAAAAGGAGCTCACAATGTCTATTTCTTGGAAGGTTCTCGCAGCTGCGGCTGCGGTCACCGCTGTACTTTCAGGCTGCTCATCGGTTTCACTTGATGAAGGCAACAAGGCCGGGACGCTCGCAGGCGAGCAGACCGGCGCTCAAACCACTGCCGTCAATCCCTTCTTGGATCCGGCCAATCCGCTTTACCATCGCTCGGTTTATTTCGCGTTTGACTCTTACGAAGTTTCGCCGGAGTATGCCGCTGTGGTTGAAGCCCACGCCAAGTGGCTTGCTGCTAATCCGGAAGTGAAGATTGTCATTCAAGGCAACACCGATGAACGCGGCGGCCGTGAATACAATCTTGCGCTGGGGCAGAAGCGCTCTGAAGCCGTGCTGCAGCGTCTGCAGCTGCTAGGTATTCCCAGCAGCCGCATCGAGGCTGTTTCCTTTGGCAAGGAAAAGCCCATTGCACTGGGTCACAGCGAAGAAGCCTGGGCACAAAATCGCCGTGCCGATATCGTGTATCCGGAAAGCGTGCTGAAGGCTCAGCCTGCTGCTAAGTAAGAGCTCGTCCAATGCTGGGGCCATAGCGCCCCAGCAGGGCGGAAACGGTCGGTCGATTATCGACCGATCCTTTCTGAATTTAGTGAGTTGTCCATGTCCTCATTCACCCAATGCATTGCACGCACTGCGATCGGACTTGCTGCCTTATCGGCGGCCTGCAGTGTTCAGGCTTTTGCCGACGATGATGCGCGCCGCGCGATTCTTGAGCTTAGAGAGTCCATCAAGACGCTTCAGGCTGATCTGGAAGCCAACCGCAATGCGCAAATTCAGCTTTCGACGGAAATTAATAATCTTAAAGAGCTGAATCGGCGTTTAACGGGCCGCATTGAAGAATTGGTTAATGCGCAGAATCAGGAAAAACGCAATGCCCGGACTCAGTACGAAACGCTCGACAAGCGCCTTGCCGTATTCGAACCTCAGGTTGTGGTGATTGACGGTCAGTCCATTGAGGTATCTGCAGAAGAGAAAAAGGCATACGATACGGCAGTGGCGCTTTTGCAGACCGGCAAGTACGGCGATGCGGAGAAGGCGTTCAAGGACTTCAATGACAACTTCAAGAAGTCGCCCTACCGGATGGATGCACTTTTCTGGTGGGGTACCAGTGCGTTTGCCAATGAGCACTATAAAACGGCAATTTCATCTCAAAATCAACTGCTTCGAGAGTTCTCAAAAGGTGCTCGAGCTGCTGATGCAATGATGCTTGTGGCAAGTTCACAAGCCGCCAGCGGCAGCATTAATGCTGCTAAGGCAACCCTGCAAAAAATCATCAAGACCTACCCGAAAACTGACGTCGCCAAAGAGGCTGCTCAGCGCATTCGGGAGTTTGATCAGAAGAAATAGTTTACGAACGGCTTTGCTTTTTCGGGTTATCCCTTCCGAAAAAACGAGCCTAGAATGATTCCCAAGTTCTAGGGCGGCATTTCCCTGCATTACCCGCAAAAAGGAACAGGAAAACGCACCTAGGCATACCGCGAAGGTTGCTTCAAGAGCGGAAAAACAACTCTTGGAGCGAAGCTTTCCGACAATATTTTTCTGACGTTGCTGACCAACACGACGGAAAAATAAACCATCAGGATGCTGCAAGCGCAGCTCCCTATGGATCGCGGGATAAGGAATCCGCGGTTCGACCACCCATCAAGGAGGTAATTCCATGACTCAGTGCGACAAGCTTCCGGCCTCGGCCATCTTCCACTGCCCCTTCGTCAATAAGGGCGAAGCATTCACAAAGGAAGAGCGCGCCAAATACGGCCTGAGCGGTCTGCTTCCAACTGCCGTTTCGACTGTTGACCAGCAGGTCGAACGCATGCGTGAAATGCTTAACCGCTTCGAGAAGCCGATCGACAAAGCACTCCTCCTCGACAGTATCCGCAACGAAAACGAAGATCTGTTCTTCCAGCTGCTGACGCGCTACACCGCCGAATACATGCCGGTTGTCTACACCCCGACGGTCGGCGAATACTGCCAGCGTTTCAGCCATATCTTCCGCTACCCGCGCGGTCTTTTTGTTTCGCTCGAACACCTCGGCCACGTGCGCGAAGTGATTGAACGCGCCCCGAACAAAGAGGTCGACGTGATCGTCGTCACGGACGGCGAACGCATTCTGGGTCTGGGCGACCAGGGACTTAACGGCATGGGCATTCCCTGCGGCAAGCTCGCGCTCTATACCGCCTGCGCCGGCATTGCTCCGGAAAAGACCTTGCCGGTCGTTCTCGACGTCGGCACGAACCGCGAAGAATATCTGAACGATCCGCTGTACCTTGGTCTGCGCCAGAAGCGCTGCCGCGGTCCTGAATATCGTCAGCTCGTTGACGAATTCATCGCCGAAGCCCGCCGCCGCTGGCCCAACGTCCTCATCCAGTTCGAAGACTTTGGCAATGCCAACGCCTTCAAGCTGCTTTCGGACTATCAGGAAAAGATCCTTTGCTTCAATGACGACATTCAGGGTACGGCCTCGGTGGTCGTCTCGGGCATGTACAGTGCCGTGCGCGTCAAGGGCGAGAAGATGGCCGATCAGAAGTTCCTCTTCTTCGGCGCCGGCGAGGCTGCCTGCGGCATCGCCAATCTGCTTGCCGATGCGCTGATCGACGACGGTCTCTCGCGTGAGGATGCCCTGGCTCACTGCTACCTCTTTGACTCGAAGGGACTGGTCACGAAGGCCCGCACGGATCTGGCCGCGCATAAGCAGCCGTTTGCCGTCGATGCGCCGGATACGGCGAGCTTCCTCGAAGCGGTCAAGACCCTGAAGCCGACCGCTATCATCGGCGTGGCCGGTCAGCCGCAGACCTTCACGAAGGAAGTTCTCGAAGAAATGGCCAAGCTCAACGAGCGTCCGATCATCTTCGCGCTTTCGAATCCGACTTCCAAGGCCGAATGCACGGCCGAACAGGCCTACACGGCAACGAAGGGCAAGGCGCTCTTTGCCTCCGGGTCGCCCTTCGATCCGGTCGAATACGAAGGCAAGACGTTTGTGCCTCGTCAGGGCAACAACAGCTACGTATTCCCGGCGCTCGGTCTCGGCGCGGTGTTCAGCCGCTCGAAGTGGATGCCCGACGGGATGTTCCTCGTGGCAGCCAAGGTGCTCGCCACGCTCGTCTCGGACGCTGACCTGGCCCAAGGTTCGCTCTATCCGGCGCTTTCGGACATCCGTCCGGTGTCGGTGAAGATCGGCGCTGCGGTTGCCGCCTACGCCTACGAGCACGGTCTTGCTCAGAATGAACGTCCGGCTGATCTTGAAAAGGCTGTCGACGAATTCATGTATCGTCCGTAATCCGTTGAACGGGCCTGAGGCCGAAATGACATCGGCCTCAGACCATCACTTTATCCTCTGAGCGCAGAAAACCCGCAGAAATCACTCTGCGGGTTTTCTCTTTTTCGATCAGCTCTTCACTGAAAGCTTAGGAAGCGTACGACCGCTTCCGAATCGATTATTTGGGATTGCGGTTGCACAGACCCTCTTCCACCATCATCGGATTGGGACGAGGCGCTGCAATCATTTTGAGCGTGTTCTTGTCGGTGTGATGGAACTCTTTGGGAACGCCCGGAATCACCAGCACCGTATCCTCTTCGTAAGAGATCGTGCCGTCATCGTTGAAGGTGAAGGTCACGTCCCACGATGTCGTCTGGAAATTCTTTTCCAGGAACGGATTCGAACAAATACCGTTCACCGTGGAACCGCGTTCGGCGCGCAGATGGATCTGCTTGTCGCCGGGCTTGGCGGTCCCTTCGGCCATCGCTACTTGGGCGCGCGGAATGGCAAGCGTCATGTAAATCTTGCCGGAAGCAGGTTCATAGAGAATGTAGCCCACCTGATCATGAAATGCGGTGAGTTCGCCCGGCTTCGTGACGGCAACGTGATACCGCAGGCCGTAGAGCTGCTGCGGACCGCTGTTTTGCGGATCAAGCAGTTCAAAGGTCAGCGTTTCGACAAAGGGTTCGCTTTCCGTACCTTCTGCTACGGGATGCGTATCCACGCCCTGATCGCCGTACCAGGTGCCTGCAAGCGGCGCCAAAGGGCCGAGATTGGCGAGGGTATCGGGGTCCGCCGGATTCTCGGTATAAATATCTTTAGAGTACTGCATGGAGTACCTTCCTTTTTTGTAGTTCGTTGTCGGAGAGCCGTCCGACGTCACGTTGCCCGTGCCTTCAGTCCGGCTCCCACAGCCGGTCATAGTAGCACCGACTCGACGGTGCCTCGGCTCAACTCCGTAACGTCATGCAACCGAGCCGTCTTCACTCATCAGACACTGTTGTCGCTCTTCGATCTATTTGGGTGGTGTTCATCGCTGCTGATCATTCCAAACAAGCGCTTTTTTGGCTGCTGACATCAAACGTGTGTATGGCCGCACCGCCTAAAGCTAGTATCATGCGGCACACTCACTGCTATACGGATTACCTAACTCACGTCCGTGCCGCTTCCCTTTCTTCACTACCGCCTAGAGATCTGCGCCATGTTGCCCGCATTTCGTTCTTCCGCCTTACATGCTCTGCTCATTTCTTCTGTGCTCACCTGCACCGGCGTATTGGCTGCGCCCGCAGGCAGCGCCGATGCCATGAGCTTTTCGCAGGCTCGGCAGCAGTTCCATGAGCGTGCAGACGTCTTTCGCGCAGATGCCGCTGATGTAGAGCGCGCTCGCCATGCGGCTGACAGCGCCAAAGCGCTTTCCGGCCCCAAGGTGGATCTCGTGGCGATGCAGGTTGAAGGACGTAAGGACATCGAACTCAACCTCGACATTCCCCAACCGATAAGCGGCATGTTGCACAAAAACGTTCTTTCCTACAGCACCGAATACGACCTGAGCGGCCCGCGGGCGATGATTTCAGCCAACTGGCCGATCTATACGGGCGGGCTCATTACGGCGCAGCAAAACCTCCTCGAGCACAAGGTTCGCGAGGCATCAGCCGCACAGACCTCGCGGCTTGAAACAAAGGATGCTGAACTCGCCGCCCGTTATTGGGGCGTGCAGCTCGCGCGCTCCGTTGAGGATCTTCGCCGGGAGATGCTTTCCGACGAAGAAGAAGAAGTGCAGCGCGCCAAGCGCTTTGAAGTCAAGGGCATGATTTCAAAGATCGAACGCATGTCGGTGGAGGTCTCCCGCGATGCGGCGCGCCGTGAACTCATCGCCGCCGAAACCAACGCGCGCGTGGCCGAATCTGAACTCATGCGGTCGCTGCGGCTCAATAAACTCCCCGAGCTTGCAACGCCCCTCTTTATTCTGAAGGGCGATCTCGGCACACTCGATGACTGGCAGTCCCGTGCTCGGCTCAATTCGCCCGTTCTGATGCAGATTGACGCCAAACGCAGTCAGGCAGAAGAAGGTGTCCGCGCAGCCGAAGCGGCCTTCCATCCGCAAGTCTTTGCTTTCGGCATGAAGAATCTCGTCAAACACTACCTCACGGTTGTGGAGCCCGACTGGATGGTCGGCATCGGCGTGAAATTCACGCTCTGGGACAATCGCGATCGTTTTTCCAACATCGCTGCGTCCCGCTCTCAAGTGACGCAGGCGGAAGCCGCCCGTGCTGAAGCGGACAATTCGCTCGCACAGGCGATTGAAGCCGCTTTCCTGCGCACCACTCAGGCACGTGAGGAATTTGAGCTCACCACCTCGACGATGTCGCTGGCTGCAGAAAACCTGCGGCTGCGCGAAGCGAGCTTTGCCGAAGGCCTTTCAACCGCAATCGACCTGCGCGAAGCCCGCACACAGCTCGTGGGCGCAGAAATTGCTCAACGTGCGGCCGCCTACAAGTTTGTCGTCTCCTGGGCCATGCTTCACGCCACTGCAGGCGTCATGCCTGACTTTGAAGCAACGCTCGGCCGCTCTGACTTTGTGAATGCTCAACAGATGCACAAAACCCAAGCGTCTGCGAAGCGCTGATCAAAAGATCCTTTTTCTTATTTTTTCTGGATGCGGCCGTCCCTGAAAAAAGAGTCCGCCGCAGCCCTCCCTTATTCAGAACCTTTCACCTCTCGCCATGACTACATCGCAGCAGCCTGCCGCGCCGGCACCCAAACATGACTCCCGTCCTTCAGCATCATCGATCCTTCCAGCGGTTTTCGGCGGAGCGGTGCTCTTAGGCGCCTTTGGGTTCATCGGCTGGGGTATTTGGCAGGCCATGCACCCGGCTCCCGTTCCGCTTCAGGGGCTGATGGATGCGACCACCGTCTCCGTCGCCGCCAAGGTACCCGGCCGTCTGGCTGCCGTAACGGTCAAGGAAGGCGACCAAGTTGCAGCCGGCGACGCGGTGGCGCGTCTCACGCTGCCCGAAATTGAAGCCAAGGTTGCCCAGGCCAAGGCGCTTCACGAAGCCGCTGCCGCCAAAGCTGACATGGCTCAGGAAGGCGCGCGAACCGAAGAGCTCGATGCGGCGCGGGCGGACCTCGCCCGGGCACGCGCGGGCGAACATCTTGCCCGCGTCACCAACACCCGCGTTGCCGCGCTTTTTAAGGATGGTCTCGTAAGCACGCAAAAGCGCGATGAAGCCGCAGCTCAGTTGAAAGCGTCGAGCGAACTCGCTGCCGCGGCGGCCGCCAAAGTGACGGCGCTTGAAAATGGTGCCCGCCGGCAGGAAAAGACGGCCGCGGAAGCTCTGGCCGCTCAGGCCGCCGGCGGCGTTGCTGAAGCCTCGTCGCTTGCCGGCGAAGCGGAAGTCCGCACCCCGGCTTCAGGTGAAGTCACCCGCGTTGTGATGCATGCGGGAGAAGTGGTTCCTGCTGGCTTTCCCGTCGTGCTGGTGACCGATCTGGCCGACAGCTGGGCGGTCTTCAATATTCGTGAGGATGAACTGAAAAATATCCGAGTCGGCACCATTCTGAAGGCCAACATACCGGCGCTCGGCGCCGACATGGATTTTTCGGTCTAGTGGATCAATCCGCGCGGCACTTATGCCACCTGGCGTGCAACGCGTCAGTCTTCGGGCTACGACCTGCGCACCTTTGAAGTGCGCGCCAGACCGAGCGCCCCCAACCCCGATCTTCGTCCCGGCATGACGGTCATCATCGACCGCAGTCAGCTTGACAAACTTCAGTAACCTCAAGGCGCTTGCCATGACTGCTTGGTTCCGGCATGTTGCTGCCGCCGCTCGGCTTGAAATTCAGCAGGTGCTCACACACCCTGTGGAATGGCTTACGGCCATCCTGGCGCCGCTCTTCTGGTGCGCAGTGCTCTGGTTTGCCTTCAACGCCGGAACACTGTCAGGGCTGCCCGTCGCACTCGTTGACCTTGATCAGTCGGCGGCCTCCCGCAGTGTTGCTCAAGCCCTTGACGCCCTGCCGTCGATCAAGCTCGAGCAATTCGAAAATTCGCTTTCGGCCGATCGTGCGCTGAAGAATTCCAAAGTCTTCGCCGTCGTGACGATCCCTCAGGATTTCGAGACTGACCGCCGCCGCGGGGCGGGCGCACCAGTCTCCATCGACCTCAATAAGAGCTGGTACGCCGTAGGCACGCTCCTGGAGGTGGACTTCAAGACCGCGCTATCCACGCTGGCCATCGGACATGCGGCGGTGAACGCGACTACGCAGGGCGGCACTTTCGCTGAGAACAGCCGTCATCTGCGCATCACGACGCCGGACGTCTACTTTTTAGGCAATCCCGCATTCAATTTCGTCGCGTATCTGCTGCCCACCTTTATTCCCGGCGTCTTGGCGCTCGGAGCGCTTCTCGCCTTCATTTCAATGCTTTCGCGAGAGTGGCGCGCTGGCGGCATCCGCAGATTCATGAAACTGACGCAGGGTTCGGGCTCAGCCGTATTGGCGGGGAAGCTCCTTCCCTGGGTCATCGTTTTTTGCACGGCTTCCTCCGTATGGGTAGCGGCCTTTGCCGGCGCAGCCGGCTGGGGCGCAGAAGGGCCGATCATTTTCTGGCTCACCGCTTCTTGGCTCCTCATACTGGCAATGGCCGGGCTCGCCGCGCTGGTTGTTTCAATTGCACCCACCTGGGTCATTGCACTCTCTGCCGGCATCTGCCTTATCGCGCCGACCTTTCCGTTCACCGGTTTTTCCTTCCCTCTTGACTCGATGACGCCCGGCGCGCAGCTTTTTGGGTCGCTGCTGCCGCTCACACATTACCTGCAGGCACAGGCGCAGATATGGGTGCTCGGCAGCCCCTTGAGCGCCATTGCGCAGACGCAGCTTACCCTTGCAGCCTTCCCCATTATTCTCTTTGCGGCTGCCGGACCGCTCTTTGCGCGCCGAATGCGGCGCTTAAAGAAAACCGAGCAGATGAGCTCCAATCTGACCGCGGCACTCGAGAAGTCCCTCGAGGCGCACCCCGCGGCCTCTGGCCAGCGAACCGGATTCTGGAAGAGTTTTGCCTTGACCGTGCGAAGCGCCTTCCTTTCGCGCGACACCATCGCGATCTTCGGCGGCGCTGTAGCCTTCTATCTCGTGTTCTACGGCTGGCCCTACAGCACTCAGCAGATCGAAAATGTACCCGTAGAGATCGTGGACCTTGACGGATCTTCGGCGTCGCGCCGACTGATTGAAGCCATTGACGCAGCGCCGGCCGCGGCGATCCTAAGCGTATCGAGCGACCCGGGTCCGGCAATGGAGACCTTCCGCAGCAAGGGACAAACCGTCGTGGTAACGATTCCGCACGGCTATGCCGAGCATCTCGCCCGAGGCGAAAACACTACCCTCCATATTTTGGGCAGCGCTGCATATCCCGTGAAGACTC
>OIWL01003714.1_pt1 | contig 10142 bp, 9 predicted proteins | sample 1587561 | NCBI WGS metagenome assembly OIWL01 (sample SAMEA3888903, study PRJEB22519) | human gut metagenome | biome: human gut; feature: human-associated habitat; material: faeces | place: Denmark | collected 2010
CGCGAGAAGAATGAACTGCTCACCGACCGCAAAATGACGCTTTCCGCGCCGAATACATCGGATAAGCAGCTGCTGACGCAGAGTTATCTGTCGGACGGTGCGTTGTATCACAAATTGAACGGTTCATGGTCGGCAGAGCTGGTGACTGCCGCTGAGCAGGAGGGCCTTGCCGCAATGTATGGCCGCGTACCGCTGGTATGTGTCGATTCGCTGAGTCAGCGTGCAGGCAGCTGGACCATTATCTGTGCCGATACGCCGAACGCGTACACCGAACTGCTCTGGTCGGTCGAAAGTGCAATGGGTGATTTAGACGAAGCCGTCCGGCTGCAGCCGACCACGGTAACGCAGTCGGTCAGCGGCGGTACGATTCGCAGGCAGAGTGTTTCCGCAGCCTTCACGCTGGACGGCATGACGGCAGAGCCTGTTATCATCAGCACACTGGACAAAACCGGCGCAGATGCTGTGCTGAACGCGCCCAAGTAAACGCATAAGTTCCGCCTTTTTCGCATATTTGTGTGATACGGAGGTGCGGAGATGGAGAGACGGCTGAAATGCGGCGTTTGCGCCGCGGCGGCACTGGCGCTGGTGCTGTGCTTTGGCATGGAGCAGAAAACCCGTGCAATGCAGACGGCAGGGAACGCTCAAACCACGCTCGTCATTGATGCCGGACACGGCGGCTTCGACGGCGGCGCGGTCGGCGCGGATGGAACCGCCGAGCAAGATATCAATTTGAGCATTGCAAAACGGGTGCAAGTGCTGGCGAATTTCTTCGGTGTGCCGACTGCTATGACGCGGCCGGATGAAAATGCACTTGATTACAATCCTTCTCGCACGGTGCGCGAGAACAAAATCGCGGATATCAAGGCACGGGAAAAGTTGGTAAACAGTATTCCGTCGCCGGTGTTTCTGAGCATTCACCTGAATAAATTCAGTGACGCGCAGTACCACGGCGCCCAGGTGTTTTACTCGACAGGGAATGTGCAGGGTAAGCCGCTGGCCGAGCAGATACAGCAGTGCCTGATTGACGGCTGCGACCCATTGAATCATCGCAAGGCTAAACAGGCAGACAGCGCCATCTATCTGATGAAAAAGCTGGACTGCCCGGCGGTTATCATCGAATGCGGCTTTCTGTCCAATCCGGCCGAAGAAGCGCGGCTGCGGGACGAAGCCTATCACAAACAACTTGCTGCCGCCGTGATCTGCGGATATTTACGCAGCCAGAGCGGTATGTAACGGAGGAAATATGAAGCAAAAGACAGTTTTTCTGTGCGGTGACTGCGGATATGAAAGTCCGAAATGGTACGGCAAATGTCCGTCCTGCGGCGCATGGAACACCATGAGCGAATTCAAGGAGAAGCCGGTTTCGGCGGCACGCGGCACGAATACATTTCAGCGCGGCGAATCGCGGCCGACTCTGCTCAAGGATATTGATACCGGAGACGAAAGCCGGTTCCATTCTGGAATCGGTGAACTCGACCGCGTTCTCGGCGGCGGCGCTGTACACGGCTCGTTTGTGCTGGTCGGCGGTGAGCCGGGCATCGGCAAATCCACGCTGCTGCTGCAAATGTGTCAGGAAATGTGCAAAAATGCCCGCGTGCTCTATGTTTCGGGCGAGGAATCGCTCAAGCAGATCAAAATTCGTGCGGCACGCCTGCACATTTCTTCACCCGAGCTGTACATCCTTGCCGAGACCGACATGGAGCAGATCATCAACGAAACCGAGCTACTCGAGCCGGATATTCTAATCGTGGACTCTATCCAGACGGTCTATAAGCGCGATTTAACTGCCGCTCCCGGCGGTACGACCCAGATCAAGGAATGCGCGATGAGTCTGATGCAGTACGCGAAGAATCGCAACGTGACGATTTTTATTGTTGGTCATGTTAACAAAGAGGGTACGCTGGCAGGCCCAAAAATCCTTGAGCACATGGTGGACTGCGTGCTGTATTTCGAAGGAGAGCAGCAGATGGCCTACCGCATCCTGCGGGCCGCGAAGAACCGCTATGGCTCGACGAATGAGCTGGGAATGTTCGATATGACGGGGCAGGGCCTTGAGGAGATCGAGAATCCATCTCAGATGCTTCTGGAAGGCCGTCCGCTGGGGGTTTCCGGCAACTGTGTGGCCTGTACGATGGAGGGCAGCCGCCCCATCCTCAGCGAGATACAGGCCCTTGCGACCAAAACGAATTTCCCGGCCCCCCGGCGGGCCTGCAGCGGCTATGATTATAACCGCATGAACCTGCTCATCGCTGTGCTGGAAAAACGTGCAGGCTACTTCTTCGGCAATCTGGATGTATATATCAACATCGTCAGCGGCATCACGCTGCGGGACACTGCCTGCGACCTTGCGGTCTGCCTGAGTATGGTATCGTCGCTTCTGGACTGCCCGGTAAGCGATAAGCTCATCGCCATCGGCGAAGTCGGCCTTGGCGGTGAGGTGCGCAGCGTGCCGAATCTGGAGCAGCGTCTGCGGGAGGCTGAGCGCATCGGCTTTGAGCGCGCCGTTGTACCCAAACACAGCCTGTCGCATCTCAATGCCGCCGACTATCCCGGCATGAAGCTGGTGGGAGCCGCCTATATCTCGGACGCCATCCGTGCCCTGAAATCCGATCGTCTGTAATGATAAGAAGAGGAAGCTATGTCGATCTATCTGGATGAGAAAAACCCCGAAAAACACAAACCCTTTGATGATGCCTCGCCGGACATCGTCGCATATGTACGCTATCTGGAAGTCATCGCAGGCAAAAGCCCGAATACAGCCTTCAGCTACTATTGCGACCTGCGCAATTTCAGCCGCTTTATGAAGCGTCGGCGCGGCCTTGCAGCAGAGAACGCCGAGATCAAGGACATTGACCCCAAGGGCCTTGATACGGCATTCTGGGGCAGCGTGACCAAGGAAGACGTCTACGAATACCTGTATTTTCTGAACCGGGAATGCGGCAACAAAAAATCTTCGACGGCCCGGCGGCTGGCCAGTCTCCATGGCTTTTATGATTATCTGGTCAATCAGGTCGATTTGCTCAAAGAGAATCCCACAGCCTCCATCAAGCCGCCCAAGCAGGATAAAGTCCTGCCCAAATATCTGACCGCAGAACAGTCGATGGACTTACTGGAAAGCACCCAGACCCAGAGCGATTTTCCCGAGCGGGATTACTGCATGGTGGTGCTCTTTTTGAACTGTGGAATGCGTCTTTCGGAACTTGTGGGGATGAATCTCGGTGACATCGACATGGAACAGCGGCAGATCCGTCTGTTCGGTAAGGGCCACAAGGAGCGGATGGTCTATCTGAACGATGCCTGCATTGAGGCATTGCAGATCTATCTGAACAAACGCAACACGATGGAAGGCCTGAACCCCAAGGAAAGAGCGGTCTTTATCACCCGGCGGCGCAAAGAGCGTATTTCCAACCGCAGGGTAGAGCAGCTGGTGACAGGAGCAATGAAAGCGGCGGGGCTGCGCGGTTTTTCGACGCATAAGCTCCGTCACACGGCTGCGACCTTGATGTATCAGACCGGCAACGTGGACATTCTGACCCTCAAGCAGCTTCTGGGCCACAGCAGTGTCGGTACGACCCAGATCTATACGCACCTGCAGGAATTTCAGGTGCGTGCGGCTATTGAGCAGAACCCGCTGGGCGAGGTCAAAAAGGCACGCTTGGATACAACATCAAAGGAGACAGGGGAGAGCAGAGGAGAATTTGCCGCTCCTTCATCGGATGAGGCCGAAAATGAAGCACCGGACGGCCCGATGGAGGCCTTTGAGGGTGCCGCGCAGGAGGGCTTCCGGGTGGATGTGTCGAGCCTTGCGAATACGGAGCGTACCGACAAATGATGACATCTGAGCAGATACAGCAGCTTCGGCGCGACGAGGCTATGATGATGGCAGAATGGTCGGCGTCCTTTGTGCAGCCGTGCTGCTTTAACACCGACGGCATCGTAGACTATGAGCGCTGGGCGGCACTCCCGGACGGAAAGCATATCGTCGTGCTATTGAAGGAAACGAATGCTTTGAGAGGAAGCCTTGTGGAGTTCCTTTCTCATGGTGGAAGCGAAACTTACTACCGGACGTGGAATAACGTCGCACGCTGGGCAAATATGATTTTGAATAGCTCATATTGGGAATTTGTGCCAAAATCAACTCTGGATGATATGGTGAGGAATATCGCTGTGATAAACCTCAAAAAGTGTTTCGGCAGCGCCCGTGCAAGCGCAAAGGCAGTTCGGCAGGCCGCCCGGCAGGATGCGGACCGGCTGAAACGTCAGATACAACTGTATGAACCAGATATTATTTTAACCGGTGGATGGGGGCTGGTATCGAACATTCTGCACGATGAGATACTTGCGGATGACGCCGAGTGGGTCAAGCCCAATGGACAGACAGCGTTATGGTATTATACGAGCTGTTCAGTCCGTTCGGAAAAAGAAACGCTCGTTGTGAGTATGCCGCATCCGAATCGAGCGGCGAAGTGCTGGACATTAGAGCTGGAAAAGATTCTGCGAGAGACCGGACGATTATAAAGACTGCAAGAAACATATAAAATGCTGCATTGCGGTTGCGTTAAATAACATAACTGTGCCAAATGCGAAAAAACGCTCCAGCCAGCCCAGAAGGCTCAGAAGCCGCTGGAAAGGCCCGAAATCCGGAAAAGAGGGCTTTTTCACTCCCCTATATTTCGCATAACCTGCATTATACGAAATGATATAAATTTCAAAAACAGAGGCCCCCTTCTCCTGCCTTCTTCTGATGACGCAGGTTTCGGAGGCCTCTGAGCCTTTTCTCTGATTTACTTTTCTGGAAATGATTCCCCTTTTGAATAGGCACGGTAATTCGGGCTGCTCAGAACATCCGGCCTATGACTGCGGCGTATCCAACGGCTGTGTCCCGAAGTATGCACAGATGGATTCATAGTAGATCCGCGCCACGGCTTTACAGCCGTCCTCACTGCCGAACCGTGCCACATCTTCTTCGCTGGTCACAAAGCACTGTTCTGCCAGAACGGCCGGACAGTTTACATCTTCCAGCAGCGTAAAGCTTCGCTCGCCTCTCACCTCGGTGTAGGTGCTCTCTACAAGCTGCTTTGCCTCTCCCTGATAATAGATGTATCGGATGCCGCCGTGGCCGCGCAGCCTTGCGCCTGCGGCCCCCATCCCCTGTGACAGCTGCTGGGCAAAGTAGTAGCTTTCCTGATGCCATGTACGGCCCGGAACGGACGGATAACACTCAAAGCCCGACGCGGCAGAACCCTCCGGCGCTGAATTGCCGTGGATGGAGAGAAGCAACTGCGGGCTTTGGGCGTTGATGGACTCTGCCCGCTCGCTGGGCTTTGCAGTAATGTCATAGCGTTCGCGGGAACGCAGAGGGATGTAATTGGGATCAGCCTCCAGCAGCGCAAGTAGTGCCTCAGACGTCCGAGCCGTCATCTCTTTTTCTTCAACGACTCCCCTTGCGCCCGGGTCACTCCCGCCATGCCCGGCGTCGACACAGACCCGATAAGGCGGGTCGCCAACGACAGGCCGAAAAGACTCCCCTGTCTCATTCCTGTCTACACCAGACAGCGCAGCATTCCAGAGCAGAAACGCTGCACCAAAGCAGACGACACACACCAGAAGGCTGATGACCGTCGCGGCAGATGGGCCGCGCTGTTTCCTTCGGCGGGTGTGTTTTGGATTTGAACGTCCGGCTGCCATTGCTTTACTTCAGCTCAACGACGGTGACGCCGCTTTCACCCTCGCCATAACGGCCCAGACGGAAGCTCTTGACCATCCGGTTACCTCGCAGATGCTTGTGGATGGCGGTGCGCAGTGCGCCGGTGCCGTTGCCGTGGATGAGATACACCACAGTCTGTCCGTTCAGGATAGCGCGGTCGATGAAGGAATCCACCTCCGGCAGAGCCTCATCCACCGTGAGACCCAGCAGGTTGCACTCCATTTTTGCGGTGCGATGTACCCTCTCTACCCTGCCGTTGGGACGATTGGCATCGCCGGTCAGGCGGGAGTAGCGCTGCTGGGCCTTGGTCTGAGGCTTCGCCTCCTTGACCAGCTTTTCCGGCTGCTTGAGGCCCTTGAGCGGCACTTTGGTCTTGATGATGCCGGCACGCACCAGCACATCGCCGTTTTTATCCGGCAGCGAGAGCACTGTAGCCAGCTGATTCAGCTCTGCAATGCAGACCTCCTGCCCTACTTTGACCTCCTTCAGCGGCACGAACTCCTTGACGGGGTTATGCACCACCTCCGTACCCATAAAGAGCTTCTCGGACTCTTTCTTGGCGATCTCGCGGGCACGCTGTGCCTTCTGCTGGGTGCTCATCCGCTCGTCTTTCTGGAGCTGGCGCAGCTCATCGGTCAGAGCGTACGCTTTGCTCTCCACCTCCTGCGCCAGTGCACGGGCCTTGGCACGGGCAGCTTCCAGCTCGTTCTCGCCCTGCTGGATCAGTTCGTCGCGCTTCTGACGGGCAGCATCCAGCTGATGTGCAGCCTCATTCTTCAGGCCCTCGACCTCGTCCTGACTGGCCTTGAGCTGCAGCTTCAGATCGTCCAGCTGGCCCAGAACGGCGTCCAGACGCTTGTCTTCTGCCGAAAGATGCTGCTGGGCCGCCTCAATGACCCGCTCCGGGATGCCAAGCTTTTCGCTGATGAGGAAGGCGTTGGATTTGCCCGGCACGCCTACGCTGAGCTTGTAGGTCGGGCGCAGCGTCTCCAAATCAAACTCGCAGCTGGCGTTGACGACTCCCTTTGTCTCGAGAGCGAACACCTTCAGCTCTGCGTAGTGAGTGGTCGCCATCAGAAGCACGCCGCGGCGGCGCAGTTCTTCGATGATCGCAACCGCCAGCGCCGCGCCCTCCGCCGGGTCAGTACCTGCACCCAGCTCGTCCAGAAGCACCAGCGTGCAGGGCATGGCAAGCTCGAGGATGCCGGTGATCTTCTTCATATGACCAGAGAAGGTAGACAGACTCTGCTCGATGCTCTGCTCATCGCCGATGTCCACAAGAAATTCATCAAAGACGCAAATCTCACTGCGTTCATCCGCCGGGATGAGGAAGCCGCACTGCGCCATTGCACAAAGCAGACCTGCCGTTTTCAGTGTGACAGTCTTGCCGCCGGTGTTGGGGCCGGTAATGATGAGCGAATCGTAGTCCCTGCCCAGTGAAATATCGACAGGCACACATTTTTTTGCATCGATGAGCGGATGTCTCGCCCGAATGAGGGAGAAAGAGGCGTCTGTACGGACAGTGGGCTTGAACGCCTTCATGTCCAGTGCAAGGCGGGCCTTTGCCAGCAGGACGTCGATCTCCAGCATTGCCTTGTAGCTATACTGGAACTGCGGCTCGATGGCTGCGACCTGACCGGTGAATGCCACAAGGATGCGCTCGATCTCCTGCGCTTCCTGTGCGCGGTACTGCAGGATGCGCGCATTCGCCTCCACGACGGCCTGCGGCTCAACGAAAACGGTCGCGCCAGTGGACGAGACATCGTGGATGATGCCGCTCACTTCACCGCGATACTCGCTCTTAACGGGCACGACATAACGGCCATTCCGGATGGAGACGACGCTTTCCTGCAGATACTTGGAGGTGTCCATGTTGCGGACCATGCTTTCCAGACGGTCGCGGATGCTGTTTTCCGTTGCACGGATCTTCTTGCGCAGGTCGTTCAGGGTGTGCGAGGCCGTATCTGCCATTGCATCCGGCGCAAGGATGGCGCTCGAGATCTGCTGTTCCAAGCCGGGCTGAGGGGCCAGCGCGTAGAACAGGTCATCGGTCGGTAGGGCGTCGTGCTCCGAGGAACCATACCAGCTGACGAGGTTCTGGAAGTTGCGGAGTGCGCCTGCGACCATCAGAAGCTCGCCCATCGAGAGGACGCCACCCTTGACTGCGCGGGCTGCCAGCTGACTGACGCCCTCTACCCCGCCGAAACGGGGCGAACCATTCTTGATGAGCAGCGAGTTGATGGCATCGGTCTGTTCCAACGCATACCGCACTTCATCGGGGTCGCACTGAGGCTCGAGCGCAAGGAGCTTTTCGCGCGACTCCTTGCACACGCACCCTTCCGCTGCCCGAGCAATGATCTTGTCCAGCTCCAGCGTTTTCAAATAACTTGTTTCCATAGTAATTCCCTATACTAAATCGATTTTTTGATTTTTCACGACAGAACAGATCTCAGAAAGTCGTAGCTCTTCAAAGGCTTGTCCAGATGCGTCAGAGCATACTGTTCTGATACGGCCGCAAGCTTTGCCAGACTGCCCACAGAGATGCGAAAGCCGAATATCTTCTTATCCTCGACCAGACAGATATGCCGCAGCGCAAACAGCGCCCCAGCATCCAGATTGCACTTCTTCCCTGCCTTCTGAGCACAGGCCTCGCAGAGCAGGCAGCCTTCCGCCGGGTCGAGGTAAAAGGCCGGGCCGTCGTAGGTGCCGCAGTCGCGGCAGTAGACCAGCTGAGGCAGAAATCCGCACTCGCTCATGGTGCGCAGCTCGAATACCGCTTTGATGACCTTGAGGTCTGTTTTTTTCTCGCTTATCATGTAAAAGCAGTTGAGGAGAAGACGCAGTTCCTTTTCTGCCTCCTCTCCGGTCGGCGAAAGGGCCGAGGCCATCTCTGCCATATACATGGCAAGGCTCATCCCCTCGATGGAGGACGAGATGCCGTGAAAGACATTTTTGACGTCTGCCTCCCGTACCGTATACATATTCCGTCCGGGAACAAGCACGAACTCTGAGTAACAAAAAAGCCCGCAGGCGCTGAACAGTTTACTTTTCAGCCGCAGGCTGCTCTGCGCCGAGGCTGAGATGATGCCCAGCCTCGGTGTCAAGAGCGTGATGATCCGGTCTGATTCTTTATACCGAGTCTCCTTCAGGACAAGGCCCGGCGTCACAATGGTATCCATCTGTTTTTTCTCCTGCCGGGGCGGCGGGCCGCTGTTGGGCAAGCTGCCGCCTGTAGTCCAGATAACACAGAATATCACCGGTGCAGGCAAAAGCCTGCCAGCTGAGTTCCACCTTCATCGGACAACGCTCCTTCCATGCGGTATAGTGTCACCTCTATGGTACTGCGCTATCCCCGGGAAATCTGTCCTGTTATGGAACTCAGCGGTTGGGCTGCTGCTTGAAACCAAAGTTGTTGAGCATGAATTCGTTATCACGCCAGTCTGCCTTGACCTTTACCCAGCACTGCAGATTGACACGGCAGCCGAGGAACTCTTCGCAATCGGTGCGGGCTGCGCTGGCGATCTTTTTCAGCATCGCGCCGCCCTTTCCGATGACCATTCCCTTGTGGCTCTCCCGCTCGCAGTAAATGTTCACGTCGATGTCCACAAGATCTGTACCGGGGCGCTCTTTGAAGCGCTCGACCACGACCGCGATGCCGTGCGGGATCTCGTCCCTCATATAAAGCAGTGCCTTTTCCCGGATAACTTCCGCCACAAGCTCCTTTTCGGGCATATCGGTGTAAGCGTCATCGTCAAAATAGTGAGGGCCTTCCACTGCATAGCGGCTCAGAGCATCGAATAATTCTTCGCAGCGGTCGTTATCGCGGACGCTGACCGTATAGACGTCGTCGAACACGCCCAGCGCTTTCAGCTCCGCCTTGCGGGCCTCAAGGTCCGCCGGGTCTTTGACGAGGTCGGTCTTGTTGATGACCGCGATCGCCGGACCGCCCTTCTTCAGGGCCTCGACCAGAACCATCTCTGACTCGTTCAGGGCACCATAAGGCTCGAACAGCATCATGGACACATCAACATCGGCGATGGAGTCGCTGGCTGTCTTATCCATCCGCTTACCCAGTTTGTTATGAGGCTTGTGTACACCGGGAGTGTCCAGCAGAACGTACTGCAGCGGCCCACGAGTGATGACACCGGTGATGCGGGTGCGAGTGGTCTGAGGCTTCGAGGTGACGATGGCCACCTTTTCCCCCACCAGCAGGTTCGTCAGGCTGGATTTGCCCACGTTCGGGCGGCCAATGACCGCCACGAACACAGAGGATGTATCATAATGGCTCTGGATCGGTGTTTCGTTTTTCAAAATAGAACTCCTGTCTTTTATTCCGTGTAGCTCACCGTGCGGGGCAGGCCCAGCTGCGTGAGGACGGCTTCTTCCTTCTCGCGCATCCGCATGGCTTCCAGACCGCCGTTCTCGTGGTCATAGC
>OIWL01003718.1_pt1 | contig 10132 bp, 10 predicted proteins | sample 1587561 | NCBI WGS metagenome assembly OIWL01 (sample SAMEA3888903, study PRJEB22519) | human gut metagenome | biome: human gut; feature: human-associated habitat; material: faeces | place: Denmark | collected 2010
TGTTCTTCTGATCTGTGATTGTCGGCTCTGTTCAAGCGACTTGATTACTTTAACATATTCATTTTAAGTTGTCAAGCACTTTTTTAATTTATTTTTTTCTTTCAGAAATCACTTTAAATTGTCTCTTTCTAAGAAACAATTATTTCCGACAGCTCAACTAATATAACACCGAAAGCAGTCCCTGTCAACAGTTAATTTTATAATTTGACAAACTTTTTATATTTTCACCCTAATCTCCACTAAATCCCCAGCAGCCATCCAGTCTATCTGACACCGGAATTCCAACCATTCTCCCCATCTATCCTTCCTATATTGTAGCACCCACATACCATATATACACAACACCCCAGCTTTTCCGTCCCATTCATACTATATATAGGAAACTTTTCTATTCCGCCAAACTAACAAACCACCATCCCGCTTCTCTTTCAGCCATCTCTGTCACAGCCAACAGCCAGCAAGCTCAAATCATTCTCTTCGGCGACATTTGCAGGGCCTTTAGAAAAACTTAGCCCCGGGAAATCTGCGTTATTCGCAGATCACTCACTGTCTGAGCCGCTTCGCGGCGAGTTTGAGTTATCTGTGAATGCTTTTAGCAGATTTTCCGGGGCTTAGCTTTTCTTAAGGCCCGAAACCGAGCCGAAGAGAATGATTTGAGCTTGCGTCCCTCTTAGCTGATCTTCCCGGGCTTAGTTTTTCTTAAGACCCGAAACCGGGCCGAAGAGAATTGTTTGGGACTGCGTTCCCCTTTTAGCAGACTTCCCAACCTTAGCTTTTCTTAAGACCCAAAACCAATCCGAAAAGAATTGTTTGGTGCCACATCCCCCTTTAACTGATCTTACAAAAACTTCACTATCTCTTCTGTATCTTTCCTTTTTGGCCGTCCAGGCTCTTCCCCTGGAACTCCTACCGCAATTACCCCAACAACAGTCTCCGTCTCCGGAACAGAACAAAATTCTCTGATCTTATCCGCATCCCTGATCCCCATAATAAGAGTTCCATATCCCAGTTCTTCAGCCTTTAATATCAGGTTCTCATTCTGCAGCCCAAGATCATAACATCCCCATCCATTTCCAATTTCATTATCCGCTGTTCCATCTTTCTGAAAACCTGCTCTGTTATGTACGAAAGTACTAACCAGCAACACTGCATTCTCACATTTCCCTGCATTCATTTCCGGCAGACATTCCCGTCTGAACTGTTCCACATTCTTTTCGTCCATAATACAGTAATAACGTCCTGTTTGAGAGTTCTTCCATGAAGGCGCCTCCTGAGCTGCTTTTATCATACTCAAAATTTCATCTTTCGTCACCATATTTCTCTCTACATATTTACGAACACTCCGTCTCTTTTCTATCAGATTCTGAAATTCCATATTTTTATACCTCTTCTATTCTTTCTCTTTAATCAGATAGATAAAATCCATCCTATATATCTTTAATAAATAATAATAGGATATCCTCCATCTATCGTATTATATATCAATGCCGCCTGATCTTCCGGCAGATTGATACAGCCGTGACTTCCATGTCCTGTCTTATATCGGTTTCCACCAAATGCAGACTGCCATGATGCATCATGAAGTCCCTGTCCATAAACAAACGGCATCCAGTATTTTACCGTTTCCGCATATCCATATTCTTCACTGCTTAACGTAAACGGACTTGCCTTATATGCAATCGGCCATGCTCCTCTGTAAGTCTCACGTTCCGGTGTGGGTGCACCGCTGACAATATCTGTTTCCGTAACCAGTGCACCATCTTTATACAGCCATAAATGCTGTGAATCAAGACTGACTTCTATATAACTGCCTGCCAGGTCATCTGTTCCGTTTCTCTTCATGCCACTGCTGCTGTACACCGGCTCTCTGGATACATTTTCACCACTTTTAAGATCTTCAAGAAGCTGTGTCAGCTCTGCATCCTGATCGATCCTGTATCCATATTCATTATCAGAAACCGTAACATCCGTTCCCAACGATGTATGAAAAGTACGCGGCACATAAATAGTATTATATTTATTTGCCATATTCGATATGTAATCTGCAGCCGCATCCTTATCAATGCTTATACCACTATTTTTAATCCGCAGCCAGGAACTGATCGTGTCTGAATCCAGCACCTGCGTTTCCTCACCAAACAGATAAGAAACTGTTGTACTGCGGTATTTTTTCAACAGGCTGTTTAACTTCTTCACCTTCTGCTTCATTTCACCTGATTCTTCAATATCCGGCTGCCGGTAAACTTCCTCGTTTAATTCCATCTTTACATCAGATGTAAGCAATTCTGTTTCGAAATCTTTATCCAGAGTTTCCTCCACATAGCTTAATAGCCTGTTTTCATCAATCTGATTTCCGGAAACCTGTTTCACCAACACATATTTCTGTTTCTTTTTACTATATCGGATATGTGCATCCGTAGGTTCTGTTCTGTCTTTTTCATCAAAATGATCTGCAGACAATGCTGCCTGTTCCTGCGCTTCATCTCTGATGATCTGATAATCAATCTTATAATCTCTCTGTGATGCAAAAAGTTTAAATGTCCCGCTTCTCTCCTGTTTCAATGTTTCCAGTGCACTTTTCAGAATGTCCTGATCCAGACTGTATCCCAGTTGTTCCATTGAAACATTATAAACATCCTTTCCATCTTCATGAAATGTTATTTTTTTATTCTGAAATGCTTCAGATATTTTCTGCTGCGCTTCTCCCACAGTAAGCTTCGATACATCTAACCTGTACACACTCACTTTCCTTCCCAGTGTGACAGTATCCACATGATGTATGTAAGCAGCCAGACCGATTCCCGCTGTCACGATCATCACGATACATATTACAAGAATCACTTTCAGCTTCTTTCTATTTAAGGCTTTTTTCTGTTCCATCCTTTGTTCTGCTACTTCCTTTCACCTTATTTTAGATATCTGCAATTATTTTATTATATAGAGAGATAAAAATCAATTTGTAAAATGCAGTTCGCCTGTTGTTACTGTTCACTCCGTTCTCAGTAACGTAGCCAAAATTCATTCCAGATAGCAACCGCCTGTTACTTTAGAGCGTTTCTGAAAAATCATTCCTGCAATCTGCACGCCCCACTTTGCGGTATATTTTGTCCGAATTCGGTTGTCGTAGCCCGCTACGACGCCCTCATCCGAACAAAATCTCCCACAAATTGTGACGCACATCTTGCGTAAAGCATTTTTCAAACACACTCTAAAGACTCTGAGAATACATACTTATGTTTAATATTTATTAGCGTCTTTCTTATTAACCTGAATAGTGATTTTAGTGCCATCCGGTTTCTCCACTGTCCATGTGGAAATATCCGGTTTCTCTGATACAACCATACTTGCACCTCTGCCTCCCACATCAGCTCCAAGGAAGAAGCGGATGGCATCATGCCTGCATTCCTTAATACAGGAAGTACATCCCCAGCAGTCTCTTACCTGACGGATAAAGGCTTTGTTCTCTTTATCCTTTTTGATCAGATTTCCGGGACAGGCTTCGATACATCTGCCGCATCCTGCACATTTACTTTTCTGAATCCGAATGCTCATCTCTCACCTGCTCCTTTCTCTGCTGTATTCAAACCTGTATTTTCCTTTGTGATCAGGTCACGATATAAGATCTTAATCTCGCCGTTTTCCATACGGGAGTTTACATATTTCATCCACTCTTCGCTCTGCTGCGGGTAGTCTGTATTCTCTCCGAAACTATGCCATCTGGTTTCCTTTCTGGCTGCCAGATGTGCGATCACTGCCTGGCACACGATCAGTCGTTCGCGAAGTTCATAAATCTGCATCAGTTCATAAGTATCTGTTGCTGCCAGAGTGTCAACTACTGGCAACAATGCTGCAATCTTTTCATCTGCCTTTGCAAGACTCATCCCGCTGTATCTGTAGTCTGTACCGATTCCTCCTGCGTACTGATCCATGATCTTCTGCATGGCTTCCTCAAGCTGCTCTGCATTCATCAAAGAACGGGAAGCATTCAAATGTGATTCGTATTCTGCCTTCTTAACTATTGCAGTTTGAGACAGCTCCTGTTCTCCGCCACGCTCTAAAGCCTCTTCCTTATTTTCCGCTGCGATCCGGTCATCATCTTTGCCATTCAGATATTCCAAAATCGCCTCTGCTGCAATCTCACCTTCTGCCAGTGCGCCGGTTACATATTTCTGCGGACATCCTCCTGCTACATCTCCGGCTGCATATAAACCTTCAATAGTTGTAGCTCTGTTATTATCTACCCAGTAACCGCTGGCTGTATGTCCGCCTACAATATATGGCTCTGTGCCCTCAATCTCTACATTCTCTTCGGATGGTCCTTTTCCGGCTTCCATCCATTTCAGAGTCTGGGACGGTGCCATATTCAGGTAAGCTTTGTAAAGGTCCTGCTCCTGTTCTTTGGAAATACCTTCCGTTCTGAGATAACATGGACCGTTTCCTTCTCTGTTCTCCATGACTGTACCGTAAACTCGCTGGGAAGTTGTCAGACCATATTTTGTTTCATAAATATCACCATGTGCATTGACCTGTCTGGCCCCAACACCCTGAGCAATAGTTCCTGTAGGAGCAATCGTGTCCTTACATCTCAATGCAATGAAACGCATCTCAAAGGTTGTCATCTCCGCACCGGAAAGAAGTCCCATTGCATATCCTGCACCTGTGTTAAACGGAGGATACCACATCTTATGTCTGGAAAATCCCGGATTATTCGGTCTGTAAAGTCCCGCTGCACCACCTGTGGCACAAAGAACTGCTTTCGCATCAATGTCATAGAAAATATCCTCATTAACGCTAAATCCAACTGCGCCTGTGACTTTTTTGTTTTCTGTTTTATAATCTGTAATATTTACATGATTGAGAACCGTAACATTCTCCTGTTCAGCTGCCGCCTTTGCAAGGATTGGCTTCATATTTTCGCCATTGATCTTGATGTTTCGGTTTCCTCTGGCAACATATTTTCCGTTTTCGTCCTTCAGGATGACCAGCCCCAGATCTTCCATCACCTTTGTCACATGATTCAGTCTCTCTGACATGGTAAGAAGAAGGTCTTCTCTTACGATTCCATGGGCATCCTTTTTGGCATAATCCACATAATCCTGTGGCACTCTGCCTTCTGTAATATATGCATTCAATGCATTCACGCCCGCCGCCAGACATCCGCTTCGCTTAATATTCGCTTTCTCTGCGATCAGAACTTTTCTGCCGCTTTTTTTGCCGATCACATAGGCTGCAAAGCATCCTGCCGTACCGCCGCCGATGATCAGCACATCTGTCCTGATTCTCTCTGTTCTCATTCTCTCTTACCCTTTCCTCCATACCAGTGTGCCAACAAGTTGATTTCCCGATCAGTCTTGCGTCTGAATTTCTTATTTCTTCATTGTCGTCAGTCGCCGCAGCCACCGCTGTCAGATAATTACAAAGTCATCCCTTACAGCCTCATTTTCGATCAGCTGTACACTGTCGCCTCTCAGTGCAAAAATCCTGTAAAGGAATACATTCACAGTCTCACCTTCCCGGATATCTGCTTTCTCCAGGCTTCTTCTGGCAGTTACTACGGAATTGTTGACTCTCACCTGAAGTTCCAGATTATCTCCCCTGAAAGAAACCCGTTCAACCACTCCCCGGGATACGGAAGTTTTGAACTTCTCCACCTCATCCAGTTTGGAGATTTTTACAAATTCCGGGCGGACAATGATCTTGTCTGCTCCTTCTGCCTGAGCAAAGGTATGGAAATCATCCGCATTTTTCAACACAGATGGCTGTCCGAAGAAGGACGCTGTAAAAGCTGTCTCAGGATTTCTGTAAACCCCTATGGGAGTTCCTTTCTGTTCGATCCGTCCTGCATTAGTGATAATAATCTCATCTGCTACTTCAATGGCCTCATCCTGATCATGAGTAACGAAAATACTGGTAATTCCCAGCTTCCCGATCATCTCTTTTAACCAGCTTCGCAGTTCCTGACGGATTTTTGCATCAATGGCTGCAAAGGGCTCATCCAGAAGCAGCACCTGGGGATTTGGAGCAAGGGCTCTGGCAAATGCCACCCTTTGCCTCTGACCGCCGGATAACTGGCTTGGATATCTTTTTTCCAGTCCTTCCAGCCCCACCAGTTTGATCAGCTCTCTGACTCTGGCATCAATTTTCTTCTTATCAGCCTTCTGAACCTTCAAACCAAATGCAACGTTGTCATAAACTGTCATATAGCGAAACAACGCATAATTCTGAAATACAAATCCAATCCCACGCTGACTGGCCGGAACATCATTTACCACTTTTCCATCAATAATGACCTCTCCGCTGTCCGGGGTTTCAAGACCTGCGATCATTCGAAGAATAGTTGTTTTTCCGCTTCCGCTTGGTCCCAACAGACCAATCAGTTTACCTTTCTCAATTCCGAAATTTACATTCCTTGATGCCTGGTAAGAACCATATGTCTTATTGATATTTTTTAACTCTACATACATATCAGGCTTCCTTCTTTCCTTTATATTCAATCAGGCTTCTGACTACCAGAATGATAACTGCCATGATCACAAGCAGCGAAGATACGGCAAACGCCGGAACATACTGAAACTCATTAAACAAAATCTCTACATGAAGAGGAAGTGTATTGGTCTTTCCTCTTAAATGTCCGGAAAGTACAGATACCGCTCCAAACTCTCCCATTGCTCTTGCCGTACAGAGCACAACTCCATACAGTAATGCCCATTTGATATGAGGGAATGTGATCTTCCAGAAAATGGTCCATCCACCTGCTCCCATCAGGGCTGCCGCTTCCTCCTCATCGCTTCCTTCTGCTTCCAGAACCGGAATCAGTTCTCTGGAAATAAAAGGAAAGGTTACAAATACAGTTGCAATAATGATTCCCGGTACAGAGAATACAACTTTAATCCCTAACTTCATGAGAAAAAAGTAAACAGGACTCTGCCGTCCGAAAATCAGAAGAAAGATCAAACCTGCAATAACAGGGGAAATAGTAACCGGAAGATCGATCAGGGTAGTGAGAAGCTTTTTACCCCTGAACTGAAACTTTGTCAGTGCCCAGGCTGCAAAAACACCAAAAACAGTGTTAAAAACAACTGCAAAGAGTGTTGCCTTCACTGTAAGAAGAAGTGCTTTGATGGTGTACTCATCTGTCACTGCAGCTGCATAGACCTTCCATCCGCTCCGCAATGCTTCTGTGATCACAGTGATCAGAGGAAGAAGGAGCATGACTGCCAGAAACAGAACGCTGATCCCGACAAGCAGCCATTTTGTAATTTCCTCCGAAGTCTTTTCATTGTTGTCCATCAGGCATTTCCTCCTCTTAAAATTCTTGCATTTCTCTGCTGTATCATACTGTTAAGGAACAGAATAAAAAATGAAACTGCCAACATCACAAGTGCGATTGCCGTTGCACTTGAATAATCAAATTCCTGAAGCTCTGACATAATAACCAGCGGTGTGATTTCTGTATAATAGGGTTTATTTCCTGCGATAAATACAACACTTCCATATTCACCCAGACATCTTCCGAACGCAAGTCCGGTCCCTGCAAAGATTGCGGGCTTCAGTTCCGGAAAAATGACCTTCCAGAAGATAGTTGTTTTCTTTGCTCCCAGCACTCCTGCTGCCTCGCTGTAAGAATTATCCATCTTTTCCAGAACCGGCTGTACACTTCGCACAACGAACGGTATTCCTACAAATATCATAGCCACTGTAATACCTATTCTTGTGTATGCGATCTTGATACCGAATCCTGCAAAAAAGCTGCCGACAATTCCCGAATCTGAGGTCAGGGATGTCAGTGCAATACCTGCTACCGCTGTGGGAAGAGCAAAGGGAAGTTCGATCATCCCATCCATAAGTCTCTTGCCCGGAAAATCATATTTCACAAGCACCCACGCAAGAACAGTTCCCATAATTCCATTTATTACCGCTGCTGCAAAAGCACATACAAAACTGGTATAAAAGGATGCCAGCACTCTGGCCCTTGTGATGGTTTCGATAATATCTTTAAAACTCAGCTTCGCTGTGTAGACCACCAGGCTTGCCAGGGGGATCAGAACTACCAGACTCAATATGGAAATGGTAATTCCCATGGAGAGCCCAAACCCTGGAATCACCGGTTTATTTCTTTTTTTCATAATCAATTACCACCTCTCCTGTCTCATACATTCTGTCTGTGCTTATGCTCTTGCTTCATCTTGTCTTCCTTTATCTTTCATAAATCTGATCGAAAATTCCGCCATCTGTGAAATGTTTCTCCTGCACTTTATCCCATCCGCCATAATCACTGATATTTGCCAGATTTATATTCAGATCAAACGTATCACTGTGCTTCTTCAGGATTTTCTCATTAGTGGGGCGGAAATAATTCTCTGCTGCAATCTCCTGTGCTTCGTCGGAATACAGATAATTCAAATACTCAGTTGCCACATCTCTTGTATCTCTGTAATCCACCACTTCATCTACCACCGCCACAGAAGGCTGTGCCAGAATACTTACGCTTGGAGTAACAATCTCATACTCATCCGGATAATCCCGCATGGATAGATAAGCTTCATTTTCCCACGCAACCAGCACATCTCCTTGTCCGTTCTCCACGAAAGAGGTCGTTGCACCTCTTGCGCCTGAGTCAAGAACCACCACATTCCGGTAAAGTTTCTTAATAAATTCCTTCATCTGCGCTTCATCGCCACCATACTTTTTATCTGCGTAAGCCCACGCTGCCATGTAGTTCCATCTGGCACCGCCAGAGGTTTTCGGATTTGGTGTTACTACTCCCACTCCTTTTTTCGTCAGATCGTCCCAGTCTTTGATATCCCTGGGATTTCCTTTCTTCACCAGAAATACGATAGTGGATGTATAAGGAGAACTGTCATTGTCAAATTTATCTTTCCATCCTGCCTTGATCAGCCCTGCGTTTTCAATAGACTCAATATCATATTCCAGTGCCAGGGTTACCACATCTGCATCCAGACCATTGGCTACCTCAAGTGCCTGTTTCCCTGAACCGCCATGAGACTGTATCACTTCCACATCATCCCCGGTCTTCTCCTTCCAGTGGTCTTCAAATATTTTATTATACTGTTCAAACATCTCTCTGGTAGGATCATAGGAAACATTGGTGACAGACACCGTTTTTCCAAAAGCCTGTACCGGCATCAGTGCCAGTACAACTGCAAGACCAAAGGCAAATAATTTTCTGATCATGTTTCATCTCCTTTAAGGTACCAGTAGTTTTTTGCATTCTCTACTTTTCATAGTTATTCGATATGTTTTATATGATATTACAAGAAATGACAGAATTTGTCAATAGTGTATTAAAATAAGTACAATTTATGTTGTGTAAATAAGAACACAACAAAGCAGCATCCTGAAATACAGAATGCTGCAGTCAAAATTACATATTTTTTATTCGGCAGAAGCTGCTGCCTTTTCTTTCTCCGGGAAAAGCTTTCCGAAAATAAATCTTACGAATGGTCCGGCATAAAAGATCTGCCAGAAGAATGCCATCGGAAAGTTCATTGCTGTTGTCTGGAGCCATGTGGGAATGATCTGACTTGCCGGTGCATGTTTGATCAGCACAGTTGCCGCAAAGCTCATACATGGACACATAAATGCAACGGATACTGCTGAGATTGCAAGTACAAGGTGGAACGGATTATCTCTTCTCATATCCACAATACCAAATGCAATCTTCTTTGCAATGCCACCGATGATAAAGAAATCAAGAATAAATGCAATCGGTCCCATGAATGTTAATTCATGAAAAGCTAACAGAAATGTCTCATTTGTCATTGTCCCTGTGTTCAGTACAATGTTGTAGCAGATCATGGCATAAACCATTACAAACACCATGATAATCGTAAAAATAACTTCCTGAAACTTGTTTTTAGGCATAAAAAATCCTCCTTAGATAGTATGAATAACATCAATTAGAGATTTGTGTTGTTCATAACCATCCAGGAGGATGTACCGTTTCCAATAATACCAAATATCTGTTTCTTAAATTTACCGTTGGTTATTATACGGACTGTTTTAAAAAAAGTCAAGGATTTTTTCAGTACCTGCAGTGTGAATCAGGAAACAAAGGTTACTGTTCACACACCACTGTCCCGCGAGGTGTTTTGGCATGAATATGCCAAAA